>OBLU010000810.1_pt1 | contig 29380 bp, 23 predicted proteins | sample 1518681 | NCBI WGS metagenome assembly OBLU01 (sample SAMEA3539304, study PRJEB22396) | soil metagenome | biome: tundra; feature: field; material: soil | place: USA | collected 2010-05 | depth 0.15 m
GAATGATCGGTGGACTTGTAGCCAGCCTCATTGTGTTCGCGGTCGGGGCCATATTGGATTTCGCGGTGACGGCAAGCCAGTACCAGCACGGATTCAACATCCGCACGGTGGGGGTCATTCTGATGATCGTGGGCGGCGTTGGAGCGGTCTTGTCGCTCATCGCATTCCTCTTTAACGGAGGTCGTCGCCATCGCATGGTGGTGGACGATGGTCGCGGCAACGTCATACGCCGCGAGGACACCTATACCTGACCTCGTCACGGTGTGGTCGCGATGCCCGCTCGGGGCCAAGGGGTCCGGTCAGAAGGGTCCGGTGAGGTCGCCGAGCGCGGCGGTGAGTCGGAGGTTCTCCGAATAGTCCACCGGGCAGGCGATCACCGAGACGGCGTTGTCGGCCAATGCCTCGTTGAGCATCGGCAGCAGGTCACTCGCGGCCCGAACCTGGTAGCCGCGGGCTCCAAAGCTTTCGGCATATGCCACGAAATCTGGGTTCGAGAAGTCCGTGGCCACGTCGTGACCGATCTCCAGGTTCATCTTCCACTTGATGAGTCCATAGGCATCGTCTTGCCAGATGAGCACGGCAAGTGGGATCCGCTCGCGCACTGCCGTCTCGATCTCTTGTGAATTCATGAGGAATGCCCCGTCGCCGACTGTGGCCAGGACGCGGCGATCGGGCACGGCGAGTTTGGCGGCGAGCGCACCAGGCAGGGCGAAACCCATGGTCGACAACCCGTTGGAGACCAGACAAGTGTTCGGCTCATACGTGGGGTAAAGGCGTGCCATCCACATCTTCACCGCTCCCGTGTCGGCGAGAACGATGTCGGAGCGATCGAGGGCGGCACGGGTGTCGGCGACAATCCGCTGGGGCTTGAGTGGGAAGCTGTCATCGACGGCGCCTCGGGAAAGTTCGTCGGCCAGCAGGCTGCGGATCTTCTCGCCACTCGCGCCCAACTCGAAGCGGCGACCGGTTGCAGCCGCCAACGCGTCGAGAGTCCGGCTGATATCGGCCTGAACGCCGACCTCGACGTCATAGTGTGCGTCGACCTCGGCCGGGAACCGGCTCAGGTGGATGATGCGCTTGTCTCCGTGCGGGTTGATCCGTAGTGGATCGAATTCTTGGAGTTCGTACCCGACGCTGATGATCACGTCCGCCTCGTCGAAGCCGAAGTTGACATAGTCGTGGCTCATGAAGCCCGCTGCGCCCAGGGCATTGGGGTGATCGTCGGGGAACACGCCCTTGCCATGGAAGCTGGTGGCGACCGGAAGGCCCAAGAGCTCCGAGAAGCGGAGCAGGGCACCGGCCGCTCCACTCCTCGCTGCACCGTGGCCGGCGAGCAGGATCGGCCGGCCGGCCTCATTGAGAACTGCGGCCGCGCGCGCGATCTGCGAGGGCGAGGGCTCGTCGGGGCGCGGGATATTCACGGCGAGGGGTGCGGCGTCGTCCGTCACGAACAGTGCTTCGACGTCTTCGGGGACAGCGAGAAAGACTGCGCCCGGCCGTTCCGTTTGGGCCACCTTGAAGGCCTTACGCACCATCTCCGGGACCGCTCCTGCGGTGAGGACCATGTCCGCCCACTTGGTGACCGGGGCGAACATGGACACCAGGTCGACGCTCTGATGCGATTCCTTGTAGATACGGCTCAGCCCGACCTGGGCCGAGACGGCCACCAGGGGAGTGCTGTTGCTGTTGGCGTCAGCCGTTCCGAGAAGCAGGTTTATCGCTCCGGGGCCGAGGGTTGAAGAACATACACCGGCACGACCGGTGAGGCGTCCATGGATCTCGGCCATGAACGACGCGGCTTGCTCGTGGCGGACCAAGACGTAGCGTATCGACGACCGGGTCAGTGCATCGGTGAAGCGGATGTTCTCCTCTCCCGGGATACCGAAGACGCACGAGACGCCTTCGTTCTCCAGGCAGCGCACCAGGAGATCGGCGACTCGCTCTTGATCTTCAGCCACGTGTGGAGCGTAGCGAACCGGACGGCGCGACCTTCAGCCCGAACCAGGGCGCGCCAGAGGTCCACCTCCGCGTGGGCGAGGACGTTGACGTCGTTGTCCCTACCAGCGCCACACCACCGAAGCCCACGTCATGCCGGCGCCGAAGCCGACGAACAGGACGGCGTCTCCCGCGTGCAATCGCCCATGCCCGATTGCGTCGACGAGCGCCAGCGGAATGGACGCCGAACTTGTGTTCCCCGTCCACTCGATCACCGAGGCGATCAGGTTGTTGGCAATGCCAAGCCGTTCCGCTATCGCCTCCATAATCCGTTGGTTGGCCTGATGCGGGACGAACAACGCAATGTCGGTGGCCTCGACCTTCGCCTGCTCGAGCGCGGCGCTGGCCGAGTCGACGGCCGCCCTGACCGCCCGGCGAAAGACCTCCTGGCCTCTCATGATCATCCCCTCGCCGTGATCGACGTAGAGGAGATTGACCAGTGAGCCGTCCACACCGGCGTCCCACCCGAGGAGCGAGCCCGGACCGCTCACCGCCTCGAGGACCATCGCACCCGCTCCATCGCCGAAGAGAAATGCGTTGGTGCGGTCTTCCCAATTGAGGGTCCGGGTCATGGTCTCGGCCCCGATCAGCAGCACCTTGCGGGCACCGGTCGACAGCATGCCGGCCGCAGTGATCAACCCGTAGGCGAAGCCGGCGCAGGCGGCATTGAGATCGACCGCTCCTCCCGTGATCCCAAGAGCGCCGGCCACGACAGAGGAGGTGCCAGGCATCACCTGATCTGGAGTGGTCGTACAAAGCAGCAGGAAGTCGACCTCCGCCGGCTGCGTCCCGGCTGATGCGAGGGCCTGGCGGCCGGCCTCTATGGCGAGGGTCGCAGTGGTCCCCAGACCTCCTGGAGGGCGCACATCAGGGGCGGGCGACACGAAGGGCCCGGTGGCGGCGCGGCGCGTCCGCACTCCTGACCGCTCGACGATCCACTCGTCGCTCGTGTCCAGCATCGACGCCAAATCCGCATTTGTGACCACAGTCGGGGGGAGCGCAGTCCCCCATCCGGTAATGACACAGCCACGTTCGCTCACAAACATCCAATCGCTTTGGGAGAAGCGGCTGGAGCGACGTCCGCCCTGTGTGAGGTCATACGCCCAGCGTACGGCAAGAATTCGGTGACTGGCGAGTAAGGACCGGCCGTCAGCGTGGGAAGTAGCCGATCACGAACGGTCCCTTCTCCCGGACGGCATCGGATGAGCGGGTCTGATCACGATCAAAGACCCTCCTGACCGAGTTCCCTGCGACGTCCTCCAAAATGTCATCGATGACGAGCTCGTGCCGCCCGGCGCACCACAGTTCGGACGGTGCGAGGCGCCACGATCTCTCGGCCGAGCCCAGCTCAACTGCGCCGTCGACGTGGTGGCCGTTGGGACCTCGCACGCGGAGGCATCGGGTGAGCAGGCCATAGTCGAGCGGCCGGTCAAAGGTGACCTCGAGAGGCTCGAAGGAGTCACGTCGAGGGGAGCGCAGCGTCCAGTTGGTCGGATCGACCCGGCGCCGCTCGTCGTCGCCGACGCCGTAGCGTCTCTCCGCCCCTGCCCGAAGAGGGGCGCCACGGGCATCGCGGAACCCTTCGCCCACGACGAGTCGGACGGACTGGCCGAGCCGGATCGGGTAGCCGGCCTGACGGTGCGGGACGAGACCCCGTTTTATCCGGGCCGGATCGAGCAGGGCAGTGAGTCGACGATGGTCGCCGTCCCAGAGCTCGTAGTCGGTGGGCAACAATGCCCCCTGCAGGGTTTGACCCGCCTCGTCGAGGAGTCGCAGGTGCGCCGCGGCATAGCCTTCGCTCATCGGCTCCGAGAACACGATGTAGGCGCGCAAGAGGTTGCGCGGCACATCGTGCGCACTCGGGTATATGGAGAGAACCTCGGTCGTCGATCGAGTGGGTGGCTCAGGTCGCAGGAGGATGACGGCAGCGACGCCATCCAACGACACCTCGTACACCGTGCCGTCGAGGAACGCGAAACGAGGCAAGAAACAGAGGTCGCAGCCGTCGGGCACCGTGCGCCCCGCCATGGGTGGAAAATACCCGACGACGTCTTCTGCGGCGCGTGGGCGCACCCGCATGCCCGCTCCGCGAGCGCTCCCGCTGATGCGTATGCATTCCTCGCCCTCGTAGTACGACCACGATGCCTTGATCAAGGTGCGACTAGAGCGAGGACGTCTTCAACGAGGACAAGTGATGATGGCCATCGCCATCGACGTGCAGCGCGAGCACGTAGTCGTCGCCGATGTTGGCCAAGCCAATCACTCCCTGGTGGTCGGTGATCTCCCGTGGCACCCCGACTGGTTCCTTGGGTTCCGTGAGCGGTGCCTGAGCATCTATGTCACGTTGGGCGATCTTGATCAGGCCGTGGGCGCTGTTCGCGACGAGGAGGTGGTCCTCGCCATTTTGGGCGAACGTAATCATGTCCAACGGTTGATTGGCGGCACCGAGTTCGGCCACCGTGCGGCCCACTGTCTTGGTCCCGGGCGCCAGGCCCTCTAACGGAAAGTGCACGACAGGCGTACAGGTGTAGCCGGCCAAGATGCTGCGGCCTCCGTCGTAGGGCACGAAGGTGCGGATCGGCGCTGCCGTCTCCCATTTGCCATGTGAGACGTGAAAGATCTCGAGGCTGTTGTCATCGATCTCTTCGCGGAACGGGAATGGGACACGCCGCAACTTGGACGAGAATTCTTCGTTCGAGAGACCGGCCACCAGGAGGAAGCCGTCGGTGTAGGCCATGTCGGTCATTGTCGACGTCCGTACCGGCCTGCGTAGGAGGCGGATCGTCCGCTCTCCGAACTGGAACTCTTCACCCTCGGACCCGACTGGGAGTGTCGTGTCCAGCCGCTCGTCGTCTTCGGCGGGGGCGTCGGCGATGGTCATTTCGGAAAAGTCAACGTCGTCAAGCGGGATATCGGAGATGGAGCCGTCACGTCGATCGATCCGCACGAGCACGGCCTGCCCTGCCTCTCCGCGACCACGCTGGACGGAGAGGTACACATTGTGTGACGTCGGGTGCACCGCCATGTCCCGAATAACGAGGTCAGGAGCCTCGCAACCCAGGAATGATGCCACTGCCGTATCGACATTCTCCACGTCGAACGGCTCGGACCCGACGCCTGATCCCGGATCGGACACGTCGACTGCGAATATCTTCGCCGCGCCGTTGTCAGCCAGGAAGAGAATCCCCGCTGGTCCAAATGTGAGGGGACCCGCCGACATGATCTCCACCGAACCCGCTTGCAACCCGTACGTGCTCATCTGACCTCCCCGGGGCCGGTGCGAACCGGCCGTCACTCCCGAATCCTCCCCTGCAGCGTAGGCTCGTTCGTCGTTCCCTTCCCGCGCGCCCGAAAGACCAGGCAGTCGCCCGGGCGACGTGGTTTGGGGCTGACGTCTCGCTACCATCGGCGGGTGATCTCACCTCATTTCGGTTGCCGCGGCAGGGGGCGACCGAGGTCGTTGACGTAGTTGATGTAGTTGTCGAAGCCTGCCGACACCGCTACCCACTGGTCACGAGCCCTGCCGGCCATGTTCGTCGTCGGGATCGTTGCGTTTGGTTGCGGCGTCGCCCCGACCACGAGTTCTTCGGGAGGTTCCTCGAGCGGTGCACCTCTTGATGCCTCGGCCTTCGCACCTGGAGCCTGCGTCGCATTCGGGCCGACCAAGGGTGACCGTCACCAGACGGTGTTCCTCGACGCCGGCCATGGCGGCATCGACCCCGGCGGCGTCGGCACCACCGAGGCCGGGAAGGCAATCGACGAGGCTCACGAGACGCTCCCGGTGGAGCTCGACGCCATGGCACTCCTGCGGTCGAAGGGGTTTCGGGTGGTCGTTTCCCGAACACAGCAATCGACCGTCGTGCGGCTCAGCCCGGCTGTGGCTTCGGGAGGCGTTCTGACGTTGCAGGGATCCCACGACGACGTGGTGGCACGCGACGTATGTGCCAATGACGCGCACGCCAGTGTGTTGGTCGGCATCTATTTCGACGCAGGTTCTTCGCCCCAGAATGCCGGAAGCCTCACCGCGTACGACCCCGCCCGACCCTTCGCCGCGGCAAATCTCAGACTTGCAACCCTGGTCCAACATGACGTCCTGGCCGACATGAATGCGCAAGGTTGGAATATTCCCGACGACGGCGTCCTTCCGGACACCAGCTTGGGATCATTCGTCGGTGATCCGTCCTCTGGTGGCATTGCGGGCGAAGCGGCTGCCTATGACCACCTCTTGCTCATCGGTCCGGCGCAGGCGGGCTACTTCTCGACGCCGAGCCAGATGCCGGGAGCGGTGATCGAGCCGCTGTATCTCACCGATCGATTCGAAGGTTCGATTGCCGACACGGCGCAGGGCCAGATGGTGATCGCGCGAGGCGTCGCACGTGCGATCGAGACGTTTCTCCAGCCGGCGTCAACCTAGTCAGTGCTTCGCCCTGGGATCACCTCAGGCTCGGGCGCCCGGCTTGTCGCCCTTCCGGCGATCTCGCGGCCCGGTGTCGGGACGTTCGCCGGTGTCGACCAACGTCTGGGCCACTTCCCTGAGTTTTACGTTGAGATACTGCGATGCGCGTCGCAGAACATCGAAGGCTTGATCCGCCGCGATCCGCTCTCGCTCCATCAGAATCCCTTGCGCCTGGCCGATGATCTCGCGACTGCTCAGCGCGGAGTGCAAATTGTCGATCCGTCGCTCCTCGTCTTCGAACAGATGCGCGGCAGCGAGGGCGGCGCTGGCCAATGACGACAGAATCACACCCTTTGCCCTGTCGACCACGCCGAACGCGGAGGGGTAGGCGGCATAGAGGTTGACGGCGCCGAGGGCTCCGTTGGTGGCCAGTGGAAGGGCCAATGCGCTGCGGATCCCCTTCTGCGCTGTCTTGGGCCCGAAGTTCGGCCAGCGGGTGTCGACATTGAGGTCGTCGCCATAGACCATGATCCCTTGGGCGATCGCGTCGAGGCATGGGCCCTCACCGGTTTGCTGCTGGAGCGCGTCGACGACCCCGACGATCGGATCGGTGAGCACGGGGGTGACCACCACCTCGCCCTCGACCAGGAACAGCCCCGCGTAGTCACACCCCTCGATGGTCTGCACCGCCACGGCTACCACCTGCGCCAGCGTGCTGTTCACGCTTCCCGCCGAAAACAGGATGCGGGCGGTCTCGGAGAAGCTTGCCGTCAGTTCCGAAACGGGATCCCGACCGATGGTCTCGCCTTCCATGGGGTCCATAGTGGTGCTCCTCTCGTACCCCATCTTTCCTCCAGTATGGCATTTCGGGTCATCCTTTTGACGCCGAGAGGAGGACAAATGGCAAATCGGGTCCATCTTTCCTTCACCATGGACGAAGGTGTGGCCGTGCGATGCGTCAGAAGCCGGCCATCGCAACAATCGGCTCGTTGAGACGCTGTCCCCCCAATGAACCCTGAGATTGTGCGTCGCCAAAGTTGAAAATGCCGCCGTCAGCCGCCACGAACCGGTACCCGGCGCCGGTTGTCGTTGCCTCCATCCCGATCACAGGTTGGTTCAGGTGGAGGGCACCGGTCGAGCCGTAGAACGTGGCGTCACCAAAGGTGAAGATGCCGCCGTCCGAGGCCACGAGCCAGTAACCGGCACCATCATGGGTGGTTGCCATGCCCACGATCGGCCGGTTGAGGTGGATGGCACCGGTGGAGCCGTAGAAGTTCGCGTCACCAAAGGTGAAGATGCCGCCGTCCGAGGCGACCAACGAGTAACCCTTGCCATCGGGCGTGGCCGCCATACCCACGATGGGTTGGTTCAGGTGGATGGCGCCGGTCGAGCCAAAATAGCCGGCGTCCCCAAAGGTGAAGATGCCGCCGTCCGAGGCGACCAACCAGTAACCCTTGCCATCGGGCGTGGCCGCCATACCCACGATGGGTTGGTTGAGGTGGATGGCGCCGGTGGAGCCGTAGAACGTGGCGTCACCAAAGGTGAAGATGCCGCCGTCCGAGGCCACGAGCCAGTAGCCCCCGGCATCGGGCGTGGCCGCGAGTCCGACCACCGGTTCATTGAGACCGATAGCGCCGGTCGATCCGCAGAAGGGGACGTTGCCAAATGTGAAGACGCCGCCGTCCGAGGCCGTCAGGTAGTAGCCGTGCGGAGCACCCGTGGGCGCAGTGCACGGGACTTCTATGTCTTGGGCCGTTCCTGCATCGCCGGTCAATGCGGGGTCGTGATGGAACTGTGGCCACGCCCCGGATTCGTTGACGAGGGACCCGTTCGACCGTGCGATTTCGTAGTGGTACACGACGCTGCCGCCGCCTTGGTAGCCCGCCAACGTGATGCCAACGGTTCCGTTGGGATCGTCGGTGATCAGGGGCGAGTTCTGAAACCCGGTGTCCGCTTGCAGTGTCGTGATGACCGACCCGGTCTTGCCGTCGAGTACGACGACTCCATTGATCGTCGGCGCCAGGACGTCCTGGTAGCCCGACCCGAGGTCAGCGGTGACGACGGAGCCGATCACCCGATTCATCGGGGTTTGCCACAGGACCGCACCATTGGCGCCGTTGAGGGCATAGACCGAACCGGTCGAGCCGTTGTCGGTACCTTCGACGACCTGCAACTGCCCATTGCCGAGCACATCGGCAAGCGCCGGGCTGCTCTTCGTGTTCCCGTTCAGTGACGCGGACCAAATGAGATTGCAGTGACTGTCGACGGCGGTCAGTTTTCCTGTGTCGGACTGGTGATAGGTGGCCCCCGTCCCGAAGACCACGCCGACGGTGGACGAACTGCCGAAGAATTCTCCCACCGCCGGGGAGGACTCGACCGTCTCGTTGGTGTTGTACTCGCAATCGAGCCCACCATTTGGCTGTGCGGCTCCGGCGTTGCCGGTGGGGCTCAAGATTCTCAGGTGGCCACCATTGAGATAGTTCTGGCCGAAGGCCAGGCCGGTCGTCGAGTCGCCCCCTTCGACGATCTCGGTTCTGCCGTTGCTGTAGAGGTCGGCCAGTGCCGGTGTGGAGAAATCGCTGTCGGCTTGGAACCAGGGAAATCCGCTCAGGAGGGATCCGTTGGTGGCACTGAGCGCATCCTGGTTCTGTCCCAGAGAGCCCGCGGTCACGTCGATTCCCCCCTGGAGGTTGCCGACGGCCAGCGACGCCTGCACGCCGTTATGTGCGGTCGGATCGGTAGCCGGGTTGGACTCTTGCGCGAACCACTCGTCGCCACCGTTCGGACTGATGGCCTGGTAGCCACCCGCAGTGGGAACCGCGGCGTCGCCCGAGCCGACAAAGACGCTGTCGAGCGCACTTCCAGGCGTGGTGGCTGCCACCGACGGGCTGGAGTTGACCGGAGCGCCGGCGTTGTAGGTCCAGATCCGGGCGCCTGTCGCCAGATCGAAGCTGTAGACAAACCCGGATTCGTCGCCGACGACGACCGCCGGCCCACCGGGCAGGTTGGCCACGTTTGGAGAGGACAGCGCGATCGGATTCGATCCGTCAGGCAGCAACCCTGTCTGCCACGTCGGCGATCCGAAGGTGACGGCATGCGAGCTCGCAGCGGCGGACGGAAGCTGCGCTGCAGCACCGATGATCAGACCGACCCCTAACGTCAGGACACTCGCCAGCGCGACGCGGCCGAATCTTCCTCGTAGGCACGGGATGCTCACTCCCGAATGATCCCGCCCGGTCATGTGCACCGCCTAGTCCTTGCCCTTTGGCCCGTCATCCGAAACGAACGGTCCCGGGCAAAGAACGTAATCAAGCTGGGGGAACGTACACGGCCACTCGATCGGTGGCTCGCATTTGATCGACGTGTTGCTCACCTCGCCGGTGGTCGCTGCGCCTGTTCGAGCTGTTCGCTACGGCCTTCCCACACGTTTCGAGTCTGTTCGATCCACGCCAGCGCGCCTTCCAACGGGGCCGCCTCGAATCGGGATGGCCGGAATTGGGCGTCCCGACTCCGGGTGATCAAGCCGGCGGCCTCGAGGACCTTGAGGTGTCGGGAGATCGCCTGCACGCTCATGTCGAAAGGTACGGCGAGCGCATTGACCGTGGCCTCCCCGCGGGCCAAGCGGGCCAAAATGGACCGCCGGGTTGGGTCGGCCAACGCAGAGAAGGTGGTGCTCAAGGCATCCATAGTATTCAACCTATCAGTTGTTTAACTAATGAATTGAATACTTGCTTCGTCGAGGTCTCGAAATGCGGGGCATGATGCACGCTGAACACGGAGGCGCACGACCGCTTCCCGCCCGTAAAGGAAGGGTGCATGGCGCTTCCCCCAGCCATAGAGATCGCACGCCGGGCCACCCTCCGACCGATCGAGGAGATCGCGGCGCAGATGGGGATCCCGGCGACCATGCTGGAGCACTACGGCGCCAACGTGGCGAAAGTCAGCCTGGACGCAGTTGGCGCGCTGGCCGACCGGCCCAAGGCGCGCTACGTCGTCGTCACGGCAATCACGCCGACGCCGCTCGGAGAAGGAAAGACCACGACGACCATCGGTCTCGGGCAGGCCTTGGCGTGCCTCGGCAAGCGCGCCACCATTGCCATTCGCCAAGCCTCCATGGGGCCGACCTTCGGGATCAAGGGTGGTGCAGCCGGCGGCGGCTACAGCCAGGTCGTGCCGTTCGAGAATCTCAATTTGCATCTGACGGGAGATCTGCACGCCGTGACGGCAGCCAACAACCTTCTGGCGGCCATGGTGGACAATCATCTGCAACAGGGCAACGCACTCGGCCTCGATCCGCACGGCATCACATGGAGGAGGGTGCTCGACGTCAATGATCGATCTCTCCGCAACATTGTGACCGGCCTCGGGACGCGCGAAGACGGAACACCTCGTCAAACGGGCTTTGACATCACGGCGGCATCAGAGGTCATGGCTGTGCTCGCGCTGGCCACGTCGCTGCACGACCTGCGTGCGCGCTTCGGTCGGACAGTCGTGGGATTCACCACGAACGGGGAACCGGTCACGGCCGAGCAGCTCAGAACGGCGGGCGCCATGACGGTGATCATGCGAGATGCGATCAAGCCAAACCTGCTCCAGACTCTGGAGAACACCCCGGTTCTCGTCCACGCCGGTCCGTTCGGCAACATCGCGCACGGCAACTCTTCGGTCGTCGCCGACCTGATTGGGATTCATGCTGGTGAGTACCTCATCACTGAGGCGGGATTCGGGTCGGATATGGGAGCCGAGCGATTCTTCAACATCAAGTGCCGCACGTCGGGCCTGGAACCTGATGCGGCCGTCGTTGTTGCGACTGTGCGTGCGTTGAAGCTGCATTCGGGGCACCACAAGGTCACGGCCGGTCGACCGCTGCCGCCCGAGATGATTGCGGAGAACCCTGATGAAGTACGGCAAGGGGCGGCCAACCTGCTCAAGCATCTGGAAATCGTGCGCCGCCACGGTGTCACCCCGGTGGTGGCCATCAACGCTTTTGGGGAGGACTTCCCTTCCGAACATGAAGCGATCCGGGAGATTGCCGCCTCGGTCGGCGTGCGCTCAGCGGTCTGCACCCACTTCGTCGACGGAGGGAAGGGTGCTGTCGAACTCGCCGAGGCCGTTGTACAGGCAGCCGACCAACCGAGTGACTTTCGGATGCTGTACCGTGCCGATGCCACCCTTCGTCAGAAGATCGAGACCATCGCCATCGAGGTGTACGGGGCCGACGGAGTGGACTACCTCCCGGCGGCGGCTCGTCAGATCGACACCTACGAACGGGCCGGATTCGGCAACCTCCCCGTTTGCATAGCCAAGACCCATCTGTCGATCTCGTCGGATCCCTCCCTCAAGGGCGCCCCTACCGGTTGGCGTCTGCCGGTGCGGGAGGCAAGGGCCAATGTGGGGGCCGGATTTGTCTATCTCGTGAGCGGGGATATGCGGACAATGCCCGGGCTGTCATCGAGTCCAGCCGCCGAGAAGATCGACATCGACGAGAATGGCAACGTCGTCGGACTGTACTGATGGGCTGCCTCCTCGCTCTCTTCGCGTGGATCTCACCCCGCTTCGTCCTTGCGCTCCTCTATCTGTTCACCAGCCGTCTGACGATCGCCTTCAGTTCGGGTTGGGAAGGCCTCATCGGGTTCTTCCTCGTGCCGTACACCACCCTCTTCTACGCCCTCGTCTACCGGCCCGGGTTCGGTGTGCGCGGATTCGGGTGGGTCATCGTCGCACTCGGACTGCTCTTGGACCTGTCGTCGATGGACATGGGCCGCCGGGCTCGGTGGCGGAGGGTTCAGACCGGGCGTTCGTGACCGGGCGCAGCGAAGGTGAGGCGGAGATCGGGCTGAGGTCCGAAGCGCGGATCGTCGCCCCCGCCGGCGGCGAACTTCTGCCATCCGGCTATGCCGATCATGGCTGCATTGTCAGTGGCCAGGGACTGCGGCGGAATCAACAACTGGCTGCCGAACTCGTCGGCCAGGGCCTGCGCCCGATCCCGCAGGATGGGACTCGCGGCGACTCCTCCGACGATGGCCAGTGCCGGATCGCCGAACTCTTCGAGGGCGCGACGGAGCTTGGCGCACAGCACATCCATGCACGCAGCGACGAACGACGCTGCGACGTCTGCCACGTCGAAGGCCGGTTCCTTGCGCACATAGTTGACCACCGCGGTCTTTAGCCCGGAGAACGAGAATTCATAACCGTCTTGGATCATCGGGCGGGGAAAGTTGAGGACGTCCTCCCCGGCGACGGCCAGGCGGTCGAGGATGGGCCCGCCCGGATACCCCAAACCCAGATAGCGGGCAATCTTGTCGTAGGCCTCGCCGATGGAGTCGTCCACCGTTTCACCCAGCAACTGGTACGTGCCGAGGGCGGTGGCGCGGGTGAGCATGCAATGGCCCCCCGACACCAGAAGCGCTGTTTGGGGAAAGGGTACGGCACGGTTGGCGAGGAAGACGCTGGCCAGGTGGCCCTCGAGGTGGTTCACGCTCACAATCGGCACTCCCCAGCCGAAGGCCAGAGATTTGGCCGTCGCCATCCCCACCAAGAGTGCCCCCACGAGTCCGGGCCCCGACGTGACCGCGACGGCGCTGAGCGCTCGACCCGAGATCCCGCCCTCGCTGAGGGCCTGGTTCACGATCGGCGTGATCAGCTCCACATGCGCCCGACTGGCAAGCTCGGGTACCACTCCGCCATATTCCGCGTGGAGGTCGATTTGGCTCGCCACCACCGAGGATCGCACCTCATAGTCGTCACTCACGACCGCCGCCGCGGTCTCGTCGCACGAGGTCTCGATTGCCAGCAGGTATCGGTTCATGGGGAATGTTCCAGCGCTGCGACCACCGCATGGCGAGGTATCGCTCCTTCGCGTTCGATCTCCGGTCGCCTGGACCGGACATTGACAAGCGTCGAGGGCGAGGAGTCGAGCGTCCCGGCATCGATGACCAGCTCTACATGAGGCGCGAGCCGTCGGCCGGCTTCAGGCGCTGAGACCGGGGTTGTCTCCCCGTGACGGTTCGCGCTGGTGACCACGAGCACCCCCGTCGCCTGCAGCAGCGTGAGCAAGAAGTCGTTCTGGGGTATGCGCACGGCGACCTCGTCGCGATCGGCGAGCCACGGCGGCCGCGTCGCCTTCTCCGAGAATCCGAATATCAGCGTCAGCGGGCCGGGCCACCACTGCGCGGCCAAGGTGGTGGCGGCTGCGGTGAACTCGACGCCGAGCCGGCGTACTTGATCGAGCGACCCTGCGAGCACGGGCAGGTGGAGATGGTCGGGCCTGTCCTTGGCCAGATAGATCCGGTCCGCTGCCCGTTGCATGTCGGGGAGCGCGGCAAGCCCATAGACCGTGTCGGTCGGAACGACGACCACCCTTCCGGCACGTAGCGCTGCAACGGCCGCCGTGAGGGCATCCGCGTCGTGCACGTGCACTGTCCTCATGATGTACTCACGTCGAGCGTGAAGTCTAAAGTCGGAGAGGACGGATTGGCGAAGCGATGAGCGAAGGATCCGCCTTCCAATCGACTCCTGCTACGTCCACGTAGAGCTCAATCTCGTTGCCGTCGGGGTCCTTTATGTACAGGCTATGGGTCACCGTGTGATCGGATGCGCCCACGATGGTGGCGCCGACCCGCTGCAGCACCGCAAGCACGGCACGCAGGTCGTCATCGCTCTCTCCGACGTTCAGGCCGAAGTGGTACATCCCGACGCGCGGTCCACCGGGGATCGGCGTGGCATCTGGACCTACTTCAATGAGCAGGAGCTCATGATGCGTGCGACCCGAGGAGAAGGCTGCCACCCCGACCGGATCTGCACCCGGTTCCGGCATGATCTGCCGCCACCCGAGGACGTCTCGGTAGAAGTCGGCCGAACGCTTCACATCGTGCACATAGAGCACGAGGTGGCCCAATTCACGGACCGTCATGCGATGGCCGCGTCGTTCATATCGACCCGCGGTGCCGCCGATGTGCGGACCCAGTGCGCCGTGGGTGGCATGCCTGGACCCAGGTGCAGCGGGACGTCGAAAGAGTCCTCGTCGAGCGCGGCGGCATGCATCAGCTCGGTGAGCGCTGCCGGGATGGCCGCAGCGATGTCCCAAAGCCGTGGGACGGCGCGGGCATCAGATGCCAGGCCCCAATACAGAACGCCTCGATAGCTCATGATGGTGATGTTAAGTCCCATGCCGTCCATCACCGGTCCCAAGGGGAACATCCCCAGCATCTCGCTCCCGCCCATGTAGAGCGGAACGTCCGGTCCGGGAACATTGGAGATGATCAGATTGGCGAGCGGGCGGTGGCGGTTGGCCAGCTTCATCCGCGTGTAGAGACGGGCGGCCGCGGCAAACACGTTAGGAGTGGCGTGCTCCGCCCAATTCTGTAACGTTCCGGCACCCAAGGCCTTGTGTTCCTCCTTGGCCCCCTTCGTCCCCTCGTGGATGGCCCGCAGGCGCTCGAGGGGGTCGTCGAGCTCGCACGGCAATTGCACGAACATCGCCGAGATCTTGTTGGACCCCTTCAGTTCCGCCATGTCAGGCGTGACGGAGACCGGAACGAGCGCCACGAGCGGGACGCCGGGCAGCTCGTCGCCCGCGAGCAGGTAGGTGCGCAGAGCGCCGGCGCACACGGCGAGAACCACGTCGTTCACGCTGGTGCCCATGGCATTCTTCACCTTCTTCACGTCCGCCAGGCTTGCGGCGGCAAAGGCGACACGCCGGCGCGCGTGCACCGACACGTTGAGGGACGTGCGAGGCGCGGTGAGTGGGAATGCAGCCTTGCCTGATCCCCCCTGCCGCAATTTCCGGATGCCGGCGACGGATTGCGTCGCCTGCCATGCCATGCGAGTCATATCGATCGGTCGGACGAGGTTCGCCAACAGGGCGTGCGAGACCAACTCGAAGGTGGACGGGACGCGCAGGTCGAGCTGTCGCTCACCCTGGTGCTCGTGCGCCGGAGGGTTGGCCTCAAGGTCGAAGAGCGCGCCGAGGAGCTCCGCGCCGGACACGCCGTCGATCGTGGAGTGGTGCATCTTGGCCACGAGTGCGATCTTGCCGTCTTCGAGCCCTTCGACGACCCACATCTCCCACAGGGGCCGATCACGATGCAGTTGCCTGCTGGTGACATCAGCCGCGAAGTCGGCGAGCTCGCGCATTCCACCCGGCGACGGCAGGGCTGCTCGCCGCAGATGGTTGTCGATGTCGAACTCCGGGTCGTCCACCCACACAGGGTGCCCCAGGCGGAGCGGGACTTCGACCAACCGGCGTTGAAAGACCGGGAGTAGGGGAATCCGATCGACGATCCGCTGACGGATGCGTCGGAATGAGTAGCCGTCGGGCACGGTGGCAGGGTCGAAGACCGCCACGATCGCGACGTGCATGTGGAGGGTGGGTGTCTCCATGTAGAGAAAGCTGGCGTCGAGCCCGGTCAGGCGTTCAGGGGTCACCGGTTCTCCTTGGTCACATCGGCCTGCCTCATACGCTGGCATCTTCTCACCATGGCGGCAACCTATAGCGGGTCGGGAGCGGTCCGTACCGCCTCCCTGCCGTGGGGAGCGATGATGAGGTGTGCCGTTCGTCTATCTCGGTGTCACGATTCTTGGGGCGCTCGGCGTCCTTTTGGCCTACCGCCCCGTGCGCAAGGAGCCATGGAGCAACCCGACCTTCTTCCTCGGATGGCTCGTCGGCGAGCTGGCACTCCAGAACGTCGTGTGGCAGGTGGGCGCCACGGTGGCCTTCGGAGTGTTCGGCGCCTTCAGGGCGTGGGAAGGATGGCTCGGGCTCGCCGTCGCCCTGGCGAGCTGGGTTGGTCTGGTTGGCCTGGCCGTGTCCGGAAAACGGGCTACCAGAGTGGTGAGGGCCGCTCTCGCTGACGTATCCCGCGAAGATTTCCCGGTCTCGGGGGGACCGGACCCTTCTTCAAGCGGTCGCTTCTGGAGGGTGACGCGGGCTATCCCCATGAAGGGCCGCGCCGTGCAGTCGGTCAAGAACATCGACTACTGGGGTGACGGGCAACGGCGCCACCGCCTCGACATCTACCGATCGCGGCTGGCACCTCCCGCGGGTGCGCCGGTCATGGTGTACATCCACGGCGGTGCCTGGGTCACGGGGGACAAGCGCGAGCAGGGCAAGCCCATGATGTACGAGCTGGTCGCACGGGGCTGGGTCTGCGTGGCCATCAACTACCGACTCAGTCCCAAGGCGGTCTGGCCGGCACACATCGTCGACGCCAAGAGGGCGGTGGCATGGGTCAGGTCGCACATCGCCGAGTATGGGGGCGATCCGTCGTTCATTGCCGTGAGCGGTGGTTCCGCCGGGGGACATCTCTCCGCCCTGCTTGCGCTGACACCGGGCGACCCCGCCTTCCAGCCGGGCTTCGAGGGGGCCGACACGTCGGTGCATGCGTGCGTTCCCTTCTATGGGGTCATGGATCTGACGGGCAGTGATGAAGCGGCGAACCGTGACGGAACCGAGCTGCGCAGACTCCTTGAGCGCCACGTCATGCAGACCGGCGCCTTGGAGCACCCGGAGATCTTCCGGGCCGCATCGCCCACCTATCGAGTGCAGATGGACGCTCCGCCGTTCTTCGTGCTGCATGGTCAGAACGACACGTTGGTTCCCGTGGCCATGGCCCGAGCCTTCGTTGACGCGCTACGGGCCGTTTCCCGGGCTCCGGTGGCATATGCGGAGCTTCCGCTGGCCCAGCACGCATTCGATGTGCTGGCCTCCCTGCGGTGCCAGGCCACGACGAATGGCGTGGCCGCCTTTCTCGATGCAGCCCGGGTCATGGCCACCGCACCACAACCCCCATTGCCCTGACCTGGGGCGCAGGGGCTCGACCCCAGAAGTGAGAACGTGTTCTACTGACATAGTGTCAGCAACTCCGTTTTGAGCCTCCACCCGGAGGGAATCGGGTTGAGGTCGAAGCGGTGACAGATGGGCAGTAGGCCCAGAGGGGGAGCGCAGTGGCGTACACGCGTGGGCAGCATGTCACCAGGCGGGGGCCTGCCCGCCGGGTGTCACCGCGCCAGCTGGTGACGAGCGCCTGCAGCCTGATCGTCGGGACCAGTGCGATGTGCCTGAGCCTGGCTGCTCCGGATGCCGCGGCAGCCACGCCGACGCCCGGCGTGACGGCGAAAACGGTGACCGTCGGCTCCATCAGCGACATCTCTGCGCCCATCCCGGGACTGTTCACCGGGGCCAAAGTGGGGACGCAGGCGTACTTCGCCTACATCAACAGTCAAGGGGGCGTCAACGGGCGCAAGCTCATCCTCAATGGCATGGACAGCGCCTTCTCCTCGGGGACGGTGGCCAGCGAGGCGCAGAACATCGCCCGGAACGACTTCGCGATCGTCGGCGGCTACTCCCTGCTCGATGGTTCCGAGCAGTCGGCCGTGGACGCCGGCAAGGTGCCGATGATCACGCAGGTGTTGACGCCGAGCCTCGATTCGGACCCGAACCTCTACTCGGCTGTTCCGTTGGTCGCCGGCGGGGAGAGCACCGGACCCTTCAAATGGCTCAAGTCCGCGTACCCGAGCGCGGTCAAGGCCGTCGGGTTGATCGGGTCGAACTCATCCACGACGGCGGTGATCGCCGAGCAGACCTACCGGAAATTGACGTACAGCCTGGGGTACAAGTGGCTGTTCGCCCACGACGAGAGCTACACCACGACCAGCTTCTTGCCCGACATCGTCAAGATGAAAGCCGCCGGCGTGAAGATGGTCTTCGAGCCATCCCAGCAGGGCGCCTACATCAGCAATATTGCCCAGGAGATGAAACAGGAAGGCCTGAACGCCCTCTTGGTCAGCGGAGCGAACGCGTACGAACACGGTTTCGACCCGGGGTCAGCCGGAAACGGCACGCTGATCACCACGGTGACCGCCTTGTACATGGGCGAGGACGCCAAGTCGGTGCCCGCGGTGGCCACCTTCGACAGATGGGCCAAGAAGGTTGATCCGCAGACGCAACTGGACCTCTACACCTTGTACGGCTGGATCAACGCGCAGCTCTTCGTCCAAGCCTTGATGGGAGCCGGGGCAGATCCCACTCGCGCCAGCCTCGATGCCCAGCTCGACAAGATCACCTCCTTCAATGCCAACGGCCTCATCTCGACGCAGGACCCGGCGCAGAAGGTCCCCGGAGGATGCTGGATCGCGGCCCGGTACGAGAACGGAACTTGGCACCGCATCAGCCCAGATCCGAAGTCAGGGTTCGTCTGTAGCCCCAAGGGATTCTTCCCGACCAGCTACAAGGGGATCTCCCGTTAACCGTCACACCACATCGTCCAAGGTCGAGGCACCATGAGTGTGTTCATCAGTTTCTTGGTGATCGGCATCGTCACCGGGTCGATCTACGCCGTGACGGCCACCGGGTTGGTGGTCACCTACAACGCCACCGGCGTGTTCAACTTCGCCCACGGTTCGATCGGGATGTTCCTGGCGTACATCTACTGGCAGTTGTGGCAAGGCTGGGGCTGGAACCCTGTCGTGGCTCTCGTCGTCGTGGTGCTCCTGATCGCCCCGGTCTGCGCGCTGTTGATCGAGCGGGTGCTGATGCGCCCGCTCTACGGCTCGCCGCTCAACACCATGATCGTGGTGACCCTCGGGCTCTTCTTGGTCCTCTACGGGCTGACCAGCACCATCTGGAATCAGACGGTCACCCGCAATCTGCCATCGTGGTTCGCCGGCGATCAGGTGAGCGTGCTGGGGGTCAACCTGACCTACGAGCAGCTCATCACCGTCGGCTGCGCTGTAGGAGTTGCGCTCACGTTGTGGCTGCTCTTCAAGAAGACCCGCATCGGGGTGGCGATGCGGGCCGTGGTCGACGATCCCGCGCTGGCCTCGCTGACGGGTGCCCGCTCGGGCCGGATCGCCGGCGTCGCCTGGATGCTGGGCTTCATGCTGGCCGGATTGGCGGGGATCTTGCTGGCCCCCGGCACCGGCATGAGCATCGAGATCCTCTCCGAACTGGTCATCTTCGGCTACGCCGCGGCCATCGTGGGTCGGTTGCGCAGCCTGCCGCTGACCTTTCTCGGTGCCATGGTCCTCGGCGTCGCCGGGTCCCTCGCCGTCGGCTATGTCCCATCCAGCGCGCTCAACGACGTGACGGCCGTCCTGCCCATGGGATTGCTCATCCTCGCTCTGATCATCCTGCCGCAGGACAAGCTGGCCACCGGGCGCGTGGTTCGCCTGCGCGCGCCAAAGGCCGCCAGCTTGAACCAGACGCTGGTGGGAGCCGTGGTACTGGTGGCGGCGGCTGTGCTGTTGTCGGCACTGCTGACAGGGAACAATCTCTATGCCCTGGGTGAGGCTTTGGCGCTTGGCCTGGCAGCGCTCTCGCTCGTCATGCTGTCGGGCTACGGCGGTCAGGTCTGGCTCTGCCAATTCACCTTCCTGGGTCTCGGGGCCTGGGCCATGACCAAGGTCGACGGCGGTAGTTCGGTGCTCGGTGTGCTCGCCGCAATCGGATTGTGCGCGACAGTCGGAGGAATTCTTGCGCTCCCCGCCTTGCGGCTTCGTGGTCTGTACATGGCGTTGGCCACTCTGGCCTTCGCCGCCTTGATGGACAGCCTGTTCTTCACCAATGCCTCGGTCATCCCTAACGGGTCGTTGACCGTGGGGCGTCCCGACATATTCGGCATGCGCTTCACCACGACACGTGCGTTCGTCGTGTTGATCGCCGTCGTCTTCGCGGCCTGCCTCATCGGCGTGGGTGCAGTGCGGCGCGGTTCGTTCGGCAGACGGTTGGTGGCGTTGAGCGACAGCCACGCCGCCGCCGCCACCGTCGGGGTGAACATCGTCAAGACCAAACTGGGGCTTTTCATCCTCGCCGGCGCCCTGGCCGGTTTGGCCGGCGTCCTCTACGGCGGGATGACTCCGACCGTGGCCAGTTCACAGTTCCAGTTCGTGAACAGCTTGGTCTTGTTCGTCGGCGTGGTTCTCGCCGGCGTCACCATTTTGAGCGGCGCGGTGCAGGCAGGCGTGGGCCTCTCGGTTATTCCGCTGATCGCGCAACACATTCCCTCGTTTGCCGGCTTCACGTACGTCCTGTTCGGGGCCGGCATCATCGCGGTTGGCCGCAACCCTTACGGGTTGGGTCGGTTGTACGCGGAGGTGGCGGCGTGGCGCGAACAGCGTGCGGCCAGTTCGGGGACCGATGGAGCACCCTGCGCTCCCCCCACGGCGTGTGCAGATACACCGGTCACGCCGAAGGTTTCGTCCGTTGGGTGATCTCTCTCCCGCGGCCGGCCCGGTGCTCGTCGTGGCCGACGTCTCCGTGCAGTTCGGCGGCCTGCTTGCGCTCGATGCGGTCGACCTGGATGTCGCGGCCGGGGAGATCCATGGCCTGATCGGGCCGAATGGCGCCGGAAAGACAACCCTGTTCAATGTGATCACCGGCTTACAGAAGCCCACTTGCGGCACGGTGCATCTGGCTTCGCACGACGTGACGAGGAGCAGTCCCCACGTGCGTTCCCGGCGCGGTCTGGGCCGCACCTTCCAACGACTTGAACTGTTCGGCACCCTCACGGCTCGGGAGAACGTCCAGATGGCGGCCGAGGTGGAGCGGCGCGGGCGCAGCGGCGGGCGAACGGCGCGCGAGGAGGCCGAGTACCAGCTGGCGCGGGTCGGGATTCTCCATGTGGCCGATCACCCCGCCGACTCGCTTCCCACCGGATTGGCCCGCCTCGTGGAATTGGCGCGGACGCTGGCCACGTCGCCGACCGTGCTGCTCCTCGATGAGCCGAGCTCGGGCCTCAACGCCGAGGAATCCCATGCCTTGGGTGGGGTGCTGACGCAGGTGGCGGGTGAAGGCATGGCCGTCCTGTTGGTCGAGCACGACATGGCTCTGGTCATGGGCATCTGCGACCGCCTGGACGTGCTGGACAACGGGCAGGTGATTGCGCGCGGTGACCCTTCCTCGGTGCGGTCCAACGCCCGCGTGCAAGAGGCGTATCTCGGCGTCGACGCCCCGTTGGGCGATGCCCGCGCCGCGCCACCCAAGGTGCCCTCCAAGGCGCATGGCGCAGCGATGTCATGCGGCGGTGGGGCAGGAACGGACCAGCCCGCAGCGATGGCCATTTCCGTCAAGGATGTGCGTGCGGGGTATGGCCGCATCGAGGTGCTGCACGGGATCTCACTCGACGTGCCCCGCGGATCGGCCCTGGCGTTGCTCGGCTCCAACGGCGCCGGGAAATCAACCCTGCTGAAGGTGGTCTCCGGGCAGCTGACCCCGACGGCAGGCAAGGTCGAGGTGGAGGGCCGCCCTCTGGGCCGGCACGCGGCGGAGTCTCTTGCTCGCTCGGGCATGTGCACGGTTCCCGAAGCTCGCTCCATCTTTCCCAACCTGACGGTCTCCGAGAACCTGCTCATGTACACGTTCAGGCGACGAGGCCTCCGCCCGGCGGAGGTCGAGGAGAGGGCGATGGCGCGCTTTCCCTCGCTCGGAAGCCGCCGCCGCCAACTGGCGGGCACATTGTCGGGAGGGGAGCAGCGCATGCTCTCGATGGCCCGTGCGCTCGCTACCGAACCCCGCATTCTGTTGCTGGACGAGCTTTCGATGGGCTTGGCCCCCCTTGTGGTCGCCGAGCTCTACGAGGTCGTCGGCACGTTGGTGTCGTCCGAGGACCTGACCATCGTGATGGTCGAGCAGTTCGTGCACACGGCTCTGCGCATCGCCGACCAGGCGGTTGTGATGGTCAACGGCGAACTGGTGCGGCGCGGCACGCCCGACGACATCCGCTCCGAGCTCATGGGTGCCTACCTTGGAGCGGACGCGTGACGTCAGCCCTCTTGGGCCAGCTCGATCGACACGGAGACGTCGTCGGCCTCCACCAGCTGTAGCTCCTCCACCCCTCCGGCATCGGCGATGTCGCCCCGGGCCGCTTCCACCGCGGCCAAGATGTGCGTTGGGCCGGCCACTATGAGCCGGCGCACCTTGGCCCGCATGGAGCGCTTCTCGGTCGTCTTGGCGCGACGAATGGCGCCGAGCACTTCGGCCGCAACCGACAGCACGGATCCGCTCCCGTCGGCGTGCTCGCCGAATTCACCGATCGTCGGCCACGGCGCACGGTGCACCGAGCCCGGCTGCCACCAGCGCCAGACCTCCTCGGTGACGAAGGGAAGGAAGGGAGCGAAAAGTCGCAGCTGGACCGAGAGGGCCAAGGCCAGCGTGGCTCGGGCCGAGTCGGCGTCGGCCGTCGCTGCGTCGTCTTCGCCGTACGCCCGGGTCTTGACCAGCTCCACGTAGTCGTCGCAGAACGACCAGAAGAACGTCTCGGTGATCTCCTGGGCACGGGCGTAGTCGAACTCTTCGAACGCGGACGTGGCGCGGGAGACCACGTCCGCGAGTTGCGCCAGCAGGGCGCGGTCGAGGGGAGCCGTCACCGCGGTGAGCCCCGGCGCCGGCCGGTCGCCGAGGCGTCCCAGCGAGAATTTGGAAGCGTTGAGGATCTTGATGGCCAGCCGGCGGCCGATCTTCATCACACCGGTATCGACGGCGGTGTCGGTTCCGGGTCGTCCGTTGCAGGCCCAGTAGCGCACCGCATCCGCTCCGAACTCGTCGATGAAGGGCATCGGCGTGACCGCATTCCCCTTTGACTTGGAGATCTTCTTGTGGTCCGGATCGAGCACCCACCCGTTGAGGGTCGTGTCGCGCCAGGGCAGGGTGTTGTGCTCGAGGTGTGCGCGAAGCGTGGTGGAGAAGAGCCACGTACGGATGATCTCGGGTCCCTGTGGGCGCAGGTCCATCGGGAACGTCGACGCGAAGAGGTCCGGATCGTCCTCCCATCCGCAGGCGATCTGCGGCGTGAGCGACGAGGTGGCCCAGGTGTCCATGACGTCGGGATCACCCACGAACCCGCCGGGCCGGCCGCGCTGCGCCGCCTCATAACCGGGTGGTACGTCGGTCGTGGGGTCGATGGGCAGGCTCGCTTCGGCCGGGACGATGGGACGGGAGTGGTCGGGCGCACCATCGGCGCCCAGTCGGTACCACACAGGAATGGGGACGCCGAAGTACCGTTGACGGCTGACCAGCCAGTCGCTGTTCAGCCCGTTCACCCAATTCTCGTAGCGGACCTGCATGTACGGCGGGTGCCACCGCAACTCGTTTCCCCGTTCGAGCAGGGCTTGGCGGAGGGCGGGGTCCCTCCCTCCATTGCGGAGATACCACTGGCGGCTGGTGACGATCTCCAGCGGCCGTTCCCCACGCTCGTAGAACTTCACCGGGTGGGTGATGCTCTTGGGCTCGCCGATGAGGTCGCCCGACTCGGTGAGGAGCGTGACCATGGTGCGCTGCGCCGCCTTGACGGTGCTGCCGGCGATGGCCCTCCACGCCGTGCCATCGGGCACGCCCGGTGGGGGAGTTTCACTGATCCGTCCCGCCCGCGTGACGATGGACCGGGTCGGGAGGTGCAGCTCGCGCCACCAGATCACATCGGTGACGTCGCCGAAGGTGCAGATCATGGCTATCCCCGACCCCTTCTCGGGATCGGCCAAGGGATGGGCCACGATCGGGACTTCGACCCCGAAGAGCGGTGTGTGCACCGTGGTGCCGAAACGGGCCGAGAAGCGCTCGTCGTCGGGGTGCGCCACCAGGGCGACGCAGGCGGCGACCAGCTCGGGTCGCGTCGTGTCGATCTCAATGTCGTCGAATCGAAGGCGGTGGTACGCGCCCGGGCGCTCGCGGTCCTCCATCTCCGCCTGGGCCACTGCGGTCTGGTAATCGACGTCCCACAACGTCGGAGCCTCTGCCGAGTAGGCCTCACCACGGGACAGGTTGCGCAAGAACATGCGCTGGCTGGCCCGACGGCTGCGGTCGTCGATGGTGGCGTAGCTCCGGGTCCAGTCGACGGAGAGACCGACTCGCCGCCACAGCGCTTCGAAGGTCTGCTCGTCCTCTGCCGTCAGCTGGTGGCACAGGGCGATGAAGTTGGGCCGGCTGACCGGGATGTCCTCCTTCCCGGGCTCGGCTGGCGGGGTGAATCCGGCGTCGTAGGGCAGTGAGGGATCGCACCGGACACCGAAGTAGGTCTGCACGCGGCGCTCGGTGGGCAGCCCGTTGTCGTCCCATCCCATCGGATAGAACATCTCCCAGCCGCTCATGCGCCGGTAGCGGGCCAGGGCGTCAGTCTGCACGTAGCCAAAGACCGAGCCCATGTGCAGCGACCCCGACACCGTGGGTGGCGGTGTATCGATGGAGAAGACCTGCTCCCGCCTGGCCGCGGCGTTGAAGCGGTAGGTGCCCTCGTCCTCCCAGACCGCGGCCCATCTCGCCTCCACCCCGTCGAGGGTGGGCTTGTCCGGAACCTGGGGCGCGGCGGTCGCGGTGGTCGACATGATCGGGTTACCGTACCCGGATGCTGCACCTGCACGATACCGCAACCGGCACCGTCCGCCCTTTCGAGTTGCGGACCCCGGGCGAAGTGTCGATGTATGTCTGTGGGCCAACCGTCTACGACCTGCCCCACATCGGCCACGGCCGCTTCACCCTGACGTTCGACGTGCTGCGCCGCTACGAGCTCTTCAATGGTCTGGCCGTGCGCTACGTGTCCAACATCACCGACGTCGACGACAACATCATCAAACGGGCGACCGCCGAGGGTCGGACCGAGACCGAGGTGGCCGAAGAGTACGAGGCACGGTGGTGGGAGGCCATGGACGTGCTCGGTGTCCTACGCCCCAACGACACCCCGCACGCCACGGCGTATATCGACCGCATGGTGGCGCTGGTGTCGGACCTGGTCAGACGCGGTGTGGCCTACGAAATTTCCGATGGCGTCTACCTCAACGTGGCGCAGGTGCCTGGGTACGGGCTCCTAGCCCGACAGCCGCTCGAAAGCTTGCAAGCCGGGGCGAGAGTAGAGGCGGTCGAAGAGAAGCGCTCGCCGCTCGACTTCGTGCTGTGGAAGAAGGCTAAATCCGGCGAGCCGGCGTGGGAGTCCCCCTGGGGTTTGGGCCGGCCCGGTTGGCACACCGAGTGTGTCGTCATGTCACTCGACATCCTCGGCGACGGCTTCGACCTTCACGGCGGTGGACGTGATCTGGCCTTTCCCCACCACGAGAACGAGCGCGCTCAGGCGGTGGCCGAGGGTCGATCGTTCGCCCGCCACTGGGTGCACAACGGGTGGGTCGAGGTCGACGGCACGAAGATGTCCAAGTCGCTGGGGAACTTCACTTCCCTCACGGATCTGCTGGCCCGTAGCGATGCGCGGGCATACCGGTTACTCGTCCTGCGGGCCCATTACCGGTCGCCCATCGAAGTGACCGCCGGCACAGTGGCCGATGCCGAGAAGGCGCTGGCTCGCCTCGACACGCTGGCTCGGCGGTTTTCGGTGGGTGAGCTGCTCGCAGCGACCGAGTCGGGCTACGTGGTCGATGGCACCCCTCCGGCCACCGACGTGGATCCGGGGGCCTTGGCGCAGTTTCGCACCCGCATGGACGTCGACCTCGATACGCCCGGAGCCCTCGCCGGGATCTTCGATCTCGTCACGGCCGCCCACACGAGTGCCGACGCGGGCGATGAGGATCGGGGACGGCATCTCGCCCACTCGGCTGCGGTGTTGGCCGGCGCCCTCGGCCTCTCGCTCAAGGGTGACACGGAGGTTATCGACGACGACACCGCCCGCCTGGTGGCCGAGCGCGATGCCGCTCGCGCGGCGAAGGATTTCGGCCGGGCCGATGCCTTGCGCGACGAGCTGACCGCCAGGGGTTGGACAGTGGAGGACACGCCCGACGGCTCTGCCCTCCGCCGCTGAGCATCGGTCGTGTGCCTGTTCAGCGCCCATCTTTCCGCGTTCCTCGCCCCGGAGGCTCACGCTAGGTTACTATCGGGTAACCTTGAAGAAGACCCGACGGACGGTCGGGCAGGCGCCCAGGAGGGCTCGCGATGTCCGACTTTTCCCTCGCACTGAACGAGGATCAGCTGCAGATCCAGAAATGGGTCCACGAATTCGCAGAGAACGTCGTGCGCCCGGCGGGAGCCGAGTGGGACGAGCGTGAGGAAACCCCGTGGCCGATCATCCAAGAGGCGGCCAAGAACGGGCTGTACTCCGCTGATTTCGTGGGCCAGTGTTTCGCGGACCCCACCGGGCTCCTGATGTGCCTGGTCAACGAGGAAATGAGTTGGGGCGATGCGGGAATCGCACTCGCCATTTTCGGCTCCACCCTGGCAGTAGCCGGGATCTTCTCCAACGGCACCCCCGAGCAGATCGCCGAGTGGATCCCGCAGTGCTTCGGCACACCTGATGACGTGAAGTTGGCCGCGTTCGGCGTCTCGGAGCCCGACGCCGGCTCCGATGTCTCCTCGCTCAAGTCTCGCGCCGTCTACGACGAGGCCAAGGACGAGTGGGTGCTCAACGGAACGAAGACCTGGATCACCAATGGGGGCATCGCCAATACGCACGTGCTCGTCCTGTCGGTCGACCCCGCCCTGGGAAGCCGGGGGCAGGCCAGCTTTGTGGTGCCCGAGGGCACGCCCGGTATCTCGCAGGGGCGGAAGTTCAAGAAGATGGGCATTCGGGCCTCCCACACCGCCGAAGTCGTGCTCGACGACTGCCGGATACCTGGTCGTTTCCTGCTCGGAGGCAAAGAGAAGCTCGACACCCGTTTGGCCCGGGCCAAGGAGGGCAAGCGGACCTCGGCGCAGGCCGCCATGGCCACCTTCGAGGCTTCCCGGCCCATCGTGGGGGCACAGGCCGTGGGAATCGCCCGGGCCGCGTACGAGTTTGCGCTCGACTACGCCAAGGAGCGCAGGCAGTTCGGTCGGGCCATCATCGAGAACCAATCCATCGCCTTCAAGCTGGCCGATATGAAGATGCGGACCGACGCCGCCCGCCTGCTGGTGCACCGGGCCGCCTGGATGGCCGGGACGGGCCAGAAGTTCGAGAACGGCGAGGGTTCGATGTCGAAGCTCTACGCCGGCGAGAACGCCGTTTGGGTGACCGAGCAGGCCATCCAGATCCTCGGTGGCTACGGCTACGTGCGCGACTACCCGGTCGAGCAGTGGCACCGCGATTCGAAGATCTACACCATCTTCGAGGGGACCTCGGAGATCCAGCGGCTGGTCATAAGCCGCGCCATCTCGGGCATCCACATCAACTGAGCCGCGGACAGGCACTACCGTCCTGTCCCTGCTCTTCCCGGGCCGAAAGGGCGGGCGGTCGGGCGCGGCACCTAATCTCCCCCTTGCCGTGAGCCCCTACCCTGTCTCCCCCCACGACCGAGCCCCCCATCACCGAGAAGGCTGCCGGGTCGCGTGACCGACCTTTTGGTGCTGTGCACAGGCAACGCGGCGCGGTCGGTCATGGCCGGGTTCATGCTCGAGCACCTGAAGGGCGACGGAGCGGAGGCGGACTTGCACGTCGTGACCGCCGGGACCCACACCATCGACGGGCAACCGATGGGACTGCGGACCAGATCGGCGCTGTCGACCATTCCAGAGCTGGCCGGCGCGGCCTTCGGGGGTCACCGCAGTCGCCAGGTCTACGAGGGCGATCTGCGCCGAGCCGACCTGGTCGTGGCCATGGAGGCCGACCATGTGCGCTTCGTCCGGCGGGAGTTTCCAGGCTCGGCGGATCGCACCGCAACCATCCGCCGCCTTTGCGATGCGCTACCCGCCGCCCCTCCGGCGTTGGGTCCACGCGTGGCCGGTCTCATGCTGGCCGACGCGCCTCTCTCGGACGACGAGGATGTCATCGACCCCGCCGGCGGCGACGATGCGACCTATGTCGCGTGCGTGGTCGAGCTGTGGGCGCTGTGCCAAAAACTGGTCACGCTCTTATAAGTCTCTATAAGGCTGTATAAAGGCGTCCCGCCGCCGACGGGTTCCCGCCGGCCGGCGATTTCCTGCGCCGTGCCCTCCGTCAGTCGGCGTGGACCGAGCGCAGGCCGGCCCAGGCCAGATAGGCCACGCGTCGGGCCAGGCGATGAGCTTCCTCCTCGACCGATCCGCCGTCCTCCGTCCGCTGCTCCATGAACCGCCGGCTCGCTCCTTCGGCCATCCCCACGACCGCATAGGCCATGAGGCGGCGGTGGTCGGCGTCGAGGCCGGCCGCAATGAGCGGTTCGATCGCCTCGGCGATGGCGTCCTCCACCGTGCGCAAGGCACGCCCGAGCTCCTTGTCGTCCGCGTGGTCGCGACCGTAGAGCAGCCGGAATTCCGCCTCGCGGCTGACCACGAGGCGGAAGTACGCCGCGAACCCCATCTCGACCTGCTGGCGGGGCCCTTCGGCCTGCATCACGGCGCTCCGCACGGCCACCAGAAGCTCTTGGGCAATGGAGTTGACGAGCTCGAGGTACAGCGCCCGCTTGGAAGAAAAGTGCTGGTACACGAGGGGTTTGGTGACACCGGCCGCCTCGGCGATGTCGTCCATCGTCGTGGATCGGTACCCACGCTGCGCAAAGAGCTCGAGCGCAACGGCGACAAGCTGCTGGCGACGCTGCTCGGCCGTGAGGCGCCGCGCTGCTACCTGTAGGTTGGCTGCCATTGTCGTCCCAGGCTACCCGGCACCCCCCCGAACGCACCGAGTGCCCCCTCATCTCGAGGGGGAGGGAAGGGTGGCGAGCACGTCGGCCAATCGGGCCGGGAGATCGGCCACGTTGAAATACGTGGCCGCCACCTGGTGGTTGTGGTCCAGGAGCGCGTCATCCGGGTGCTGCAACCATGTCTCGAGTGGAGCGGGCACGACGCTGTCGAACCACCGGAATCCAAAGGCGGCCAGCTCGCGGGCCACAGGGTAGGGCCCGACGGCCAGGGGGCGCCGGTAGGTGGCCGATTCCAGGGCCGGATTGCCGAACCCTTCCCAGGTCGACGGCAGGAGCACGACGTCACAGGCGGCGTAGGCCTCGGCGATGCTGAGCCTCGCCGCGCCCTTTCCGAGGAGAACCGGGCAGCGAGCCCCGGCGACCAGCCGGTCGAGCTCGGGGCCGTAGCCGTCTTCGGCCGGACCGAGGAGCCAGTATGTGCCGCCAACGGCGGTGGCCAGGTTCAAGCCGCCGGCGATGTTCTTGCGGGGG
>OBLU010000812.1_pt1 | contig 29331 bp, 13 predicted proteins | sample 1518681 | NCBI WGS metagenome assembly OBLU01 (sample SAMEA3539304, study PRJEB22396) | soil metagenome | biome: tundra; feature: field; material: soil | place: USA | collected 2010-05 | depth 0.15 m
CGCAGTATCCGCTCTACCTGCTCGGCCACAAGATCCTGCACTGTTATCCCTATGTCCCGGTCGGCGGCGAGATGGCGCTCAACTGCGCCATTTTGACCTACAACGGAACGGCGTATTTCGGGTTCAGCGGAGATGTGCACGCAGCACCGGATCTGCGGCGTTTGGAAACGCTTCTTAAGGTGAGTTTCACGGAACTGCGAGAAGCCGCCGGGGTCAGACCCCCACGTAAGGAAGAGAAAAAGGAAGAGGAAGAGAAAAAGAAAGAGAAGAAGAAAGAGAGGAGGGTGCGCGCGAAGGCGAAGATTGCATCGACACCGGCGCCCGCGCCGGCGTCAGTTCGTACATCCATTCCCCTTCGGCCTCTCGCTTTGGTCGAATCAGCAATAGCACCAGGGCCCCCAGTTAAGGAGGAGCAAGTCTTGGCACGATTGATCGCCTAATGATCATCAAGGAGAGTAGAGAACGTGGAAGGCATCCAGTCAGCTGCGCAAGTGACCTCTTGGTTGGTCACGGGCCGAATCCTCTTCTTACTCATTCATCTTCTGGGTGTCGCATGTTTTTCCTACATTGTGGCGAAGCGCCTGGTACCGCTCATTCGGGGCGAACGTGATTTTCGTTTTGACCGGCCATTCGTCCGACTGGGAAGGGTTCTGAAATTTTGGCTGGGGCAGTGGAAGCATCCGCGCTATCGAACCGCAGGAATCCTTCATATCTTTATTTTTGCGGGCTTCATCGTCCTGGCCATACGCGCCTCCACCGTGCTGATTGTCGGCGTCTCCGAGAATTTCGTCATACCCGGCCTTTCCGGAAGGGCCGGCCATATCTACGGCATAATCACGGATTACGCCGCCACCATTGTTTTTCTCTGCATGGTGATCGCTGTGATTCGCCGCCTGGTTTTCAAGCCTGCCCGGTACGCCGTGCCGTCGCGGTTCGGCAAAGCCCACACGGCCGACGCCATCTTCCTGTTGTCGCTGATCGCCATCCTGATGGTGGCCGACAGCCTCTTTGCCGCCGCCCGGGTTGCCGGCCAGCTACACCAAGGCCAACCCGCTGAAGCGTTAGCCTTACTCTCGCTCCCCTGGATCTTGCAGAAGGCTCTCGTCTCAACTCCCCTGCTCACTCTCGGGAGTCTCTACTTCGGCGCCTATCTTGTCCACGAACTGACTTTTTACTTTTTGCTCTGCTATCGGCCTTTTGGAATTCAGTTCCACGTGGAGACCTCACTCTTCAATATTTACTTCGCAAAGTTGGACCGCGAGATTCTGAAGCCGGTGCGATGGGGCGTCAGCGATGACCATCTCGATCAAGTGAAATCCTTCGGAGTAAAGACGTTCGAAGACTTCACGTGGAAGCACATGCTCGATTTCTATTCCTGCGCCGACTGCGGGCGCTGTTCCGACAATTGCCCGGCCAATGCTGCGGGAAGGCCGTTGTCGCCGCGGTTCATCAGTATCAAGGCACGAGACTATGCCTTTCAGCACTATCCGGTGCTCGGCAGCACGAACAGTGGCACGGCACTGGTCGGCAGCAAAGATTCCGGCGGCATTTATTCCGAGGATGAAATCTGGTCCTGCACAACATGCGGCGCTTGCGAGGAAGAATGCCCGCTGCTGGTGGAATATATCGACAAGATCGTCGATTTGCGGCGGGGCATGGTCGATGACGGGAATGTCCCTCAGTCCCTGCAAAAGCCGCTCAAGGCGCTGGAGAGCCGCGGCAATCCCTACGGCAAGATGGAGAAGAAGAAGGCCGACTGGGCAAACGCTAAAGAATTTCAGCAAACCTGCCGGGTCAAAACCCTGGACCATCGTAATGGCGCGGACACTCTGTATTTTGTCGACAGTATCACCTCCTACGATGACCGCATGCAGGCGATCGGGCGGGCAACGGCGAGGGTCCTCGACCACGTCGGCGCGGATTTCGGAATCCTGGGCGCGGCAGAAAGAGATAGCGGCCACGAAGTCCGGCGGTTCGGCGAAGAGACGCTTTTCATGGCCTTGCGGGACCACAACGTGGATGCCATCAAAACGTCTGGAGTGCGGCGGATCGTCACCGCCGACCCGCACGCCTACAACGCGCTGAAACACGACTACCAGGATAAAGATGTGCCTCCGGTGGAGCACATCAGTGAGTTGATCGCCCGCGGAGTGAAAGACGGCAAGATCAAGTTCAATCCCGTAGAAAACAAAGAGAGTGTGTACACCTACCACGACCCTTGCTACCTGGGGCGGCACAACCAGATTTATGACGACCCCCGCGACGTGCTCGATGCGATTCCCGGTTTGAAGAGAGTCGAAATGAGCCGCTCCCGAGACCGCTCGTTCTGCTGCGGTGGTGGCGGGCTGATGCTGTTCTACGAACCGAAAGAAGATCAGCGGATGGGGGTAAAGAGAGTCAAGATGGCCGCCGAGGCTGGGGCCAATGTGATTGTGACGGCCTGCCCGTTCTGCATGACGAACATCGAGGACGCGATCAAGGTCGCAGGCATGGAAGGAAAGATGACCGCCATCGATCTGGCGGAGTTGGTTGACCAACAAATCGCGCGTGAAAGTCAGAAAGTGGCGTGAGGGGGTCCTGGAGGTGAGTATGGAGATTCTAGTTTGCGTAAGAAGAGTGCCGGACACTTCGGAAAACGAGATTCAGCTCAATGGCGCGGGAACCGACATCGAACGCGACGAGTTGGTCTATTCCATCAATGAAGCGGACAACTATGCGGTCGAAGAGGCCCTTCAGATCGTCGCCCGAGTCGGCGGCGCGGTCACGGTTACGACCATTGGCGGCGAAGACGACGAGGAGATCCTGCGCCGGGAGATGGCCATGGGAGCGAACCGTGGCGTGCTGATTACCGACGATGCCTTCGCGGGATCGGACGGCAGGGGCATCGCCACCATCTTGAAAGCCTTCGTGCAGAAAGAAAACTACGACCTGATTCTCACCGGGGTGCAGGCCGAGGATGGGGGCGCTCAGGTCGGCGGAATGCTGGCGGCGCTGCTCGACTATCCGTTTGCTTCTCTGGTGAATTCCATTGAAGTGCTCGATGGCCGGAAGCTGAAAGTCAGCCGGGAAATCGAAGGCGGCAACAAAGAGATCAACGAGATCGACCTGCCGTGTGTGCTCTCAATTCAGACCGGCATCAATGAGCCGCGTTATGTCGGCATGCGCGGCATCCGGCAGGTGGCCTCTGTACCCATCCCAACTTTCGGCGCTGCGGGTCTGGGAGTTGGCGCAAGCGCTGTAGGGGAAGCTGCCGCGAAAGTGAAACGGGTGGACTACTTCATCCCCGTACTGGGCAACGGCGCCGAAATTCTGCACGGCACGCGAGAAGAAAACATCGACAAAGTGCTGGAGTTAGTGGCAGCCAAAGGAGGGCTGAAGTAATGGCTCGCATCTTCGCTTACATCGTACACAAAGGTGGCGTGGCCGATGATTCTGCCTTCGAGTTAGCGGCCGCTGCGCGAAAGATCGATGCGGCTGCCTCGCCGACGGCCATTCTCACCGGCTGGGGTGCGGAGCTCGATGCCGCGTGCAATTCCCTCTGTGCTTCCTACCCTGAGATTTGGAAAATCGCAAATAAAGCTCTTGCTTACCCCAATGCCGAATTAGTGCGAAAAGCCCTGTTGAAAGTGCTGCCGAGCGACAGCATTGTGTTAGTTGCCCATGAGCATTTCGGGATCGATCTGGCGCCGGGCCTTTCCATCAAGATGAAGTCGGCTTTTGTCTCCGACGTGCTGGATATCGAAGGAGTTCAAGGGGCGTTTCTCAATCTGGTCCGTCAGGAATTCGGCGGACAGGTGAGCGCTCATGTTCGTTGTGACATTTCATCGGGCGCGGTTATAACGATACGCCCGGGCGCTTTCAAGGCGGCAGAGATAACTTCGGGAAGCGACCTCATCGTCGACAAATCACCCGATATCGGCTCTCTGGCAGCGGGCCGGCGCTATCTGGAGACGGTCGTCGCCGAGGCGGGTGATGTAGATATCACCAAGCACAACGTTCTGGTTTCCATCGGCCGCGGCATCCAGGAAAAAGAGAACGTGGCTATCGCGCAGGAACTGGCGGATGTAATGGGTGCGGCGGTGAGCTGCTCGAGACCCGTGGTCGACGCCAAGTGGATGGAGAAGTCACGTCAGGTGGGCTCATCCGGAAAAACCGTGAAGCCCAAGGTCTATCTGGCATGCGGCATCAGTGGCGCTTTCCAGCATCTGGCTGGCATTAAAGGTAAACCGTTCCTGATCGCCATTAACAAGAACCCCAAAGCTCCCATATTTCAGGTGGCAGATGTTGGAATTGTCGATGACATCCTGGAGTTCTTGCCGGAATTAACCAACAAAGTCCGTGAGATGCGAAGCGTCGCAGCAAAGTGAGGCACCGTCGATGATTACAAATAAAACATTGAAGCTGAGTTTGAAGTCGCTCAAGGATTTCGCCAAGAAACGTCTGCCGGACGAAGTGCTCCTGGAACTCGATGAACGCGACGAATGCCCGCTCGATATTGTCCGCCACATGTGCAGTCCGGACCAACTGGGCATTCAGCTTCTGTTCATTCCCGAAGAGTTCGGGGGCATGGGCGGCGGGGCCTTCGATGTGTATTGTGTCTGCGAAGAAATGGCGCGCATCGATCTGGGCGTGGCTACGGCCGTGCTGGCCACGTTTCTGGGCAGCGATCCGATCACGGTCGGCGCCACTCCGGAGCAAAGGAAAACCTGGCTGACGCGCATCGCAGAAGAGGGATTGTTGTTCGCCTACGGCGCCACGGAGCCGGAAGCCGGCAGCGATTTAGCAGCGCTCCGCACTACGGCGGACCCAGTCAGCCAGGACGGTCACGTCGTCGGTTACAAGATCAATGGCAATAAACAATGGATCAGCAACGGCGGAGTGGCGGATGCCTACACGGTTCTGGCTAACACGCCCAGCGGTCCGAGTTGGTTCATCGTGGAGAAAGACACGAAGGGATTCACCCACGACGAGCCGGAAGATAAGCACGGCATCCGCCTCAGCAACACGGCAGCCCTCGCGTTCAACGACGTCTATGTGGCGGTCGACCGGCTCGTCGGTGGCGTCGAAGGGCAGGGGTTAAATCAAGCGCAGGCCGTGTTCGGTTATACGCGCCTGATGGTGGCGGCGTTCGGACTTGGAGCCGGCTGGGCTGCACTCGATCGAGCCATTCCTTACTCCACCAAGCGAATCCAGGCCGGAGCGCCGCTCTCGCAAAAACAGGGATACACGCACAAGCTGATCGTGCCGCACGTGGCGCGCCTGGAAGCTGCCCGCGCTTATATCGAAGAAACTGCGGAGCGCATCGACGCCGGGGTTGAAGGCAGCTTGAACGCCGAGGGCGCCATCGCGAAGTACATGGCGACGGAGGCCGGCAATCTGGCTGCCGACGCCAGTATCCAGGCGCTCGGCGGCTACGGTTACACGCGCGAATACATGGTGGAAAAAATCAAGCGCGACGTTCGCATCACCACGATTTATGAAGGCACCTCCGAAATCATGGAGATGACGATCAGCCGCGACCGCTGGCAGTCTCACCTCAAGACGCGCGGGCAGCACTATCACGAGCAAGCGCGAGAGTTCGAAGCCTTGTATGCCCGCCAGCCCAACGTGGGCGCCGATGTAGCGGCCCTGGCTTTGCACGCGTTGGCCGAGGTTATGGAAAAAGCGCGAGTTGGGCGCCTGACCCGCTATCAACATATTCTTCTGCGCTTGGGCGAGTTGATCGCCTACGCCGAGTGCGCGGGTAGTTTATCTCGCCGCGCCGCGCTTCTAGCTGACGGCAAGCTCAACGAAAAAGCGAACCGGCGTTTCGACGCGACGGCGCTGGCGGCGATCAGCCGGACCTTTGCCCGCGATGCCGCGCTCAAGGTAGCCGAAGACGGATTGCGCTGGGTCATTGGAGCCGGGGGCATAAGCGATGCTGAGATCGCCGGGTTTGAAGCGAGTTTGGGATTGCCCGCCATTCACCGCGCGCAGTCGGGCCTAATCGCAGATCTGGATTACATAGCAGACGTATTGTACGGCCGCGCGGCCAAGCGCACCGAACTGGCCGCGTAGCGTTTAAGGATAGACATTAGCAGGAGTCTCGTCATGGAAAACACTTCTTACCGCGCCATCGCAATTGTGGGAGTTGGAGCCGTTTTACCCGATGCTCCGAAGGCAGCGGCTTTCTGGAAAAACGTGAAGGACGGCCGCTACAGCATCAGCGAGGTTACGCCGAACCGCTGGGACCCGGCGCTTTATTACGATTCCGATCACAGCGCCCCGGACAAGACTTACTCAAAGATCGGCGGCTGGGTGCGTGAGCATGTGTGGGATCCGATCAAGTGGCATTTGCCGATCCCGCCGCGCGTTGTCGATGCCATGGATGAGTCGCAAAAATGGGCCATCGCCTGCACCCGCGAAGCGCTGGAAGACTATGGCTATCCCAAGCGGCCGCTGAACACCGATCGCACGGCTGTGATCCTTGGCAATGCCATGGCCGGCGAAAAACATTACTTTACCGTGATGCGCGTGCTCTTTCCGGAGTACGCGCGCGAACTGGCCGAAGCTGCCAGTTTCGCCGCGTTGCCAGAGGCCGTCCGCCGCGACATTACGCGCGAATTGCACGACCGGATGGGAAAGCTCCTTCCTGAAATTACGGAAGATAGCATGCCCGGCGAATTGGCCAACTGCATTGCCGGCCGGATTGCGAACGTTTTCAACTTCCACGGCCCCAACTACGTTTGCGACGCCGCCTGCGCATCCGCGATGGCAGCGATCAGTTCCGCGGCAGAAGGACTGATAGCACACGATTTCGACGCTGCAGTGACCGGCGGCATTGACCGCAACATGGGCGCCTCGACCTTCGTCAAGTTCTGCAAGATTGGTGCGCTCTCGGCGACCGGCACTCGTCCCTACGCCGAAGGGGCCGACGGCTTCGTCATGGGCGAAGGCACGGCGATCTTTCTGCTCAAGCGTCTGGCCGATGCCGAGCGAGACGAGGACAAGATCTACGCCGTGCTGCGCGGCATGGGCGGATCCAGCGACGGCAAGGGAAAAGGCATTACCGCGCCCAACCCCATCGGCCAAAAATTAGCCATCGAGCGCGCCTGGCAGAATGCCGGACTATCGCCGGCTACCGCGACGTTGATCGAGGGCCATGGCACATCCACGGCCGTGGGTGACGTGGTCGAAGTGCAAAGCCTGATTGATGTCCTCAGCAGTTCTCACCTCCCCTCGCACTCAGTGGCGCTGGGTTCGGTCAAGTCGAACTTCGGGCACCTCAAAGGAGCAGCTGGCGCTGCAGGACTGCTGAAAGTTGCGCTGGCGCTTCGGGAGAAAGTACTGCCGCCCAGCGTGCATTGCGAGCATCCCAATTCAAACATTGACTTTGCTCATTCTCCGCTCTACGTCAATACCGAACTGAAACCATGGGCGATGCCAGCAGATGGCGTGCGGCGCGCTGGTCTGAGCGCATTTGGCTTTGGCGGCACCAATTTCCACGCGGTGCTCGAAGAATACATCCCCCACCGGCTGAACGGAAAAGGCAAGCGATCAGTCGCGGTTCGTGAAACCCCGTCGGAAGCGAAAGAGCCAATTATGAATGTGGCAGATGTTTCCCGCACTTCTAACTCTTCTCATTTCAAAGCTCCGTTACGTGGAGCATTGGTAATCGGCGCCGCTTCCGAAGCCGCGCTGGCCGAGCGTTTGCGCGCGGTGGAAAAGGACGCCAAAGCGGGCCGGGCACCGGCTCCGACCGCCCCGGCTGAATCAGACCTGCGTGCTCCCGAGCGCCTGGCTATCGACTACGCCAACGCCACCGAACTGGCGGACAAAGCTGGCAATGCAGTCAAAGCGCTGGCGGCCAATCAGCCGGCGATATGGAAAGCCCTGCGGGCACAAGGCATCTTCCGCGGTCACGGTCCCGCTCCCAAGGTGGCGTTCCTGTATACGGGTCAAGGATCACAGTACGTGAACATGCTCCAGCAGCTCCGAACGGCGGAACCGATTGTTGCCGACACGTTTGCCGAAGCCGATCGCGTGATGACGCCTCTGCTCGGCAAGCCGCTCAGCGAATTCATCTTCGTTGACGACGCCGACGCCAGCGCTGTCGCCAAGGCCGAACACGATCTGCGCCAAACCGCGATTACGCAGCCCGCCGTGCTGGCTACCGACCTGGCGCTTACCCGGCTTCTAGCCGCCTACGGCGTCGAACCCGACTTCACGATGGGACACAGCTTGGGCGAATACGGAGCGCTGGTTGCGGCCGGCGCCTTACCCTTTGCTGATTCGCTGGAAGCCGTCAGTGCTCGCGGCCGCGGAATGACCCAGGTGGCAATGGATGACAACGGCCGCATGGCCGCAGTGTTTGCTCCGCTGGAAGAAATCGAGCGGATCCTGAAGACGATCAAAGGCTACGTCGTGATCGCCAACGTCAACAGCAACCGTCAGGCGGTCATCGGCGGCGCGAGCCAGGCAGTCGAGCAGGCGATGGAAGCCTTCAAGAACGCAGGCTATGACGTGGCTGCGTTATCGGTGAGCCACGCCTTCCACACGTCGATTGTGGCTGGAGCCAGTGAGCCGCTGCGGCGAGTTCTGGAGCACCTGCATCTGGAATCGCCGCGTTTGCCCATCGTCGCCAACACAGACGGCGAGTTTTATCCCACGGGGCCGAACGTTGCGCCGCAGATGCTGGACATTCTCACGCAGCAGGTCGCTTCTCCTGTGCAATTTGTTAAGGGCCTGCGCACGCTCTACGATGCCGGCGCTCGCATGTTTGTTGAAGTTGGACCGAAGAAGGCGTTGCAGGGATTTGCCGAGGATGTGCTCGGGGGCAGCAGCGATGTGGTTTCGTTGTTTACCAATCATCCGAAAGTCGGCGACGTCGCTGCGTTCAACCAAGCGCTGTGCGGCCTTTATGCGGCGGGGCTGGGCCGCGGCACCGCGGAAGCCGTGCGCGAACCCTCGATGATGGCTGTTTCCTCACCTGAGGAGACCTCGAAAGCAATCCCTGTGGCAGCGCGCGCGACAGGTGCCTCTTCCTTAGGAGCCGCGCCGTCGAACGGTGATCGCTACGATCAGCTTGGCCGGTTGTTCGCCGATGTTCTCGATCGCGGCTACGAGATGTACCACGGCCGGAACAACGTTTCCGCTAGCGTCCCAGTCGTCATTACTGGAGCTGCGCTAGGTCTGCCTGGAACCGAGCACATCTTCGACGATGCCAACATCGGCCGCATTCTGCGGGGCGATCAGTTTATCGATTCGATCCCCACGCGTTTCCGGCGCGCGATGCTCGACAAACACATCACGCGCCTGGTGAAGAGCGAGAACGCAGAACCCACGTTTGAAACCATTAGCAGTGTCGCGGACGTCATCAAGCTGGCGGGCCGCGGAGGCGCCTTCAATCTGGAAGATGAATTCGGAATTCCCCGCGAACGCGTGGCTGCCCTCGACCGGGTCACCCAACTGGCGATCGCTGCGGGCATCGACGCATTGCGCGACGCCGGCATCCCGCTGGTCATGCGCTACAAAACTACGAGCAAAGGCACGCAATTACCGGATCGCTGGGGACTGCCCGAGGCTTTGCGAGACGATACCGGCGTGATTTTTGCTTCCGCCTTTCCTGGGTTGGATTCCTTCGCGGATGAGATGTCACGCTATTACGCAGACCACGAACGCCGCGAGCAGTTGGCCACGCTCGAAAGCCTGCTCGCTCGTGTGGTAGAGGCGAATGGCCATTCCATTCTGGTGCAGGAGATAAACCGTCGCATCGACGAGTTGCGCGCCGCCATCCACAAAGAACCGTATGTCTTCGAGCGCAGGTTCTTGCTCCGTGTCTTGTCCATGGGACATTCGCAATTTGCCGAATTCATCGGTGCCCGCGGTCCCAACACCCAAATCAACTCTGCCTGCGCGAGCACTACATATGCGGTGGCGCTGGCGGAAGACTGGATCCACGCCGGGCGCTGCAGCCGGGTGATCGTCATCTCGGCCGATGACGTTACCTCCGACCATCTGATCGATTGGATGGGCGCTGGCTTCCTGGCCAGTGGGGCGGCAGCCACCGACGAAGTGGTCGCAGATGCCGCTGTTCCATTCGACCGCCGGCGGCACGGCATGATTATCGGCATGGGTGCCGCGGCTCTTGTAGTGGAAAGCGCCGCCGCCGCGCGTGAACGTGGAATACAGCCTATCTGCGAAGTGTTGTCCACCGTGACGGCCAACAGCGCCTTCCACGGCACTCGTCTCGATGTCCAGCACATTGGCCAAGTCATGGAGGCCCTGTTAGCCAAAGCCGAAGCGGGCAGCGGCATTTCTCGTCACGAGATCGCGCCCCAGACCGTTTTCGTTTCCCATGAAACGTACACACCTGCGCGCGGCGGCAGCGCCTCCGCCGAGATCCACGCGCTTCGCCGCGTCTTCGGCGACGCCGCGGATCGCATCGTGATCGCCAACACCAAGGGCTTCACCGGCCACGCCATGGCCACCGGCATCGAAGATGTCGTCGCCGTCAAAGCCCTGGAAACCGGTTGCGTGCCCCCCGTCGCCAACTTCAAGGAAGTTGATCCGGAGTTGGGACAGTTGAACCTGTCGAAAGGCGGCATTTATCCCGCCGAGTACGCCATACACCTGGGAGCGGGGTTCGGTTCGCAGATCAGCATGATGCTGCTGCGTTGGGTGAAGACGAAAGACGGGGTCCGTCGCAGCCCGAACGCTCTGGGCTATGCCTACCGCATCGCCGATGCCGCCGCTTGGAGCGCTTGGCTGAGCAGCGTCGCGGGCCGTCCGGCCGCCGACCTGGAAGTAGTCCACCGCACGCTGCGCGTGCGCGATCTAGGGTCGGCAACGCGGGTCGCGGAAGCCGCTGATGCGATCCGAACTGTACCGCTGTCAGCTCCGGCGGCGCAGCAACAGCCGCCCGCTCCAGTCCGTGATACCAGACCGTCGCCACCGCCGGTCAGCGCGGTTGTTGAACCGGTACCCACAGTTCAAGCCGCCGCTCCCGCTCCTTCGGAACCGCCAAAGCCAGCCGTGAAGGTCGATCCGGTGAAGGAGAAAGTGCTGGCTTTGGTTGCCGAGAAAACCGGTTATCCGGTTGACATGCTCGATCTGGATCTCGATCTCGAAGCAGATCTAGGGGTCGACACAGTTAAGCAGGCGGAGGTCTTTGCCACGATCCGCGAGGCTTACAACATCCCACGCGATGAGAACCGCAAGCTGCGCGATTACCCGACCTTGGCGCACGTGATCCGTTTCGTCTATGAGAAGCGCCCGGACCTGGCCGCTCCAGCCTCGTCTATAGCGAAGGAAGAAATCAAACTCACGACTCCAGCACCTCCTGTGGTCGCTGAGAAACCGGCACGTGTTGCGACATCTGCGCAAAGCGCCGCCGCCGATTCCGTGAAGGATCGCATCCTCGCTTTAGTAGTGGAGAAGACAGGCTATCCCGTCGATATGCTGGACCTGGATCTCGACCTCGAAGCCGACCTTGGCGTCGACACTGTGAAACAGGCAGAGATGTTTGCCGCGATCCGAGCCGCATACAACATTCCGCGCGATGAGAACCGCAAGCTGCGCGATTACCCTACGCTGGCTCACGTCATCCGTTTCGTGTATGAGAAACGTCCCGACCTGGCCGGCGCGGTTTCAGCAGCTTCAGTGGCTGCGTCATCGCCTGCTGAAACACCCGCACCGCCTCCGGCTGCAGTCCAACCGGCCACGGACGGCTCCATCAAGGAGAAAGTGCTGGAGATCGTGGCCGAGAAGTCGGGCTATCCCAAAGACATGTTGGACCTGGATCTCGATCTGGAAGCAGACCTCGGCATCGACACCGTGAAACAGGCGGAGATGTTCGCAGCCGTGCGAGCGGCGTACAACATTCCGCGCGATGAGAATCTCAAGCTGCGCGACTTCCCTACCCTGGCCCACGTCATCAAGTTCGCTCACGACAGGCAGCCGGGCTTGGCTAAAGCGCCTGCGGCAAGCTCTTCGGCAAAACAAGAATCGACGCAGAAAAAGCCGGCAGTGTCTGCATCTTCGGGTTCGAAGCCGATTGCGGCTGCGCGACCCATCCCCGCCAGTTTCGACGCCACCAATCATATTCCGCGCCGCGTACCTGTTCCCAACTTGCGCCCGCCGCTCGCCCTTTGCAAGCCAACCAGTGTGACGCTCGGGTCCGGTCGCCGAGTAATCATCATGCCAGACAAGTCCGGTGTAGGAGATGCGCTGGCGCAACGGTTACAGACGATGGGCGTGGAAGTTCTTCGCGTCGTCCTCTCCAACAACGAGATGCTGCACGCGGACGCGTTGGAGAACCGCCTTAAGAGCTGGCTGGCCGCGGGTCCGGTGCACGGAGTGTACTGGCTGCCCGCTCTGGACAACGAGGGCAACCTGCGTGACATGGACCTCGCCGGCTGGCATGAAGCCCTGCGGGTGCGCGTCAAATCGCTGTATGCCACCATGCGCATTCTGTACGAGCAGGTGGCGGCGCCGGGCACGTTTCTCGTGTCGGCGACGCGGCTGGGTGGACAGCATGGCTACGACGACGCCGGTGCGACAGCGCCGTTAGGTGGCGCGGTCGTGGGATTTACTAAAACCTATAAGCGAGAGCGAACGGACGCTGTGGTCAAGGTGGTCGACTTTGAAGCGGAACGAAAACCGTCCGAAGTCGCCGACATCCTGATTGAGGAAACCCTGCGTGATCCTGGCGCAATCGAAATCGGCTACAAAGAAGGACTGCGCTGGACGGTTGGACTGCAAGAACAGCCCGCCGCCGATGGCAAGCCCGGTCTCACCTTGGACAGCAATACCGTTTTTGTCGTTACCGGCGCGGCTGGAAGCATCGTATCGGCGATCACCGCAGATTTGGCGACAGCCTCCGGAGGCACGTTCTACCTGCTCGACCTGGTGCCCGAGCCCAATCCGGAGAATGCCGATCTCAAGCGCTTCGTGACCGATAAGGACGGCCTCAAGCGTGATCTGTTCGCACGCATCCAGGCGCGTGGTGAGCGCGCTACGCCGGCCCTGGTGGAGAAAGAGCTGGCAGCCCTGGAGCGAGCGCAGGCGGCACACAGCGCGATTGCTGCCGTGCAAGCCGCAGGCGGTGCAGCGCATTACTTCAGCGTCAACCTCACCGACGCGGACGCCGTCGCCAAAGTCATCGAACAAGTCCGCGAGCGCAGCGGGCGGATCGACGTGCTGCTGCACGCCGCCGGCATGGAGCGCAGCCACTTCCTGCCGGATAAAGATGCGCGTGAATTCGATCTGGTCTTCGACGTCAAGAGCGACGGCTGGTTCAATCTTCTGCATGCCATCGGCGACATGCCCCTCGGAGCGACGGTGGCGTTCAGCTCGATTGCCGGGCGCTTCGGCAACGCTGGACAAACGGATTACAGCTCGGCCAACGACCTGTTGTGCAAGATCACCTCGAGCTTCCGCACCACGCGGCCGGCGACCCGCGGTATCGTCATCGACTGGACGGCATGGGGCGGCGTGGGTATGGCCACGCGCGGCTCCATTCCGAAGATGATGGAACTGGCAGGCATCGATATGCTGCCACCAGAAGCAGGGATTCCGCTGATTCGCCGCGAACTCACTGCGGGCGGCACCAGGGGTGAAATTGTTATCGGCCAGCGTCTCGGCATCATGCAGAACGAGTGGGATGCCACGGGCGGGCTGGATACATCGGCAGGAGAAACCTCGAGAAGTTCACTAGCGCAGGGGCCAATGATCGGCAAGGTGGCAAGCATTGGCCTGCAGAGCGGCCTCACCATCGAAACCACGCTGGACCCGACGATTCAACCGTTTCTGCACGATCACCAAATTGATGGCACAGCCGTACTGCCGGGGGTCATGGGCATCGAGGCATTCGCCGAAGCTGCCCAATGCCTGCTTCCCGGCTGGCATGTCGCGGCTATCGAAGACGTCAACTTCCTGGCGCCGTTTAAGTTCTATCGGAGCGAACCGCGCGCAGTGACGGTTGAGACAAACATCCATCCGCAGCACGACAGCTTGCTGGCGGACTGCCGCTTGACCGGCCGCAGAACGCTCCCCAACCAGACCGAGCCGCAAGTGACAACGCACTTCACAGCAAGGGTGCGGCTTACAAAACAGACGCCGAAAGCGGTGACCGTGCCGACGCTGGGCTTGACTGATGGACACATCATCGAAGCGGCCGACATTTATAGCCTCTACTTCCACGGACCCGCGTACCAAGTTTTGGAGCGGGCGTGGTGGGACGGACACAGGATGGTCGGGCTGATGGCGAAACACTTGCCTGCTAACCATCTGCCGTCCGAGCTGCCGACACTGATGGCGCCGCGTCTGATTGAGCTTTGCTTCCAAACTGCCGGGCTCTGGGAAATGGGCGCGCAGGGCGGCATGGGTCTGCCGCAGCACATCGATTGCGTTTCCTCACTTTTGGTACAAGTCCCGGAGCCGACCGGCCCCCGCTTGTACGCCGTGGTCACTTCCGACCAGGATCGCGGCAGCTTCGATGCGGAGGTTGTGGATACGAAAGGAAACCGCTACCTGCATCTTAGCGGCTATCGCACGGTAGCCCTTCCCAGCGCGGTGGATGCGGAGCGGTTGAAGGCACTACGGGCTGCGATGTCACTGGAAACCGCCGCCGCATGAAGAACATGAAGTGGTTGTCTTGACGACTCATTGTCCTGACGATCTGGTGATCGAGGACTTATGACTCACGAATTTCAACGCGTGGCCATCGTGAATCGCGGCGAAGCCGCCATGCGTTTCGTCCACGCCGCCCGCGATTTCAATCAAGAACACGGCACATCGTTGCGCACGATCGCGCTTTTCACCGAGCCCGACCGCCATAGCATGTTTGTGCGTGAGGCCGACGAGGCGGTGGGTCTAGGCCCCGCTCAGGTCGTCGATCCAAGCACCCAGCAACTCAAGAGCAGTTACCTTGACTATGGCCGGCTCGAACGCGCGCTGGCGGCCGCGCGCGCGGACGCGGTCTGGGTGGGCTGGGGCTTTGTGGCCGAGCACGCCGCATTCGCCGACCTTTGCCGCGAGATTGGCGTCGTATTCATCGGTCCGGATGGCGACGTGATGCGGCGTGTGGGCGACAAGATCGCCTCGAAGCGATTGGCCGAACAGGCGCAGGTACCAGTAGCGCCCTGGAGCAATGGGCCGGTCGAAACCCTCACCGACGCCTGGGGCCATGCTGAGCGCCTGGGCTATCCGCTCCTTATTAAGGCCACCGCTGGTGGCGGCGGTCACGGGATACGCCGGGTGCGTTCGGCGGACCAACTCGCGCAAGCTTTTACGAGCGCGCGGGCCGAAGCGTTCAAAGCCTTCGGGAACCCAACCGTTTTCCTCGAACAACTAATGCAAGGCGCGCGCCACGTCGAGGTCCAAATTATTGCCGACCACTACGGGACAACGTGGGCCGCCGGCGTGCGCGATTGCACCATCCAGCGACGCCACCAGAAAATCCTGGAAGAAGCACCCTCGCCGGCGCTTTCTCCGGAGCAAGATCAGATGCTGCGCGAGGCGGCCGTGCGCTTGAGTCAAGCGGCGGCCTATTGCAACGCCGGCACTGTCGAATTCCTGTACCAACCGGAAATCAACCGCTTCTCGTTCATGGAGATGAACACCCGGTTGCAGGTCGAACATCCCGTAACTGAATGCACGACCGGCATTGATCTGGTCAAACTACAGATTCATGTCGCACGCGGTGGCCGCCTCGAAGGCGAACCGCCGCGCACCACCGGTCATGCTATTGAGGTGCGGCTGAATGCGGAAGACCCGGAGAACGGCTTCGCTCCCGCCCCGGGCGCTATTGAGCGCTTCAGGATTCTGGCCGGGCCGGGAGTACGCGTCGACGCCGGCGTGGCGGAAGGCGATGCCATCCCGTCGGAGTTCGACTCGATGATCGCCAAGATCATCGCCTACGGCCAGAACCGGAAAGAAGCGCTTTCCCGCCTGCAGCGGGCGCTGCGCGAAAGCGTTGTCGTCATCAAGGGCGGAGCCAGCAACAAAGCGTTTCTGCTGGAATTAGTGAATCGCCCCGAGGTGCAAAGCGGAGAATTTCATAATGGGTGGCTGGACCATTTGGCGGAAAGCATTGAGCACCTCTCCCGGCGTTACGCAGACGTGGCTCTGGTTCAAGCCGCCATCGAGTCCTACGATGCTCAATTGGCCGTGGAGCAGGCGCAGTTCTATGCGTCGGCGGTGCGCGGGCGGCCGCAGGTCCGGAGTGAAGTAGGCCGGACTGCAGAGCTACGCTACCGAGGCCATTGCTACTCGCCTAAGACGTATCGCCTCGGCCCCCATCAATATCGCGTGGAAGTAAATGGGGCACGTATCGATGCCCAAATCGACCGCCTGGGTCCGTTCGAAAGCCGGCTCGCCGTCTTCGGGCAGCGCTTTCGCATCGTCTCCGTAGTCCAGGGGCTAAGTTACCGGATCGAGGTCGACGGTGTGTCGCACCAGATCGATCGAGACGATGGAGGCATAGTGCATGCGCCGGCGCCAGCTGTGGTGGTTTCGGTTGTCGTCAAGCCCGGCGACGCGGTTGCAGTTGGGGACCGCCTGGCCGTGCTAGAGGCCATGAAAATGGAGATGCAGGTCGTGGCTCCATTTTCCGGAAAAGTCCGGCAAGTGATGACCATACCCAACGTGCAGGTGGATACCGGAGCCCCACTCCTGCAGATCGACCCCATCGCTGATGGCGACACCGTTGCGGATTCAGAGGGCGTGGTCTTTGGGACATCGCTCGCCTCGGACGGAGACGGCGAACCGATTCGATCCAGCTGCCGGCACAGCCTGGATGAACTGCGCCAGCTCGTGTTGGGCTTTGACGTAGATCCGAAGCACACCGCGCGCCTGCTCGCCGAATGGAGTCAGAATTGCCCCGTGGACAGCGACGAAATACAACAGTGCGAAGATGAGATCCTCAACATTTTTGTGGACATATGTTCGCTGTTTCAACGCGAGCCGGAAGTCAACCATCGGGCCAGCGGCGAAGAGCCCAGCGCCGAGGCTTATTTGTTTTCCTACCTGCGCATGCTGGAGACGTGCGGTGAAAAACTCCCGCCAGCTTTTGTCACCGCTCTCCAGCGCGCGCTGGCTCACTACGGTGTGCAAACGCTGGATCGCTCGCCCGAACTGGAAGAGAGCCTGCTCTGGATTTACAAATCGCATCAACGCGTGGAACAGCAAATCGCGCCGGTTCTAGGCCTCCTCGAGCGGCGTCTGCGGCACGTCCAGACGCTGTCGCCGCACGCTGAGGAGTCCTTTCGGACGCTTCTCGACCGGATGGTCTCCATGAGCAATGGGCTCTTTCCCGCGGTTACCGATCTGGCCCGGGAAGTGCGCTACCGCTACTTCGACCAACCTCTGTTTGAGCGGGCGCGCAAGCAAGTGTACGAGCAGGTGGAGCACCACCTCGACTATATGGCTGCCAATCCCGATGCCGCGGACCGCCGCGAGAGAGTCCGCGCATTGGTCGAATGTCCGCAGCCGCTCGTGAGCCTGCTCTCCGGCCGGTTCGCAACCGCTGACCCGGCTATGCGCAAGCTGATGCTGGAAGCGCTGACCTGGCGGTACTACAGGATTCGAAGGCTCACGAACTTTCGCTGCGTGGCATTGAACGATGGGCAGTGCTGTGCCACGGCTGAGTACGATTATGAGGAAAAGCGCCTCCACGTCTTCACCACGCATGCCGAATATTCCTGGCTCTCCGAGGCGGCGCGGAACTTGTTTGCAATGATCGCGGAGATCCCGGCGGACCACGACATCCTCATCGATTTCTACGTTTTCCATTCCGGCTGGCTGGGCGATCCGGAGACTACGCAGCAGGAGTTGCGCTCGGTGCTCAACCACGCTGGCTTCCCGCGCTCGATCCGGCGCATCGTGGCTTCAGTCACCGGCCCCGGCCACAGCCAGGGTATCGGCGGCACGCAGCATTTCACCTATCGCCCCAGCGGGAATACGTATGAAGAGGAGAAGTTCTACCGCGGAATCCACCCCATGATGGGTAAACGGCTGCATCTCTGGCGGCTCGAGAATTTCAAAATTGAACGCTTGCCGTCCGTCGAAGATGTGTACCTGCTCCATGCCGTGGCCCGCGATAACCCGAAGGATGAGCGACTGTTCGCCTGCGCCGAAGTGCGCGACGTAACCCCGGTGCGGGACGGGGCGGGGCGCATCGTGCAACTGCCGCATCTGGAGCGCATGTTAACGGAAGCGTTGGCCGGCATCCGGCTGTTTCAGTCGCGGCGGGCCAACCATCAACGCCTGTATTGGAATCGAATTCTGCTCAACGTGTGGCCGCCGCTCAATCTTGAGCCGGATGAATTGCGGGATGTTGCGCGCAAGCTGGCGCCCGCGACCGAAGGCCTGGGGTTGGAACAAGTGGTAGTGCGCGCCCGCATTCCCAATCCGGCGACCGGCGAGTTGCGCGAAATGGTGGTGCGCATCTCGATCCCGGGCGGCAGCGGGATTCTCATCACCTTCCGGCCCGCTGACAAACTGCAACCCATCCGGCCGTTGCCCGAATACGACCAGAGAGTCGTCCGCATGCGCCAGCGCGGGCTTCTCTACCCGTATGAAATCATCAAAATGCTTACCCCCTCTGCGGAAAACACACGGGCGGAATTTCCCCCTGGCGATTTTGTCGAGCACGATCTTGACTCTGCTGGCCGTCTGGTCGCCGTCAATCGTCCCTATGGTCAAAACAAGGCCAACATCATCGTTGGCATCATCCGCAACTTTACAACTACGTATCCCGAGGGCATGACACGCGTTCTGGTGCTGGGAGATCCGAGCAAAGACTTGGGCGCCATCGCCGAACCAGAATGCCGGCGCATCCTCGCAGCTTTGGATCTGGCGCGGGCCAAGGGCGTTCCCCTGGAATGGTTCCCCATCTCGGCCGGCGCCAAGATCTCGATGGACAGCGGAGTGGAAAACATGGATTGGATTGCCCGCGTGCTCCGGGGCTTGGTGGAGTTCACGCAAGCGGGCGGAGAAGTGAACCTGGTGGTGAACGGAATCAACGTTGGCGCGCAGCCCTACTGGAACGCCGAGGCCACCATGCTCATGCACACCCGGGGCATTCTGATCATGACCCCGAAAGCAGCGATGGTGCTCACCGGCAAGCGCGCGTTGGACTACTCCGGCAGCGTCTCGGCCGAGGACAATCAAGGGATCGGCGGTTACGATCGCATCATGGGTATCAACGGCCAGGCACAGTACTGGGCAAGAGACATCGATGAAGCCTGCCACATTCTGTTGCGCCACTATGACCACACCTACGCGGCCCCGGGCGAGCGTTCCCCCCGGCAGGCCGCGACTACCGATCCCATTGATCGAGATGTGCGCGTCCATCCTCACGGCAGGAACGGCAACGGTAACGGTGAAGACGGCTTCGAAACGATCGGCGAGATCTTATCCGACGAGACCAACCCTGGGCGCAAGAAATCCTTTGATATTCGCAAAGTGATGATGGCGGCCATCGACCAGGACCATGCGCCGCTGGAGCGCTGGGCCGGCATGCGCGCGGCGGAGACCGCGGTCGTGTGGGATGCCCATCTCGGTGGCTATCCCGTTTGTCTGATCGGTATCGAATCCCGGCCCGTGCCCCGCTTAGGATTTGTCCCCGCCGACGGGCCGGATCAATGGTGCGCCGGCACGCTCTTCCCGCAATCCTCCAAGAAAGTCGCGCGCGCGATCAACGCGGCCAGCAACAATCGGCCGGTGGTGGTCCTGGCCAACCTGTCGGGGTTTGATGGCTCCCCGGAGTCGATGCGCCGGCTGCAGCTTGAGTACGGCGCCGAGATCGGGAGGGCCGTGGTGAACTTCAAAGGCCCCATTGTCTTTTGCGTGATCTCCCGCTATCACGGAGGCGCTTACGTGGTTTTCTCGCGGGCGCTGAATGAGAACGTCGAAGTGGCAGCGTTGGAGGGAACGTACGCCTCCGTGATCGGCGGCGCTCCGGCGGCAGCCGTGGTTTTCGCCAGCGAGGTTGAAGCCAGGGCCCGCAAAGATGCGCGCCTGCAGGCGCTAAGCCAGGCGATAGCCCAGGCTGAGGGGGCGGAGAAAGGCCGGTTGCGCGCCCAGTGGGACGAACTCTTCAAAGTCGTACACTCCGAAAAACTGGGCGAGATGGCCTCCGAGTTTGACCGCGTGCACAGCGTGCAGCGGGCTCTCGACGTGGGCGCTCTAAATTACATCATTCCGCCCGCAAACCTGCGCCCTTATCTCATCCATGCGATCAAACGCGGGATTCGGAGAGTGGAGGAATCGGAATCCGCAAAATCGGGAACCAGCGCACTCGAAACCACGATGACTCAAGCGGCCTAGTCTCGGCCAAGGTGATTAGATGAAAGTGTATTGGTTGGAACAAACCGAAGCAGACGTACCGGCGGAGAATGATTGGCTGAGCGCAAACGAAGCGCTCTGCTTAAAGGGCATGCGCTTTGTCAAGCGCCGCACCGACTGGCGGTTGGGACGCTGGACGGCGAAACGCACCCTGTCCGTTTGCCTGGATGTGCCTGCTCATCCCCAGGTGTTTAGGAAAATGGACATACGCCCGGCGCCGGACGGCGCACCCGAGGCCTTTTTCGACAACCAATCCGCGGCAGTCACCATTTCACTCACCCACCGCGCCGGGATCGCAGTCTGTGCCGTAACCGAGTGCGGTGTGGAGATGGGGTGTGATCTGGAAATGGTCGAGCCGCGCAGCGACGCTTTCGTTGCCGACTATTTCACCCTCGAAGAGCAAGCGCTGGTGGCACGCGCGTCGGCAGTGGACCGGCCTCGGCTCTTGGCCCTGCTTTGGAGCGCCAAAGAGAGCGCGCTCAAAGCGCTGCGCGCAGGGCTACGGCTCGACACCCGGTGCGTGACCGTTAGTCCTTTCCCGGCGTCGTACGACCTCAATGGCTGGAGCCGGCTGCTGGTTCGTTATACCGGCGGGCATCGTACCGGAGGCGAAGTCTTCCACGGCTGGTGGCAACATACAAACAACATCTTGCGAACCGTGGTCGCCGCTCCGCCCCCTGATTCGCCGATACCCTTAACCATCCTGGCGCACTTTTTCGACAGTGCTTCCCGGTGCGCGTAGTAGATGCGTGGTTAGCATTTAGGCACTTGTATGGCACACCGCAACAACCAATTCGATTTCGACTTTATCGTCATCGGTTCAGGCTTCGGCGGAAGTGTTTCCGCACTCCGACTGGCGGAAAAGGGGTATCGAGTCGCGGTCATGGAGATGGGCCGGCGCTGGACGCCCGATAATCTGCCGCGCACCAGTTGGTCCATCCATCGCTGGTTGTGGCGTCCCAATCTTGGACTGCGTGGCTTCTTCAATATACAGTTCTTCAAGCACGCAACCATCTTCCACGGCTGCGCGGTGGGTGGCGGATCAATCACCTATGCCAGTACTTTGCTTGCTCCTCCTGAGAAAGTGTGGGAAGCGGGGTCTTGGACCGGATTGGCCGATTGGAAAGCAGAAATGTCGCGGCACTACGAAACGGCTGAACGGATGCTGGGCGTGACGGAAAACAGAATCCTCGGACCCGCCGACCTTCTCTTGAAGAAAGCTGCGGAAGCCGCCGGCTCTGGGCATACTTTCTACTGCACGAAAGTTGGCATCTTCCAGCCTGCGCAGGGAGAACCTGGTAATCAGACTTTCCCCGATCCGTTCTTTGGCGGGGAAGGCCCGGCGCGAACCACCTGCATCGGTTGCGGTGGCTGCATGATGGGTTGCCGGTATGGCGCGAAAAATACGCTGGACCTCACGTATCTGTATCTGGCTGAAAAGCACGGAGCGCGAATTTTTCCAGAAACCAGGGTGGTGGACGTCCAACCGCTGGGTGGCATCGGCGATGGCAGCACCGGCTACGAAGTGGGCACCGTCAACTCCACCGCGTGGATTCAGCGGCAGTCCGGACGCTTCACCTGCCGCGGCGTGGTCTTCTCCGCATCCTCGCTGGGCACGATGGAACTTCTGTTTCAGCTAAAAGAAAAAGGCTCATTGCCGGCCCTCAGCAGCCAACTGGGCCAGCATGTGCGCACGAATTCCGAATCGCTGATCGGGGCACGCACACCGGGCTATTCGCAGGACGTATCGCAGGGCATCGCCATCGGCTCCGGCATCTATATCGACGAGCACACTCACATTGAAGCCGTCCGCTACCCAAGTGGCTCCGATACGATGGGGTTTCTGACCACCATCCTGACCGATGGCCGCCCTGGTCCGCAGCGCATTGCGCTCTGGCTGAAGAACGTTCTAGCCTCTCTGCTCCGCCACCCGTTCAAGACGGTGCGTGTTTTGCAACCGCTGGGATGGGCGCGGGAGTTTGTAATTCTGCTCTGCATGCAGACGCTGGAGGGAGAGATCGAGATGCGCTGGCAACGCCCCTGGTTCTGGCCGTTCCGGAAGTTTCTCGTCAGCCGGGGAGAGAAAGTAACGACCTACATTCCGAAGGCCAACGAGTTCGCAAAGAAACTCGCCGAACTGACCGGCGGTTTTGCCATGAGCATGCTTCCGGAGATTCTCTTCGATGTTCCGGGCACTGCACACTGTATCGGAGGTTGCGTGATCGCCGATTCTCCCGGCCACGGCGTGGTTGATTCTCATCACCGCGTCTTCAACTACAAGAATATGTACATCTGTGACGGGTCCGTCGTGTCGGCCAACCTCGGGGTCAATCCCAGTCTGACCATTACCGCACTGGCCGAACGGGCGATGAGCTTTATCCCGCCAGCGGCAGAGACGGATTGGAACGATGCCGCTGCGGACGGTTCGTATCAGGGCACGCCTTCAGGCGTGCCGAGAACGGCTTAGAAGGAATCCGCCTTTAGGCGCTGCATTTAATCGAGATGAACAATCGGGGCCGTCGCAGCGGCGGGCAGCAAGCGGTTCAAGATTGCCTGCTCACTCTGCAGCCACAAACGGCTGGTGTAAAGCAAGGCGCTGCACTGTAGCGTGAGCCAGTCCCTGGTCATCAGAGGCGAACGGAACTCTTTTCGATTTCTTATCCAATGCTGGGCCACGTGGCGCGCGATGGTGAAGCCCATGCCACTGCCGGATCCTCCGACGTCCTCCAGGATTCCATCCAGCGTGAACATCACCTTGGACAACATAATCAGCGGTCCGGGGAACTTGACGCCCTTTATGGCAATGCGTTCCAACAGCCTCATCGCATCCGCGCCGCTCGGCAGGCGCACCACCGGCAGTTCGTCGAGAAAACGCGTCACCGACTCCAAAACCATCTGCCCCCTCGGTGAAGCGGGTCTGATGCGCCGCTGACTGAGGGCCAACACTTCGTTGCACGTGCCCACCGGGTCGCGCAAGCTCACCATCAGAAACAAGAGTGCGAGGTGCCGGCGCTGCTCGCGGCTTAAGCGTTCCCTCAGCGCCCAGTCGATGATCGTCAGCTCGCCCGTACGGTTGTTATAGAGCAGATTGCCGGCATGGGGATCGCCGTGAAAAATGGCATCTTCCTGCGCCGCCAAAAGCGGCACCGCCACCAGCGCTTCGATGAGTTGCTCGGCAACTTTCCTGCGCCGGGCGGCCGGCAGGCGGGCCGCCGCATTCGTAACCTTGATCCCACGCTCCTCGGTGAGCGCCGTAATTCTGGGTGTACACAGTGGCTGAATCAGCCGCGGCACCCGAACTCCCTTCATCGACCGGTACAGACTCCATGCCTCGAGCAGCGTCTTCTGCTCGCGGACAAAGTTTACCTCGTGTCGCAGCAGCCGCCGGACTTTCTTGAAAGTATCCGGGATCACGTTCCCGGAAAATCCATAGTTGCGCTGCGGGTCCCCGAAGTATTGCGCCAGTCCCCGCAAATAGTCCATGTCTTCCGCAAAGTACTCGGGGATGTGGGGCTTCAAGACTTTGAAAACACCCCGTTCACGCCGTCCGCTCTCCGGGTCGCGCCAGGTGAAGCGCACCACCGCACTGACACTGGCCTCCGAGAGGATAGCCGGTGCGATGCGCACGTCGTATTTCTCGAGCCGTGGCCCCAATTCTTGTCGAATGATCGCGACTATGTCCTCCGGCTGGACATCACGAATTCCATTTTCCAGCCGCGCGAGCGCATTCCGCAGAGCCGGGCGGAGATTCCGGTTGCGGGCAATGACTTGTCCCAGTTTCTGCAGGCCGGGTACTTTCGCGATCAGCCGCAGCAAGCGCACTTCAGCCGAAGTTTTCAATGGAAGCTCAAGTTGCTCCAGAAGCTTGGGGGCGAGACGAGCGGGCGAGAGCCGCGTCACTACGAACATCATGGCGTCCCGAACCGGTGGACGCCACTCCACGTAAGCCTGCGGAACTAACCTCTCCACCGGAACAATCTCATCGACGATCCACCTCGCCATCGCGTCCCGCAAGGCTCCGCCAACCGGGCTGCGCAGCCCGGCTTCAATGGCACTGGTCTGCTCGGCGGCCGTGGCTTCTTTGGGTAGGAACTCTGCAAGCGCCGCGCGCAACTGTTCCGGAGCCAGCTTTCGCAAACCGTCGATGACAGACGGACCCAGCATAGGGGTCACCTGACCTTCTACACCATAGAACCACGCAAGCGGCTCCGCTGTGATTGTCGTCACCGGATCAAGAAAAGGCTGTTGACCCTCCGCCCCGGACGTGACAAGACCGTGTCTGTTCAACTCGTTCAATGATTCCTTAATCACTGTCGCGATCCGCTCAAAGGCTCGGTCAATCTCCTAACGGCCGTTCTCGGTCAGGCACGTAGCGAAGTGGCCGCGCTGAAGCCGCCGTTTGACGTGGTCGCCGTCTTCCAGCGCAAGGGCCGAGTGCCGGTCAAGGGCACAATCAACGGCTTTCCCTATCCGCAGTTCACTGATGAACATGGGAGAAGGGCACATGATGGTGGTCAACGCGCAATTGCGCGCGGGTGCTCATTGCAAGGCCGATGATACCGTCGCCGTGGTCATGGAACTCGATGACGACGAGCGGACGGACGAGGTGCCCGGATACCTGAAAAAGATCATTGACAGCGACCCCAAGGCCACGGAGTTCTGGCCCAAGCTCTCCTTCACCCATCAAAAGGAATATGTGCGGGGAATCGAGAGCGCGAAGAAGCGAGAGACACGAGAAAAACGCATTGCCGCCATGATGGACGCGCTCCGCAAGTCACAAGCCGGCCTTTGGACGTGAAGGTAGAACATGCGTCTTTCACTTCTTCCAGTGTATACGAGCGAGACAGCTTCAAAGGCGCCCTACCCCTTCATCTTGGCGGCCGCTACCAACGCCTGCCCCAGGCTCAAACCACCATCCCCGGATGGCACCTCTTTCTGTATGAACACGTCAAATCCAGCTTCGGATAGCCGCGCTTCGAGCCGTTGCGACAGGTAGATATTGTGAAACGTCCCGCCACTCAGGCACACACGGTTGAGAGCGGTTTTCTTTCGCAGGAGCCTTGCTAGCTGGACGAACTCCTCAACCAGCCCGTTGTGAAAACGCCGGCTGATCGCTGCCACAGGAAGGTCTCGGCCGAGATCCTCCAGCAGGGCTTCAAACAAGGGCCGCGTGCCGATGGTCCAACTATCACCGTCCGGCAACAATTCCAGAGGATATCCAGTTTCGTCCTCCGATTCCGAGATCGTCATTTCCAGTTCAATCGCAGCCTGGGCCTCGTAATTGACCTGTTGACGGATTCCGACCAGCGCGGCCACAGCATCGAACAGACGCCCGCAGCTGGACGTGAGAGGTGAATTTACGCCTTGTTCCATCATGCGCAAGAGAACGTCCACCTTTGGCCGATTTAGCTGGCGCACGAACGGGATGTCGAGCTTCAGGAACTCTCTTCCGAATTGCTGTGCCAAGTAGCTCACCGCCATCCGCCACGGCTCACGGATCGCTGCTTCTCCCCCGGGCAGGGGAACATATTCAAAATGAGCGGCACGTTCGAAGCCTTCATACCCGGTGATGAGCAATTCTCCGCCCCAAATATTTCCGTCGGTGCCGTAGCCAGTCCCATCCAAAGCGAATCCGATCACACGGCCTTCGAGGTGATTCTCCGCCATGCAACTTGCGATGTGTGCGTGGTGATGCTGCACGCCAACCAACTTCGCTCCACTCTGTTGCAGCGCCCATTTGGTGGAGAAGTAGTCGGGGTGGAGGTCGTAGGCAACAATCTCCGGCCGGATTTCGAGAATCCGCTCCAGATGCCGGACGACTTCGTGAAAGAAACTGTAACTTTCGACATTCTCCAAATCTCCGACGTGCTGGCTCAAGAACGCGTGCTTCCCTTTCGTGAGGCAGATGGTGTTCTTTAGTTCGCCTCCGACGGCCAGCACCGAAGGCTGATCGTCCCTCAGGAAAACCGGCACCGGAACAAAACCGCGGGAACGCCGCAACTGCCTCGTGACGCCGCCCGCAACTCTTACCACGGAATCATCGCAGCGCAGCAGGATGTCCCGGTTATGCACGAGGAAGTAATCGGCAAGACCGTTCAATCGATTGACAGCTTCTCGATTATCAATCGCGATCGGTTCCTCGCTCAGGTTGCCGCTGGTCATCACCAGAGCCTTGAACCCTCCTTCCGCGAGCAGCAGGTAATGAAGGGGCGTGTACGGAAGAAAAATTCCCAGGCAGCGGTTGAAGGGCGCAACCTCGCCGCGAATCACGCTGGACGTTGTTTTCGGAGGCAGAACCTTCTTCAGCAAAACGATGGGCCGCTGCATCGACTGCAAAACCGTCCGCGCCGGCCCATCCAATTCGCAGACTTCCTCTGCAGCCTGCAAATCCGGAACCATCACGGCGAACGGCTTCTCGACCCGGCGCTTCCGCTGGCGCAGCAGAGCTACCGCCGCAGAATTCGTTGCATCGACCGCCAAGTGAAAACCACCCAGTCCCTTTACAGCCACCACCAATCCGGCATGCAGCCCAGAGACCGCTTCGACGATTGGATCGCGGCATTCAATCCGTTTTCCAGACTTATCCCAGAGTTCCGCCCGCGGGCCACACTTCCAGCAGGCGTTGGGTTGGGCGTGAAAGCGGCGGTCCAGCGGATTCTCGTATTCCGCAAGACATGCCGGGCACATGGGAAACACGGCCATCGACGTGCTCGGCCGGTCGTAAGGAATATCGCGAACGATCGTGAAGCGCGGCCCGCAGTTGGTGCAATTTATGAACGGATAGCGATAACGCCGGTCATTCGAGTCGAACAGTTCACGCAGGCAATCCGGACATATGGCAACGTCCGGCGAAATGAGCGTGCGAACTTCTTCTCCCTCGCGGCTATGAACAATGCGGAAGTCCTGATCGCCACCGGTCTGCACAGCACCGATCTGCACAGCACTGATTTGCACAGCAACGCACGGCACGTCGTGGACGGCCAGGCTCGTGATCCGCGCTAGGGGCGGCGCTTCGGCGGACAGGTGCTCAACGAAATTCTGAACGGTTTCTGCCGGCCCCTGTATTTCGATGGTTACTCCGGCGGGTGTATTCCGAATCGTGCCTCTCAGGTGCCGGCCGGTAGCCAGACGATAGACGTACGGCCGGAATCCAACTCCCTGCACAATGCCTGAAACTTCGATCTGGCGCCGAACTTCCATACGTCATCAGCTCGCAGTCTCCTGCACCGGCGATTTCTGTGTCCTGCGCCGATGCGCCAGCCACGTCATCCATTCGTGCAAGCCCTTGCCGGTCAGGCAAGACACCTTCACAATCTCCATCCCGGGATGCACCTTGCGGGCGTTCTCCGCCGCCTCGCTGATCTCAAACGGCACGTATGGAAGCAGATCAATCTTGTTCAGCACGAGCAAGTCAGACTTGAAGAATATGGAAGGATATTTCAGCGGCTTGTCTTCGCCTTCCGTGACGCTGAGCACCACAATCTTGGCCGCCTCGCCGAGGTCATAACTGGCGGGACAAACCAGATTGCCGACGTTTTCAATCAGCAGAAGATCCAGGTCTTCGAGGTTCCAATCCGCCAGATGACGCTCGATCATGCGAGCATCCAGGTGGCAAGTGCCGCCGGTCGTGATTTGTTTCACCGGGAAACCAAACCGCTTCAGCCGGTTCGCATCGTTTTCCGTCTGAATATCGCCCGTCAACACGGCCACGCGATCGTGCCGCGGCAGGGTTTCCAGAGTGCGCTCCAGAAGACTGGTTTTGCCGGAACCGGGAGAACTGATGAGGTTCAGGCACAAAATGCCGTGCTCCTGAAATCGGGCACGCAACTCAGCCGCGATGCGGTCGTTCTCACTGAGTACTTTTTGCTCCAGCGGTACTCGGTTCATACTCTTCCACCTCCAGATAGGCCAACTCCAACTCATCTCCACTGATAAATGTGGTTTCCAGGCTCGCGCATTGCGGACAGCGAGAATCGTAGTCGCGAACGACGAACTCGCGTCCGCAAACCTGACAACGATGGCGCCTGGGACAGACTTCGATCCCCAGTTCAAGCGACTCCAGATTGGTCTCGTGAACCATCGCTTCAAAACAGAAGCGCAATGCTTCCTGATCGATGGCTGCCATTTCGCCAATCCGGACCCCAACTCGGCACGGATAGCTTCCCGGATAGCGGACCATCTCGCTTCTGACCGCTTCCAGCACCGAATTCGCGATTCCCAGCTCGTGCATATTCCCTTACATGGTTCCCTAGCAGATGCGAGGCAATTGATCGCCCGAGAGCATGTCCACGATGCGGGTCGTGCCTAGCGGAGTTCGCATTGTGACCAGTCCAGGGTTCGCGTCCTTTACCGTGCCAATGATCTGCGCTTCCGCTCCCAGAGGATGACGTCTCATCGCCTGCAGCACCGCGCCGGCGGCCTGGAGCGCCACAATCGCGATCAGCTTGCCCTCGTTGGCAACATATAAAGGATCAAGTCCCAGCAACTCGCACGCGCCTCGAACCTCTTCGTGGATCGGAAGTGAACTTTCTTCGAGTTCGATCCCGACCCGCGACTGCTGCGCGATTTCGTTCAGCGTGCTGGAGACGCCGCCTCGTGTCGGATCGCGCATGCAGCGAATTTCGCGCGTTACGCCAAGCATCTCGGCCACCAGCGTGTGCAAGGCGGCGCTGTCGCTTTGAATCTGAGTCTCGAATTCCAGCCCCTCGCGCTGCGCCAGAATCGCGATGCCGTGATCGCCGATCGAACCGCTCAGCAGCACCTTGTCCCCGGGACGGGCGCGGTCGGCGGAAAGGTCGATTCCTTCTGGCACCAGCCCAATTCCTGTCGTGTTGATGAACAGCCCATCGCCCTTACCTTTCTCGACGACTTTGGTATCGCCAGTCACAACCTGCACGCCCGCGTCCGCCGCCGCCTCGCGCAGCGAATTCACCACGCGCCGGAGTTCATCCATCGAGAAGCCCTCTTCGATGATGAAGGCGGCGCTCAAAAACAACGGCGTTG
>OBLU010000815.1_pt1 | contig 29282 bp, 28 predicted proteins | sample 1518681 | NCBI WGS metagenome assembly OBLU01 (sample SAMEA3539304, study PRJEB22396) | soil metagenome | biome: tundra; feature: field; material: soil | place: USA | collected 2010-05 | depth 0.15 m
AGACGCTCGCCAAATCCGAGATGAGTAAGATCACCGGCGGACTCGGCATGCCGGGATTGGGAATGTAAGTAGGGACGCTTCTCCGAAGCGTCCGACTATTTGGTTGCGCCGCGGAATTCGACGGACGGCTCCGAGAGCCATCCCTACCAAAATGCAAACGTCGCACAGCGACGTGGCTACAGTATGTTTGCGGCTGAGACAGCCGCCTCTATACCTACAAGGTGCAGACAACGCGCGTCTGGCGTTTGTGTTTTTCGTAAACACAAACTTCGCGCACACCCAGGATCGACATCTTCTCCGCCAGACGATCGAAATTTTCGCCGAGCTGCGCGTACGAGTGCGCATCGGATGCGGTTGTAAACGGAATCTCCTTTTCTACGGCGAGCTCAATGATGCGATCGCTCGGATAAAGTTCATTCACCGGTTTGCGCCAGCCGGCAGTGGAAAGTTCAATCGCGAGATTGCGCGAACGAATAAGGTCGAGCGTTTCGCCAATGAGTGCGCCGACGTCCGCGTTCGCGCGATGGCCGTGAATCTTGATCAGATCGATATGCGCCAGGCAATCGACCAGGCCAGTGGCCGCAATCTCACGGACGCGCCGAAAGTAATCGGCGTACAACACATCAATGTCGCGGTCCGCAAACTGCGCCGCGCCCGCCGGAACTGAATCGAACATCTGGTCGTCGCGCTCGAGGAAATGCACGGAGCCGAGAACGAAATCCAGTTTGTCCCAATGTTTCTCCACCCATTTGCGACCGGCCGCCGAATTCACCGGATCGTTGTCGAGCTCAATTCCAGCGCGAATTTTCAGGTCGACATGCTTTTCGCGCAGCTTGTCGATCTCATCGAAATCGATTCCAGCGCGATAACGATCGTGATCGGTAAAAGCGATATCGCGCAGTCCGCGTTTCCGCGCGCTATCGACCCAAGGTTGCAACAGTTCTGCCGTATACGGCTGCACCCGGTGTCCTTGCGGATGGGTGTGATAATCTGCGAAAAGACGCGCGCTCACGGCGCGGTCATGAATTTCTGCCGGGCGCGCAGCTCCGGATATTTCGGGAAGAACACTTCGGCGATATAAACCTTGTTCGGCGCCAGCTCGCGCGTCGCGATCGTTTCCTTGTATTCGATGGTTTCCTGGGGATTAACCACCAGCGTGCCGGGCGTTTCTTTCGGCGCGTGATTGTCCGACCATTTGGTCAGGATCGCCTCGGTGGAGTTTCGCAAATAAATCTCGATTCGCTGGTCGCTGGGGAAATCGAGCGTGGAAGGCTTGTTGGCTAAGGTGGTAAGAATTGCTTTGACTTCAAGCTGACGAACTTCCGAGAGCTTGACCGGTTGCGGCCTGATCTGCAGATCGAGAACAAGCCCGTCCAACTTCACATCTTTATACCGTGGAATGGGCGCCGAAGCAGAAAACGGATGAAACATGCGCCCGAACAAACTGCGTCTGGGCGGCCCCGGACTGGAAGTGGATTCCTGTTCTTGCCCGAAGGAAAGATCAACCAGAGCGATTACGAGAACGAGCGCGGCAGATGTGCATCTCATGAGCGGGTTAAACAGCAAACGTTGCAAATCCTGTCAAACCCTTTATCAATCGCCCATGAAAAGCTTGCACGCGAGCAGCTTCGTAATGTTCGCTATTCTGACACGAGATAGCAAGAGATCGGTGCATAATCGGTCGATGGAACAGTAATAGATGATGAGATCGTTCGCCGCAGCGCTAACCGTGCTTATCGTGTCGAGGTTACCGATGATGGCGCAACACGAGATGGTCGATCTTGCGCTGCCGACCGACAACGACGCGCTCTTTCGCGGCGACGGTCCGGCCTTCTATCAATACATCGAGCGCGATTACCAGGGAGCGAAATCGACGCCGTGGGAAGGCGGCCAATACGGTTTCGTGCGCGATCCGAAGGAAACGAGCGAAGGCATTGTCTACACGCGTTTTCACGAAGGGATCGACATTCGCGCGTTGCAGCGCGATGCAAGCGGCGAGCCGCTCGACGAAGTGCGCGCGATCGCGGACGGCAAGGTGGTGCATACAAATCCGGTGGCCGGTTACTCCAACTACGGGAGATACGTGGTGATCGAACATCGCTGGGACGGCTCAAATTATTACAGTCTCTATGGCCACCTCAATTCGATCGCCGTGGAGAAAGGGCAGCGCGTCAAGAAAGGCGAACGGATCGCAGTGATGGGTCACACCGGCGAGGGTTTGAACCAGGAGCGCGCGCATTTGCATTTGGAATTGAACTTGATACTCAGCCACCGCTTTGAATCGTGGCACGACGCATTTTTTAGGAACGATCCGAATCACAACGGCGTTTATAACGGAATTAATCTTACCGGACTCAATATTGCGAAGCTCTATCTCATGCTGCGCAAGAATCCGTCGCTCACCATCCCTGAGTTTTTCGCCGGCGAGGAGACATTCTACAAAGTGACGTTTCCAAATTCGTCCTATTTTGAGTTGCCTAAACTTTATCCGTGGATGTTGACCGACCGCGCCCGAAACGAAACGCCGGCCTCATGGGAAGTGTCGTTCGCGCGAACGGGTCTACCGCTAAAAATCGAGCCGAGCGCCAAACAGGTGACCCAGCCCGAACTGGCTTACGCGAAGAAAAGCTCGGTCGATTATTCTCTTCTCACGCACAATATTGTCGGCGGTCGCGGAGAACAGGCGCATCTGACGGATAGCGGGCGCCGTTTCATGCGGTTGCTCATTTTTCCAGACTGACGCGCGCAAGATCGGCAGGCGAATTTGGTAGCGGCGGCTGTCCCCAGCCGCACTTCTCAGTCTTTACCCGTGAGGACGCGCGCCTCTACATCTATTGGATCGAGATGTGCTAAGATTAGCATACGAAATGTCGATAATTAGCCGTCGCAAATTTATTGGTCTGACCGCGCTCGCCATTCCGGCGGTGATCGGCGCCGACGCGCGCTGGATCGAACCGACATCACTGCGCGTGACGAACCTAAAGTTAAGCGGCAACGCGAAACACCGCTTCGTTCATTTCACCGATTTCCATCACAAAGGCGACACCGATTATGCGGCGAAAGTCATTCGCACAATCAACGAACTGAATCCGGAGTTTGTCTGCTTCACCGGCGATCTGGTTGAAGATCGGCACTACCTGGAGGAGGCGCTCGGTTTCATCCGCGAGATTAAGGCACCCGTTTACGGCAACCCTGGCAACCACGATTACTGGAGCGGCTCGCCGTTTCCTGAATACGAACGCGTTTTTTCTGCGACCGGCGGCGCATGGCTGGTCGATCAAAGCATTGGTCTGCCGCAACACGATCTCGAGCTTGTCGGCATGGGCATGCGCGGACTTGCCGCTTACGAGCCGGCACCCGCGCAAAAACGCATTCTGCTAATGCATTATCCAGTGAAAGTGGATTCGCTCAGGCATCGATTTGATCTGATCCTCGCCGGTCATTCCCACGGCGGACAAGTTCGCCTTCCCTTTTACGGCGCGCTCGCTGTCCCGTGGGGCGTCGGATCTTACGATCTCGGGTTGTTCCACACAAAAAACGGTCCGCTTTATGTAAATGCTGGAATCGGCACGTATTGGTTCCCGTACCGGTTCAATTGCCGGCCGGAAATCACGGTCGTGACGATTTAGGTAGGGACACCGCGCTGCGGTGTACCTACCATTCAACACGAGGTCGGCACGCGTTGCGCGAGCGCAACTGCATGCGGAATCGAGCCGCTGATAAAACCGAGACACTCCACCGCGCCACTTGGTTTGCCCGGAAGCGCAATCACGAGTGAAAGATCGACAATCGCCGCGAGCGAACGCGAGAGGATCGCGTTTGGTGTGATCTTCATCGATTCCGCGCGCATGACTTCGCCGAAGCCGGGCACTTCCACGCGCATGATTGCGCGAATCGCCTCCGGCGTTATATCGCGCTCGGCGATTCCGGTTCCGCCGGTCGTTAGAATCAAACCGCAACCCTGTTGCGAAAACGATCTGATCGTTTCCTGAATGCGCGCTTTGTCGTCCGGCACAATCGCTTCGGCCGAAACCTGCCATCCCGCGTCTTGCGCCGCCTTCATCAACGCCGGCCCGCCGAGATCGACATATTCACCGGCGCTGGCACGATCGGACACCGTTATGATTCCAACTGTGATTTCCATTTTGATTGCTGTAGCGGCGCTCTATGAGCGCCGTTCGTCCTAATTTCGGAGGTCATAGACCGCCGCTACAGGTGCTTGGTCTTTTTCACGAGACGAATTTCTGAAATCTTCATGTGCTTATCCACGGCTTTGCACATGTCGTAGATCGTGAGCAACGCGACGGTCACGCCAGTGAGCGCTTCCATCTCCACGCCGGTTTGTGCAACAGTTCGCGCCGTGCATTTTGCTTCGGCCCCATCGGCCAAAGTGACGATGTCGATTTTGACTTCGCCGAGCGGCAGGGTGTGGCAAAGCGGAATCAGCTGCGCGGTTTGTTTCGCTGCCTGAATGCCGGCGATTCTGGCTGTGGCCAAAACATCGCCCTTAGCGATTTGATTGCGATCGATCAGATCGACGGTCTCCGAGCAAAGCTGAATTTTCCCCGAAGCGATCGCGGTGCGGGCAATGAGCGGCTTGGCCGTAACATCCACCATTTTCGCCCGACCATCGGCGCCGACGTGCGAGAGACGCTTCATGGATCAACCGCCGATTGCGATCATCTTGCGGCCGGGTTGGTAGTTATCCCGGAAATCGTGTTGCTGGGGTTTGCGATCGACCACATCGAGAAAGAATTGGCGCAAATCGTCGTCGCTGGCGCCGGCGCGCAACGGTTTCATGATGTCGAACTCGAGCGCACTGCCCAGGCACGGGCGCAATTTGCCGTCGCAAGTGAGGCGCAGTTTGTTGCAGCTCTCGCAAAAATGCAGGTTCGTCATCGCGCCGATGAAGCCGATGCGCTGGTCGCGGCCAGGAATTTGATAGTAAGTGGCCGGCCCGTTGGTGCGGAACGACGGCTCCGGAATCAGACTGCCGTAATGCGATTCGATCAAGCGTCGCGCGTGCAAGATCGACATAAAGTTTTCGTCGCTGAGAACTTCCGTCGTACTCACCGGCATCAGCTCGATGAAACGCAGAATTAATTTTCGCTCCGCGGCAAACTCGATCAGTGGCTGCAACTGATCTTCATTCCGTCCGCGCATGAGCACGGCGTTCAGTTTGATTTGTTCGAAACCGGCGTCAATCGCCGCGTCAATTCCGGCAAGAACGGCAGTATGGAAATCGCGACCGGTGATTTGCGAATAAAAATGTCGATCCAACGTATCGAGCGAAATGTTGATCGATTGAACGCCGGCTTGGCGCAGAGCGGCCGCCATCGTCACACCGCTTTCCGTTTCGCGCGCGAGCAAAGTTCCATTTGTCGAAATTCCAATGTCGCGAATGCCCGGAATTGCGGGAAGCGCGCGGACAAGATCGAGCACACCGCGGCGAGTGAGCGGTTCGCCGCCGGTGATTCTGAGCTTGGAGACGCCGAGTTCCGCGCCGATGCGAATGATGCGCTGCGTTTCCTCGAATGTCAGAATGCCCTCGCGCGGCAGCCATTCGTGCAACTCGCCCGGCATGCAATAGGCGCAGCGCTCGTTGCAGCGGTCGGTGATCGACACGCGTAGGTAAGAAATCGCATGCCCATGTCGATCTTCCATTGCAGCGCAACATTACGTTCAACGCAGGGTTGAATCAAGAAAGTGGAACGATTGACTCGATATAAGGAGGCCTGTATGATTTTCACCATGAAGCGTCAAATTCTTTTTCGGGCGCTGACGCTCGGTATTTCGGCCAGCGCATTAATTCTCACGAGCTGCTCGACAACCGAATCGCGGATTGCCGAACATCCTGAAATTTTCCAAACTCTTTCTCCACGGGACCAAGCGTTGGTTAGTGAGGGGAAGATTCGCGAAGGCATGTCGGAGAATGCCGTTTGGCTAGCTTGGGGTGCGCCAGATCAAAAAGCGACGGGCAGCGCACGGGGTCGCGCAGTGGAAACGTGGATCTACAACGATTACACCTTCGCTTCTGCGCCTTATCCTTACCCCTACGGTCCATATGGATACGGCGGATACTTCGGCGGCGGCGCAGTGTTTCACCATCATCATGGCCACCGCTTTGCCATTATCGGCGATCCGTTCTACGATCCATTCTACTATTCATATTTTCCGCAGCAGGTTGCTTATCCATCCAAGACCGTCACGTTTGTTAACGGCCGCGTGGTCTCACTTCAGATTCTGTCTCCACGCGGTTACTAATCGCTAAGGCTACGACAATCTTGTTGTTTGATTGCGGAAGCGCGAAGCTTCGTCGATGGCTTACCGCTCATTTCGGCAATTTGTCGATGCGCTCGATAAAGCAGGCGAGCTGAAACGCATCGCCGTTCCGGTCGACACCGATCTGCTCATCGCGGAATGGGCTGATCGCGAAATGAAGTCGGCCGGAGGCGGCAAAGCGCTTCTTTTTGAGCAGCCAGTTGTCGATGGAAAAATCGCGAAGTTTCCCGTCGCGATCAACATGATGGGATCGCGGCGACGAATTGCGATGGCATTGGGCCGCGAAAGCGTCGATGAAATCGCGCAGGAAATTCAGCTCATCCTAAAAGCAAAACCGCCGACCGATCTGCGCGAAGGTTGGAGTTTGCTCAAACAGGGAATTCATTTGCTGCACGCGCGGCCGAAGCAGGTGAAAGAAGCCGCGTGTCAAGAAGTCGTGCAGATACCGGATGGTGGATTCACGCTTAGCGATCTTCCTATCCTGAAATGCTGGCCGAAAGACGGCGGACGGTTCGTCACACTTGCCAACGTGCATACGCGCGATCCGGAAAGCGGCTCGCGCAACGTGGGCGTTTATCGCATGCAAGTGTATGACGATCGAACCACCGGAATGCACTGGCAGGTCCACAAGGTCGGCGCGCGTCATGGGAAACAATACTACGAGCGCGGCGAACGAATGCCGGTGGCAGTGACGCTCGGCGGCGATCCGGTTTACACTCTTGCGGCAACAGCGCCATTGCCGGATGGGTTGGATGAAATTCTATTTTCCGGTTTTTTGCGAAAACGATCGGTCGAGCTTGTGCGCTGCAAGACGATCGATGTCGATGTGCCCGCGGATGTCGATTTTGTCCTGGAAGGTTACGTGCAGCCGGGAGAGACGCGGCCGGAGGGACCGTTCGGAGATCACACGGGATACTACACGGCGGTCGAGGATTATCCGGTTTTTCATCTGACGGCGATCACGCACCGGCGCGATGCGATTTATCCGACGACGATCGTGGGCGTGCCGCCGATGGAAGATTACTACCTCGGCGACGCGAGTGTCCGCATTTTCCTGCCGGTGTTCAAAATGAACTTTCCAGAAATGGTGGACATGACCCTGCCGCCGGAAGGTGTCTTTCATAATTTGGTTTTCGTCAGCATCCGGAAGCAATACCCGTATCAAGCGTTCAAGGTGATGCACGGACTCTGGGGCATGGGACAAATGATGTTCAGCAAATACATCATCGTGGTAGATGAAGATTGCGACGTGCATAACACGCGCGAAGTCATTTTTCGATTGTGCGCCAATACCGATCCGGCTCGGGACACCACCGTGATCAAGAACCCGAGCGACTCACTCGATCATGCTCCCAGTTTGCAGAATGTCGGATCGCATATGGGCTTTGATGCGACGCGCAAATTGCCGGGAGAAAATTATTCCCGCACCTGGCCGGACATGATCAAGATGACCAGCGAAGCCAAGGCGCTGGTCGATGAGCTACAAAAGAAAGCGGGCTGATCCCGCAAGACCGGAACCAGCCCGCATACCGTTAATATCAAAACCTTAAGGGTTCCGGAAGATTCCGTCACTTGACGGATCGCGCACGAGCTCACCCGGCGGAATGTCGCGAACATCGACAATACGATGTGGCGGATAAGGACTGCGAACGAAACCGGGCGTATCAGTCGGCCTGGCAAACGGATAACCTTCAGGCGGCGGAGGATAGCTACGCCGGGCCTCGTCGTTTTGAATGGATCTACCGATTAGTGCACCGGTGGCCGCGCCTGCAGCCGCGCCGATCACGGCGCCGCGAACTCGACCAGTGGCCGCAGCGCCAAGAATCGCGCCAGCGGCTGCGCCGTAGCCGGCGCCCGCTCCGGTGGGTGCATCACAAGAGTTGAGAGCGAGCGCGGCGAAAGCGAGCGCCGATGCAAATTTCAAATGTTTCGTCTTCATAATCCTTAATTCTTTAACCCTGTTGAGACGCGAATGTAGCGCTCCGAATTCAAACAAGAATCATTTCAAAACCAAGCAATCCGGCGGACGCATTCACGCCGCGAATCCAAAACGCTTAAGCAATTGCTCTACGATTCGCCAAATCTTCTCCAATTTGCCAAGCCGATATTCTTTTTCGAAAACGCGAAACTTATCTTTTTCCATTCGGCGCAACAGCGCGCGATAAACGGAACCCATGATTTCGGCCGCGACCATCGACGGTCGATCTTCGCGCGGCAACAGCGCGGCCGCCCGAGAAAAAAATTCGCGCGCGCGCTTGGCTTCAAATTCCATCAACCGGACGAAACGGTCGTTATATTGCCGCCCCTTCAGTTCCGCCTCGGAATAACTGAACCGCGCCAAGTCTTCCTCCGGTAAATAAATCCGGCCGTCTCGCAAATCCTTGCCGACGTCGCGAATGATGTTTGTCATCTGCAGGGCCAGACCGAGTTGAATGGCGTATTCCTGGCAAGCAGGATTTCGGTATCCAAAAATTTCGATGCTCACCAAACCCACCGCGCTGGCGACGCCATAGCAATAGACGCGAAGATCCTCAAAGGTCGCGTAACGGGTGATGCTGAGGTCCATCTCCACGCCTTCGATAATTTCCTCGAGCATCTCGGGCCGAAGGGAATATTTGTCGATCAAAGCGCGAATGTCGGAGGCGAGGGCCGATTCATCGGCCGTCGATGCACGCAACGATTCACGCCAGGCAGTCAAGCGACGCCGTTTTTCTTCGACGGCCAAGGTCTTGCTGTCGGCAATATCGTCGATCACCCGGCAAAACGCATAAAAGATCGTGATGTCGCGCCGGCGTTCGCGTCCCAGCGAAATAAACGCGAGTGCGAGATTCGATTTGCTCTGGCGAGTAATCTTCGCGGCATTCATGTGTGCCTTCGATTCCGAATCCTAATATTGGATCCAGCTCTCCTGCCCGGCGCGGCCAGCTTCACACTGGCGATATAAGCAAACCCACGAAGCCAGCAGCCACCCCGTGATTAGTCCGCGAAAGCAAACATAGACGATCTTCCAACCGAGGAGCGCCATCATTCGGTCCGCGATCGCGTTCCGCACGATCGCGTCGCACGCGGCCAGAAAAAAGAAATGAATTCCGGCGATGAGTAAGAACCACCCAAACCGAGCCGCGTTTTCACGAAGGAATTGTCGATGCGCGTGCATCGCGTCGCGCAGAGTCTCGTTATGCAAAACGAGAGAAATTTGGATCGAACTAAAAATGAGAATTAAGCCGCACATCAAGGCGCGTTCGATCGGCAAGTAATCGAGCACGTCGGGTATGTTCATGAAGTAAGCCAGCATTCGCGGCAGATGGACGATCAAAATTCCCACTAACATGACCAGGCCGGACCATTTCAAGACATAACTGAAGCGGCGGATGGCGAATTGAAACAACGGTTCCTCTCCGAAACTCAGGCCGCGAATCCAGGCGAAGCAAACCGTGATCAAATATACCTGAATGTAGACGCCCAGAAAATACTCAAAGAGAAAAGCAACCGCGTCCACGGTCGCGGAAATTTGAAAGAGTCGCGAGGTCGAGGCCGCGCCGATCCAGACCGGCAACTTCCAGAAAACAATTGGTTTGCAGAGCGTCGCCAGAGTGCTGGCGAGAACGAGCAAATAGAGCGGATAACTCCAAAATCGAAAACGTTGTCGCAGAGCGCGCCAAAACGCTCCGTGTAAACCGCGCCAGTTGATGAGCAACAATATCGCGGCGACAACCGACAATGGATATGTCGTGGTCCCGTCGAAAAGACCAGCCACGCTTTCCAGCGCCGGCAACGGAACTTCCATCCAGACCTCTGTCAGTCGCGGCCATTGCCACGTTGTCAGCGACGTGATCTGGGCAAAATCGAGATCGGCCTCGTTTTGGATCGGCGTGAAAGTGAAAAATTGAAAAACCGCGTAGGCAAATCCCAGGACAACAAACGTCACCCAAATGCGCTTGAAACGCGCGATGCAGCGAAACCCGTCGCGCAACGCCTGACGCACCGGATTGAAGAGCATGATGATTGCGTATCCGCTGCAAAATCCCAACAGCGGATAAACTCGCGGCAGACTGGAAAGCATGAGCTGCCTACCGGATCAAACCCCAGTGCGGATGGAACGGCCAGTAAACCAGAAGTCCGCGACCGACGAGATTTTCCTCGGGCACCGGTCCCCACCAACGGCTGTCGTAGCTGTTATGACTATTGTCGCCCATGGCAAAATATCCGTGCTCGGGCACGACCAGTTTCGTTTTGCCGTACTCCAATCTTTCCCGCACCTGCTGTTCGTTGTTTTCCAATTCGGCGACGCGATCGGCCAGCCCGTCTTTTTTCGCCTTCTCTTTCGAGGCCTGGAGTTCTTCCAGTTGTTTCTCGAGCTCGCGCACATCGAGCGGACCTTCGGAATAACCGAGGTACCCGAGCTTTGCCGCCATCACGCGCTGAAACCCGTAACCTTCTGCGAGTTTTCCATTAGCGTAGAGCAACGGCGGATCGATTCGCAAAACATCGCCGGGTAATCCGGCCAGACGCTTAATGTAAAACGGCGCTCCCGTTTCGGGATCTTCGCGAATGCCGAGAATATTGTTCGTTCGAAAAACAAAAACATCCCCGCGATGCGGCTTCACGAAATTGTAGCTGAACTTATCGACGAAAACTTGATCGCCCGTATCAACCGCGCCACGCGCGATCACTTCTCCTTTTTGGAAAGTGTGGCCCGGTTTTACGTCCCAATAATCCCGTAAAGTCTCCCAAGGTGCATAGACCAAATAGTTTTGGTGCTGGCAGACGAGCCGCGAAACGTTGAAGAAGAAAAGAAACTTCTTGGGCTCCACTTGCAAGAGCAGATCGTCCTCGCGCGAAACGACATCGATATAATTGCGCCCACGCACGACGAACTCACCGATCTGCTGCAGGAGATTGGGCGATGGCTCCTGGATCGGATAACCGATGATTCCATTCAACGTTGGCTGCATCGAGCCAGTTGGAATCTTGAACGGCTGCAAGAAATAAGAACGAATCCCCACGGCCACGATAATTGCGACCAAAATGACTTCGCAGTTTTCCCGCCAATGCGATTCCGCTGTTACCGGCGCAAGTTTGTGCAGCTTTCCATCCAGCTCCTCCGCCCGGCTCTCGATTTGTTTGCGATCGGGTTGTCGAAATGCGTCCTTCAACCGCTGCATGGCCGACTCGATTTCTTCCAGCGCCGACGCATTGAGCACGTCGCTCTTGTAGCGCAAATATTTCTGCGTGTGCCGCAACAGCAGCTTGGCGTGTTTTAGATAGCGTGGTGCGAACATGTCGATTTTCCTGGATTACTGCGACTTCAGTACCTCGATGAATGCTTCTTGCGGAATATTGATCTTACCGATGCTCTTCATGCGTTTCTTTCCTTCTTTTTGTTTCTCGAGCAACTTCCGCTTTCGCGTGATATCGCCGCCGTAGCATTTCGCGGTCACGTTTTTTCGCAAGGCCGAAACGCTCTCCCGCGCAATAATTTTTCCGCCGATCGCCGCTTGGATGGAAACCAAATAAAGCTGGCGCGGAATGACTTCCTTTAATTTCGATGCCAACTGGCGTCCCCTCGCCTCCGCCCGATCTTTGTGCACAATAGTCGAAAAAGCGTCAATCGGCTCGCCGTTTACGAGCAAATCGAGCTTCACCAACTTTGCTGCCCGATAACCAGCGTGCTCGTAATCCATCGACCCGTAACCGCGTGTCATCGACTTAATCTTATCGTTAAAATCGACCAGGATTTCGTTTAACGGCAGCTCGCAATGCAACATCACGCGACGAACGTCGAGTGTTTCGGTGTGGTCCATTTGGCCGCGCTTCTCTAAAATCAATTGCAAGATGTCGCCGATATTTTCATTCGGACAAAGCACATACGCTTTTACGATCGGTTCGCGAATTTCTTCGATCAGGCTTGGATCGGGCAAATATGCGGGATTGTCGATCAAAAGCGTCTCGCCGCGTGTCGTCTCGATTTCATAAATCACGCTCGGACTCGTCGCTATGATGTCCATGTTGTACTCGCGCCGTAGCCGCTCCTGAATGATTTCCATGTGCAGGAGGCCGAGAAAGCCGCAACGGAAACCAAAACCAAGCGCGACCGAGCTTTCGGGCGTGTAAATAAACGCCGAATCGTTCAGGCGCAGTTTCGCGATCGCGCCTTTCAAATGCTCGAAGTCGCCGGTGTTGATCGGATAAATCCCGCTGAATACCATGGGATGAATTTCCTGGAAACCGGGTAGCGCCTCGCGCGCAGGATTGCGCTGATCGGTGACGGTGTCGCCGATCTTGATGTCTGCCGTGGTCTTGATATTGGCGATGAAATAACCGACGTCGCCGGCATTTAAGCGCGGTTGTTGATACATCTTCGGGGTGAACACGCCGACCTCTTTGATTTCGTAACGCGCGTCGTTGCGCATCAGTTTGATCGCCTGATCGGCTTCCATCTTCCCGGAAACGACGCGCACGTAGCCGACCACGCCGCGGTAAACGTCGAACACCGAATCGAAAACGAGCGCGCGCAATATTTCGTCTTTCGGTTTCTCCGGCGGCGGGATGCGATCCACGATCGCCTCCAGAATTTCCTCGATTCCGATCCCCATCTTCGCGCTGGCGTCGATCGCTTCTTCGGCCGGAATCGCCAGAATTTCTTCCAACTGTCGATGAACGGAAGGAACATCCGCGTTCGGCAGATCGATTTTGTTGATCACGGGCACGATCGTGAGTCCTTGTTTGTGCGCCAGATGAACGTTGGCCACCGTTTGCGCTTCGACGCCCTGCGCGGCATCGACAATCAAAAGCGCGCCTTCGCACGCCGCCAGACTTCGCGAGACTTCATAGGCAAAATCGACATGACCCGGTGTATCCAGCAAGTTCAAGCGGTACTTTTGCCCTGATTTGCTCGTGTAGCGCATCGCCACCGGATGCGCCTTGATCGTGATCCCGCGCTCGCGCTCCAGGTCCATGGAATCGAGCAACTGGTCCTGCTTGTCGCGCTCATGGATCGTGCCCGTCGTCTCCAGCAAACGATCGGAAAGCGTCGTCTTGCCGTGGTCGATGTGCGCGATGATGCAAAAATTGCGCGTCAACTCGATTGCCATGAGAGCCGCACTATGCGGGGGGCTGGATGCGCGGTCAATGAAAGCACCGCCAATGACACGATCAGTTAGTTCGGCGATCGGCCCGAGACGAATTGCCTACCGCGTGACGTGACAATCGCGAAGATTAATGAGACAGGTCTCGGCTTTCACTCAGATGACAAACGGAAACAAGCGCCTTCTTCTATTCGACATCGACGGCACGCTCGTCAGTACCGGAGGCGCCGGCGTGCGCGCGCTCAAGCTTGTCATTGAAAAGCGCTACGGTGTTCAGGACGACCTGCACGACGTCGAGATCGCCGGCCGGACCGATTCCGGCATCGCCGCCAGCATTTTGAAAAAGTACGGCGTAAACGGAGCGGACGAAAATGTGTCGGACTTTCTCGACGAATATGTCCGCTTCCTCGGGCAGACCATCTCGACTACCGATGGCAATATTTTGCCCGGCATGTCTGAAATCCTAAACCGGATGAAAGCGAAGCCAGACCGCGTGCTTGGCCTCCTCACTGGAAACGTCAAGCGCGGCGCTGAGCTAAAACTACAACACTACGGTCTCTGGGATTTTTTCGAAGTCGGCGCCTTTGCGGACGACCATCATGATCGTAATCAACTCGGTGAGTTCGCCCGCGCGCGGGCCCAGGAGAAACACGGCCACGATTTCGATGCCGCCCAAATCGATGTCATCGGCGACACCGGGCACGACGTCACGTGCGGCAAAGCTTTCGGCGCACGAACTGTTGCCATCGCCACGGGATCGTGGTCGCGCGAACAACTGGCGGCACATAAACCCGATTTTTTGTTTGATGATCTGGCCAATGTCGGCGAAGTGGTGCGGGTGCTGGGATGGTGATGTTGCCGGCCCCGCACGGCTCACATCCTGCTCGAATCGACCAAACATGACTCTGCCCGAATCAAAAAACGTCTTGCCGCTGGAAGGCGAAATCGACCTGCACGTTTCGCCGCGCGTGTCGCAAAAGCTTGCTGAGATAATCCAGCCGAAACCGAGCCAGGTGGTTGTCGACCTTTCCCGGGTCACTTACATCGATAGCTCGGGACTCGCGGCGCTGATTCAAGGAATGCGGGACGTGGAGGAATACGGCGGCCGATTCGCTCTCGCCGGCGTGCAGGAAAATGTTCTCTCGATCTTCGAGACCTCGCGGTTGGATAAAGTTTTTTTGATTTATCCTCACGTGGACGCTGCGCTCTCCGATATCTGAAGCAGGATCGCGAGCGTTTTCTCGATGTTCTTCGAAATGTCGAACTGTGACGCGCGCGCCAGGATTGTCGATCTGGCCGAAGCTCGGCGCGTTTCGTCCGACCAATAGCCAAGCGCTTCGCGCAAATCCTCCACATCATCCGGACGATCGATAATCGATCCGTGCACGCCGATCTCGATGATCTCGCTAAATCCGTTCGCGCGCGTCGTGATTACCGGCAAACCGGTGGCGAGCGCTTCGAGGCAAGCGTTGGAAAACGGATCATAAATCGTCGGCAGGAGAAAAATATCCGCAGCCGCATAAAGCGAGGGAAGATCGACGATTTCACCAAGAAATTGTGCGCCCGTCGATTTGTATTGGCGCTGGTTTCCGCGACCGGCGACGAGCAATCGCAACTTTAAATCTTTGCATCCTTCAACTGCATCGATCGCGAAGCGCAATCCTTTTCGCTCCCAACCCGAACCAACGAACAACACCGCGATCTCATCGGTTGCCAAACCAAAGGCTGCACGACTCTGTGCGCGTCGCGTCGACGCTTCGCGAAATTCGTTTACCGGAACGCCGTTGTGGACGATGTCGATCTTGTCCGCGGGATAATCGTAAAGATCGACAATCTCATTTTTCACCATCTGTGAATTGGCGATGACGCGTCCCGCGCCGCGATCGGTGAAGAGTGATTTCTCTAAACGCACGATGTCACCATGCTTTCGATTGAGAAAGTGCGACAACCTCTGCAGCGACGTGCCAAATTGCTTGCGTCGCTCGAGCCAGGCGCGATGGACTCCGTCACCTGCGCGATAAACATCGCAATGCCAAACGCGCTCGAGACTCATCAAAACATCGCAACCACTTTGTGGTCGGAATTCTTCCAACGCATCAGCGAATCCGATTGTCGATCTTGCACGAACCCGCGTAATTTCTCCGAAAGGCCACGCCCTGCCGGGCCAATCCGTCGTCGTGATCAGCCGAACATCGTGGCCAAGATCGACAACTCCGCGCACAAGTCTGCGCAAATAAGCTTCCGCGCCGCCGGTTGCAGAATATCCCCGGCGGGCAAAGCCAATGGTCAATCGTTTGTCAGGCATCGTGAGTGAGTTACAATTTAGCCTCCGGCCAGAATAGTTGTAACCCGATGTCAGGCGAAACCTTAAACGCTACTCCTCCGCTAAATTCCACATCGGCAGCCGCGCGCCGTCTCCCGAAGAATTTGCTCTACTCGATCTTCGCCCGAATTGGCGGGTCGGGCCTCGACACGGATGCGTTCGAGGCCTTGCGTGCGTCGTATCGCGACGGGTTTCTCGGCCAAGCGATCGCGTATGATAATCGCCAGACGGAAATTCCAGCAGCGCTGATTCATTCACTGCGCTGGCATCCGGTGCGGCTAATCTCCTTTCTCGACCGTCCGTATTATTATGGAGCCAAGAAGAAATATCTCGATTGGATTGCGTCGCGACATCTGGCCACGGGCCGCTACGATTTATTTCACAGTTGGTCGGGCGATTGTCTGCAAACGCTGCGGGTGGCGCGAAAACTGGGCATTCCATCGATCATCGAAATTCCAACGTGGCATCGGGACCGTGGCAAAACGAGAGTCGGCGGACCAAGTACCGGAGCGGCAACGCAACGAAGCTGGCTCAAGAATTGGAAAGCCGGTTTAGTGCTCAAACGCGAACGGTTCATCGAAGAATATGAGCTGGCCGATCTAATCGTGGTTCTCTCGGAGACCGCGGCGGAGACGTTTCGCGTTCAGGATTTTCCGGAAAAAAAATTGTTTTATTTGCCAAGAGGTGTCGATGTTGAGCGATTCAAACCGGGCCAGCGACCAACCAAGTTCCGGGCAATTTTCTCCGGCGCGCTCATCGAAAGAAAAGGCATTCACCACCTGCTCGAGGCGTGGCATCGGCTCAATTTGAAAGACGCGGAACTGTGGCTGGTCGGTTCGGTGCACGGCGAAGCGAAGCCGCATCTAAAAAGGTTTTGGCGCGAAAACATCACGACGATCGGCTTCGCGCAGAATCCCGAGAATTATCTGAGCCAGAGCAGCATTCACATTTTCCCGTCGCAGTGGGAGGGAAGCGCCAAAGTCACGTACGAAGCGGCAGCATGCGGTTTGCCGCAAATCACCACCCGGGAAGCCGGGGACGTCGTTCGTGATGGCGTTGAGGGAATCATCGTGCGACCGGGTGACGTTGATGCGATCGCAACCGCGATCGAACATTTTTACCGGCATCCGGAAATCGTCGAGCGCATGGGGGCGGCCGCGCGGCAGCGAGTGGTGGAAAATTTCACCTGGGACCATTTTCGCTCGCGCTTGCTCGGCGCCTACGAGATTGCCATGAAGAAAGTCGCGTAAGCTTCCCGCTGCGCGCCTAACAGATCCTTTCGGGTGAATATTCTTCTTCTTCAACTCAAACGAATCGGCGATTTGATTTTAATCACGCCGGCCATTCGCGCGATTCGCGAAAAGTTTCCCGAGGCGACTTTGACCCTGATCGTATCGCGCGAAGCGGCTGCACTTTTACCTGCGATCGAAGGCGTCGATCGGACTTTGATCTTCAAACGCAAATTGAGCGACCTATCGATCTATCACACCGTTACTTGGGAACGATTCGATTACTGCATCGACTTTACCCGAAACGATCGCTCGGCTTTGCTCACTTCTCTCTCGCGCGCGAAAAAACGGATCATGGCACCGCGAGTCCGAAATCAATCGCGACTCAACGCCAGTGCTTACAATGAGTTGCTGCAGCATCGCATGCACGAAATGCACACCATCGATTACAATCTCGCTTTGCTCGGACCGCTCGGTATCCGCGACGCCTCTGCTGCCATCAGATTGCAGATTCCATCTTCGGCGCTTGCCCGAGCGGACGAAATCCGCCGCTCATTCAAAATTGACAATCCATTTATCATTTTCCATCCGGGCTCGGCCTGGACGGAAAAATTCTGGGACGCACAACGATGGGCTAAAACAATCGATCACGCGCGAACTGTTTCGAAAGTCACTGTCGTAATTACGGGCGGGACTTCTCCGTCTGAGCTAAAGCATATCGCTGAAATCAAAAGCAAACTTTCAGGCACAGTCGTCGATCTTTCCGGCAAGACGGATTTGCTTACGCTGGCGGCACTCATCGCTCAGGCGCGGCTTGTCGTAACAGTCGATTCCGCGCCGATGCATCTGGCCGCCGCCACGAAAACGTCGCAAGTCGTCCTGTTCGGTCCGACGAATCCGTTTCACTGGCGCCCGCGCGAAAGCACGGCTTTGATTTTACAGGGAAAAACGGCCTCTCCATTGGTAACATTCTCGCATCAGCAACCGGGCGTTCCGATGAACGACATCTCGACGGAAGCGGTGATCAATGCTATGGATTCGCTGCTGTCAGCTCCGGCAGCTCCAGCTTCATGAGCACGAAACCAGCGGCCACAGGCAAGCCGCCATTTTGGGAAACAATTCGCACCGCGTGGCGGCCCTACAAACGGCTTTATGGTTATGTCCGGCCATACAAATGGCGTTTTGTCGTTGGCCTCGCGGCCGGCTTCGCTTACGGCGGCGTTTGTTCCTATCTTCCTTGGGTGATGGCCCAAGTGACGTCTTTCGTCTTCCACGGGGCCACGCCCAGTGCGACGGACTTGCGATCCCACCCGGAAATGTTGGCTGCCGGTCCGAAGATCAACTCCATCGTGTGGACTTGCCTGTCTCTTCCCTTGGTGATGAGCGCACGTAGTTTCTGTTCTTACGTCAACGCTTACTACATGGCCTGGGTAAGCAACAAAGTGGTGACCGACATCCGCACCGAGCTTTTTAGCAAGATTGCCCACCACTCCATGGATTTCTTTAACCGGATGCAGGCGGGATTTCTTATTTCCCGCATCACCAACGACACTCGCGGCATGCAGGCGGCGTTAAGTTCGGTCAGTAGCGATCTGTTCAAACAGCCAGTCACCATTATTGGCGGTATTGCCGTGCTTCTTTACATGGATTGGAAGTTTACCCTCGTCACCCTGATCCTGTTCCCGATCTGCATAGCTCCGATCCGAATCTATGGACGGCGCGCGCGCAAAGCGGTCGAGGGCGAACAGGAGGAATTGGGACAGATGGTGGTGACCATGCAGGAAACTTTTGCCGGAATTCGCGTCGTGAAATCATTCGCGCGCGAAGATTACAAGGAAAAATCATTCCGGCGAAGTAATCAGATCCAGTTTTCCAATGCCATGCGCATGATCAAATCGACCGAAGCGGTTGGACCTTTGGTGGAAACAGTGGCCGCCATCGGCGTCGGCCTGGCGTTGTTATACGTTTACACGACAAACCTCAGCGCTGGTCTCTTCTTTGGACTCATCACCGGAATTTTTATCCTCTACGATCCGATTAAGACCCTGAGCAAAATTCACATTGTGATGCAGCGCTCGGTCCAGGCGACCACGGAGGTTTTCCATATTATGGATCTCGAACCGACGGTGCAGGATGCTCCCAACGCGATTGCGCTCGGGCCATCGCAAGGTCGGCTCGAGTTCGACCGTGTGACCTTTCGCTACGCCACTGGTACCTCCGATGCAATCAATAACATCAATCTTCAAATCGAGCCCGGCAAAAGCTACGCCTTGGTCGGCGCGAGCGGCGCAGGCAAGTCCACCATTTTATCATTGATTCTGCGGTTATATGATCCCACGTCGGGAACAATCCGGATCGATGGTCGCGATCTGCGCACGCTTACGCAAAAATCGTTGCGCGAACAGATTGGTCTGGTCACGCAGGATACGTTTTTGTTTCACGATACGATTTTCAGCAATATCCAGTTCGGACGGCTCGATGCAACGAAAGAGGAAGTATATGCTGCGGCGCAGACCGCGTTCGCGCATGACTTCATCGTGATGCAACCGCAGGGCTACGAAAGCGTGGTCGGTGATAAAGGCTGCATGCTTTCCGGTGGTCAGCAGCAGCGTCTGGCCATTGCGCGCGCGCTACTCAAGGATGCGCCGATCCTTTTACTCGATGAAGCGACTTCGGCGCTCGATTCGGAATCGGAAAAACAAATTCAACTCGCGTTGGAACGGCTGGCCGCGGGACGCACCGTCATTGCCATCGCCCATCGCCTCTCCACCATCTTGTCCGCAGATCAAATCATCGTAATGGACACAGGGCTGATTAAGGAAATTGGAACGCATGCGGAGTTGCTGAAAAAATCCGGATACTACCGGCGGCTCTACGATTTGCAGTTTCACCGGCACAGCGGAGAGACGGTTCCTGAATCCGAAGTTCTGGCTGACGCGCTGCTTTAAGTCTGCGCCGCTACAGATTCTTCTCCGCGCACAAGATCGATGAGCGCCTTTCGGCGCCGCCCGTGTTCTCCGTCGCCCGGCACCGGTTCGAATCGCAGCGCCGCCGGCGGTTTGGGCAATTTCACCCAGGATCGACAACCGCCGTACGATTTCGCGTTGGCGAATATCCAGCTTGGTTCGATTCGAAATACGCGGACAAAAGCAATGGGCAGACCTGGCGCACGATCGTAATCAAAACGTTCACGCACAACTTCCGGTCGTAAAATGTGAAACGGTTCGAGCGCTTGCGCGATTTCCCACGACTTAATCACGTAGGAGAGTTCGATCTTCGCGAAAAAGTTTATTTCTATCTTGTCCATCGCTTGCGCCGGAAATTCGATGTCGATCTTGCGAACTTTCTCAATCTGCTCGTGAAAGTAAGTTGGAAAAAGAAAAAATTCTTTGTGGCGAAAGCTGAATCCCTCGCGGCCTTCGGCGATCCCGCCTTTGCGTAAGATAACGCTTTGCTCGCCGCGCCCCAGCGCTTGGCAGACGATGGCCCATTCTTTGAAACCGGCACTTTCCATTTTGTGTATCGCAAATTAGCGTCCCGGAAATGCCGTTCAACATCGATCTGCACACGCATTCCTTTTTTTCCGGCGATGGCGTCTCGAGTCCGGAAGACTTGATCACAGCTGCACGCGCCAAGAATCTGCACGGTTTCGCCATCACCGACCACAACACCTGTGAAGCCGTCACCTATTTGCTGGAGAAAGGTTTGATGCGCGAAGACGGCAAACCGGTGGACGATTTTCTAATCATTCCGGGAGTCGAGGTCACGACCGCGGAAGGCCACCTGCTTTGCATCGGCGCGACACTTCCGTACCTGAAAGGGAAACCAGCGCGCGAGGTCTGCGACCTGATTCATGAGGCGGGCGGTTTCGCCATTCCTCCGCATCCGTACGATTTGTTTCGGGCCGGCATCCGATTTTCCACGCTCGAGACTTTGCCCATCGACGCGATCGAAGTTTTCAACGCCGCAACCACTTTGCGTCGCTACAACAAATACGCGTTCAAATACGCGCAGCTCCGCGGATTGCCGATGACCGCAGCCAGCGACGCGCATCACGCCGCTGCCGTAGGCACGGCCTACACGATTTTGAATACAGACGATTTTTCCGTGAAAGGAATTCTCGCTCAAATCACCAAGAGCAACGAACTCACCCAACGCTATCTCACTCCGCGAGACAGCATGCGCAAGACCTGGAACAACTGGTTGCGCTTGCGCCGGCGCCGGCCGGCTGTGGCGGCGAAGCGATCTAAGAAGGGAAGCTAAGGAGCCGTCGCGCGAGGATTTTGTAGAACGTCTGCGTCAGGCGGAGATTTCTCTAGACGGTGCTTCACAGAAACGCCCTGCGATCATCAGTGAGACGCGAGTAATTTACGTAGTTCGGCCGGATCGGTGACCGGCGCCTTGCATGTAAAATTCTCGCAAACGTAGGCGGCGGATTTTCCATCGACCATCGACATCGCACGAATTGCTTCATTCTTTTCGCCTAGATATTTCTGGCCTTCTGCTCCATCGGCCAGCAGCAGAATCTTGTTCGGTAGAAAAAGTCGATGCACCTGCGCGAGTAACGCTTTTGTTTCCGGCGCGTCGGGTTTTCCGGCAACCACGATTTGTCGCGGTTTGTTCAAACTGAAATCGAGCGCGACCAACATCTGCGGCATTGCGCTTGGGAACCTCGAAAGTGTCGCGCTGAATGCGTTGATCGTTTTCTTCCCTTGCTCTTCCATTTGTTTGTCGTCGCGAAATTGCGCAAGGCGCAAGAGATTGAGCGCAGCCACCGAGCTCGCGGCCGGCTCGGCGCTGTCATTATCGTCCTTCATCCGCAGGACAACGCTTTTGTCCCGCCCGCTCGTACTGAAGTAACCGCCGCTCTTATCGTCAAGGAACAGACGGTCCTGCGTTTCCTGCAATTCGATGGCGAACCTGAGCCAGCCGACGTCGAACGAGGCTTCGTAAAGATCGAGAAGTCCCTGAATGACGAATGCATAATCGTCGGCAAACCCTTCCACTTCGCTGCGGCCGCCCCGATAGTTCCGAAACAGTGTCTTGTGCGAATCATCATAAAGTTGCGTGCGCAAGATCTTCGCTGCGCACATCGCGCTTTCGAGATAACGCGGCTCATTCAAGACCTGAGCGGCACGCGCGTAGGCGGAAATCATTAAGCCGTTCCACGACGCAATAATCTTGTCATCGAGCTGCGGCCGCGGCCGTTTCGCGCGAATCGACAATAACTTCTCACGACTCCGCGCGAGCGATTGCAGAACTTCGTCTTCACTCTTCTTGAAGTGCTGCGCTGTCTCAGTAGTCGTGTGCCGCTGAATCAGAATATTTTTGCCACGAAACTCACCTTGAGGGTCGCTGCCCACCGGTGTGTTGCCATCCGGTTGGACGCCGTAATGGAAATTGAATATCTCCGCTGCTTCCCCGAGCGCGGCGTCGATCTCCTTCTTCGTCCAAACATAAAATGCTCCTTCGGCATGCTCAGGCTTTCCGTTTTCAATCAGGCTGTCGGCATCTTCGGCGGAAAAAAATCCGCCGTCCTTTGAAGTCATGTCGCGCGCGACGTAATCGAGAATGTCCCGAGCGACCGATTCGAACTGACGATCTTGCGTAATTTGAAATGCGTCGAGATAGGCGACCGCGAGTTGCGCCTGGTCGTAAAGCATCTTTTCGAAGTGCGGCACGTGCCAGTAACGATCGACCGAGTAACGATGGAAACCGCCGCCAAGATGATCGTGCATTCCGCCGGCTGCCATCTTGCGCAATGTGACAAGATTCGTTTCCAAAGCGCGCTTGCCGGAATCGCTCTTTGGGTCGCGCGCATAAAATCGCGACAGAAAATTCAGTGTAACCGGACGTGGAAATTTTGGCGCGTTCCCGAAGCCGCCTTCTCGCGCGTCGAAATTGCTAGAAATTTGCTCGTACGCCTTTTCAAGAATGTTGATGTCGATTTTGTCGGGCGAATCGGGTTGTGCAGCTTGCGCTTTACGCAAAGCATCCACGATGCTTGCGCCTTGTTCGGTAATCTTTTCGTGATTCTCTTTCCAGGCGGCCGCAATTCGTTCGAGCACCTTCTTAAAGCCGGGCTGACCATAACGATCTTCCGGCGGAAAGTACGTTCCGCCGACAAACGGTTGCAGATTCGGCGTCAACCACACACTCATCGGCCACCCGCCGCCGCTCTTGGTGGCCTGGACAAACGTCATGTAAACGCGATCGACATCGGGCCGCTCTTCCCGATCGACTTTGATGTTCACAAATTCACGATTCATGATCGCAGCCGTATCTTTATCCTCGAAAGATTCGTGCGCCATAACGTGGCACCAGTGGCAGGTCGAGTATCCGATTGAGAGAAAGATTGGTTTGTTTTCGCGGCGCGCTTTGGCGAAAGCTTCTTCGCCCCACGGATACCAATCGACTGGATTGTGCGCGTGCTGGAGTAAGTACGGCGATTTCTCGTGCGAAAGCCGGTTGGTATGCTGCGAAATTCCCGGCGCAGGTTCGGCCGCGATGTGGATTGGCGTCACGCGTCACGTTAACGCCAGAATGTGAAAGCGGAAGCTGCTTGTCACATTTGCGCGCACCGCTCAAGCTTTGAAGCGAGACGGCATGGATTACACGAATCTCATTTTGCTTTCTCTGGCAATCGGCATCGTCGCCTTCCTCTACTCATCAGTCGGTCATGCCGGCGCTTCTGGTTACATTGCGGTGATGGCGCTCTGGGGACTTGCTCCAACCGTTATCAGACCGACGGCGCTGGTGTTGAACATTCTCGTCGCGTCAATTGGAGCGTTCCAATTTTGGCGCGCCGGGCACTTCTCGTGGCGACTATTCTGGCCATTCGCGCTGCTTTCAGTCCCGGCTGCTTATCTCGGCGGTTATCTCCAGCTGCCGGCGCCCATCTTGAAAATTCTAATCGGCCTGGTGCTGCTTTTTTCGGCGGTGCGCTTGATCTTTCGGCGGGGCGATTCGCCGAAAGTCTCTGCTCCCTCGCCTCCGACAGCGATCGGCGTCGGCGCAGCCATCGGATTCTTGTCCGGTCTCACCGGAACCGGCGGAGGCATATTCCTCACTCCGACGCTGCTGTTTTTCAGATGGGCCTTGATCCGTCAGGCGGCCGCGGTTTCGGCGTTGTTCATTCTGGTAAACTCAATCTCCGGATTAATCGGCTACTTTACCGCGACTCGCTCGATTCCGCGGCTCGGGCTTGTTCTCGCGCCGGCTGCGGTGATTTGCGGTATTCTTGGTTCTCATCTCGGCAGCCGCCGTTTTCCTGTTCGCACCATCTCGCTTCTCCTCGCCACCGTCCTCATAATTGCCGGCGCCAAGTTAATTCTTACAAAATAATCCGGATGTAGAGGCGCGTATCCTCACGCGCAGGCAGATTGCGGCTGGGGACAGCCGCCACTACACCCGAAGTTCAAGCTTCGACGCGGTCTTGGGCGACCAGGGATTAGTTTGATAATCCGAACCAACGATTCGATCGACCTGCGCGCGCAAGAGTTGGCAGAGCGCGGTCACGTCGAGCCCATAGTGATGCGGTTGGAAAACCGTGAGGTTGTTTTCCGCCAATCGAAACAAACGCACCGCCGGTCGCAAGCGCCGCTGATGTTTCGGATGCGCCGGCTGCTCGAAATTTTTCTGGAGATGAACAAACGCGCCGGCCGCCTGGATCAAGCCCTTGAAAAAAATCGCGTCGCCGGTCTCCGCTTTCAGCCAGAGTTGTTCAAGCACATCATGCGCTTCGTAGTAAAGCTGCTCGTTCCAACAGCGGAAGTAAGCGCGATAGAAAGGGTGTTTACTGATCGGAATGCGGGCGAGATCGACATCTTCTCCTCCTAGTTCGCGCACGAATTGTGAAATCCTCTCGCCTTTGTTCATGAAGCGCTTAATTTGGTCGCGGCTCAGATGATGGGCAAACCCACGATTTTTCCGGAGGACGAGCGGGCGGACCATCGCTGTCGCGACAAAGAATGACGGTTGCGGCCCTTTTTATTCTTCTGGTTGGCATCTCGATCCTGATCTTCTTCTCCGCGCTGTTCTCGGGGCTTGAAACCGCGCTCTTCGCCCTCAAGCCGCACCAATTGCGCCGCTTGGAAGAACATCATTCCGCGTTGACCAAATTCATCCAGGTATTTCGGGAAAACCCACGTCGCGTCCTGAACATCCTGCTGCTGGGCGACGCGTTCGTGAAGGTCCCGCTAGTGTTGCTCTGTTTGTTTCTCTTATGGGAAGGACCGTTCGCCCGGCAAGTTCCGGAATGGCTGGCGGCATTGGTCATCTTCGCCATTGTGGTACTGCTTTGCGATTTGATTCCAAAGCTCCTCGCACTTTCCGCGCCCTACCGTCTTTCCGCGATCGGCGCATTCACCTTGCAGGTGTCGATGCCTTTGCTCGATCGCGTGGGAAACGGTCTTGAGCGCGTCAGCGCTTTCGTTGTCGATCTTCTCACGCCCTCGCATTTGCGAACGCGAGCACGAATGAGTGACGAGGAATTCGAGACACTGGTTGAAATGGGCGAAGAGGAAGGCGCGCTTCACGAAGCCGAAGGGGAGATGATCCAGGAGATCATCAAGCTAGGCGACAAAACTGCCAAGGATTGCGCGACGCCGCGTGTCGACATGTTCGCATTGCCGGATGATTTGACGAACGAAGAAGCGATCGCGCGCTTGAAAGAAAAACGGTTCCGCCGCGTGCCGGTTTACGCGGACACGCCCGATCAAATTGTCGGAATCATCGACGTAAAAATGTTTCTGCTCGATTCGTCGGAACATTACACCGAGAAACTCATCGCGCCTTCGTTTGTGCCGGAAACGATGCGCGCGCTTAGCTTACTGCGGCAATTTCTTTCGCACGCCCAGGGTCTCGCCATCGTGGTCGACGAATTCGGCGGGACAGAAGGCATTATCACTCTTTCCGACATCGTGGAGGAAATCTTGAGCGACGCCATTCCTAGCGGAGACCTCGATCTTTACATCGAACCGCTCGATGACGGAAAGTTTCTCGTCAGCGGAAACGCCAGACTGGACGATTTAAGGGAGCACCTCGGTTTTGAGATCGAGGCAGATGGCATCGACACCATCGGCGGGTTAATCTTCAATCAGCTTGGTTATTTGCCGCTTTCCGGCGCGCGTGTGCAAATGCCACGATTGGACATCACGGTGCGACGCACGGGCCGCAAGCGAATCGAAGAACTGCTCTTAGAAAAGACGGACGATGCATCAGTCGATCAAGAAACGGCGGCCGAGAATTTGCGGCAATCATGATGACATGGATCGCAATCCTGGGTTGCTGGACGATTTCGTTTCTCTTTTCTGGAATCGAAGCCGGCGTCCTCTCGATCGATCCGGTGCGTTTACGCAATCAGGTGAAGCAACGTCAGCGAAGCGCACTTCGATTGGATCGATTGCTGAAATCGCCGGAACGCTTGCTCGTCACCGTTCTGCTCGTCACCAACATGGCAGACATTCTCGGCCTGCTCCTGCTCACGCGCCGGCTGGTCTGGTCGCTCGGTTACCAAGGTTTTTTCATCGCGTTGCTCATCACGCTTCCGGTTTATCTTTTTGTATTGGCCGTCCTGCCAAAATTGTTGTTTCGAAGATTTCCACTACGCGCACTGGCACGGCTTGCCAGCCTCCTCGAACTTGTTTCGCTAATTCTCTGGCCGGTGCTCGAGTTAGGCAGTTTGCTGCGGCGCTTTATCATTCGGGAACCAGACGCGAAGCGCGGACGGCTTTTCGCAGCCCGCGAGGAATTGAAGCAAATCACCGCGCAAAGTGAGCGCGAGGGATCGATCACCGCGACCGAGCGCGCGATGATTCACAACGTGGTGGACTTCCGCGGCGTGAAAACGCGCGACGTGATGGTGCCGATGGCGCAAGTCGTCGCGGTTCATCCCGAATCGACCGTGGGCCAAGCGATCGAACTGGCGCGTAATTCCGCCGTGGATCGGCTCCCCGTCTTTACGAAGGAAGGTCGCGCCAATGGCTTGATCAATGTGTTCGATGTGTTGCTGGACAAGGACGGCGAGAAACCGCTGAACGGCTACATCCGGCGAATCGTGACCGCCAACGAAGACGAGCCGGCCTTTCGAGTCGTGCAGCGATTGCGCGCCGCGCGGCTCGGTCTAGCGGCTGTGATCGACCGGCAAAACAACCTGGCCGGGATTGTAACGATTGAAGATTTGATTCGACGCCTGGTTTCCTTGTCGGAAACGCGAGCATGATCCACATTGTAATCGATCTCGCCTTACCGATTCTTGTCGTCGTTCATATCTGGAGGGGCCGCGCTAGTCGTTGAGCCAGGTGTGCCCTTAACGTCTCCGCTCAAAACCCGCGCTGAATTTACCAGCGCGAGATGAGTGAACGCTTGCGGAAAATTTCCGAGCTGGCGTTTCCCGATCGGATCGTATTCCTCAGAAAGAAGTCCGAGATCGTTTCGCAACGCTAGCAATCGCTCGAACAACTCTTTCGCTTCTTCCGTCCGACCGATTAGGTGAAGCGCGTTGGCCAGCCAGAACGAGCACGGCAAGAAGGTTCCTTCCCGTCCCGGCAATCCGTCCACATGCTCTTCTTCGTTCTTGTAGCGAAGGACCAAACCATCTTGGACCAGCTCGCGTTCAATCGCTTCGATTGTCCCCCGCACGCGCGCGTCGCTCACCGGGAGAAAACCGACGCGTGGCATCATGAGTAGACTCGCGTCTAGCGCGTTCGAGCCGTAGAATTGGGTGAACGCTTTCTTGTCGACGTTGTACCCGCGCTCGCAAACTTCGCGGTGAATCTGATCGCGAATTCTTCGCCACCGCTCGATATGTTCGTCGGCGGAACAATTGCAAGTTTGGGCAAGTTTTATGGCGCGATCGAATGCCACCCAGGCCATCATCTTTGAGTGCGTGAACTGTTTGCGGCCCCCGCGCACCTCCCAAATTCCTTCATCGGGCTGCTCCCAATTGGATTCGAGAAACCGCATCAACTCGAGTTGCAACTGCCAGTCAGCCTCGCTCGTTTCCAATCCAGAGACGTGCGATTCGTGCATGGCGGCGAGAACTTCGCCGAAGACATCGAGCTGGAATTGATTTGAGGCGGCATTGCCAATGCGCACCGGTTTCGAGTTTTCGTAGCCCGACAACCACGAGATTTCGCGCTCATCGAGCCGGCGCTCTCCGTGCACGCCATACATGACCTGCATTTGCGCGGCGCTGCCCGCGATCGCGCGCAACAGCCATTCGCGCCACGATTTCGCTTCATCGCGATAGCCAACGCCCATCAACGTGAGCAGGGTGAAGGTCGCGTCACGCAACCAGCAGTACCGATAATCCCAATTGCGCACCCCGCCGATTTCTTCCGGAAGCGAAGTCGTCAACGCCGCCACCAGGCCGCCGGTCGGCGCGTAGGTGAGGCCTTTGAGCGTGACGAGCGACCGGACAACTGCGTCTCTCCACGGACCGGAATAACGACACCGGCCCGCCCAATCGTTCCAAAATTTTTCCGTATCGCGCAAAGCATGTTCCGGATTGATCGCGCGCGCTGGTTCTTCGTGCGACGCGAACCACGTCAGCACGAACGGCACGCGCTCCCCTTTCTTCACCGTGAACTCCGCGACGGTGGTTAAGTCTTTGCCCTGCGTTTCAACTGGTGTGCGCAAGATCAATCCATCCGGTCCCGCGATTGCTTCGAGACCGTCGTGCGCCTTTCGCACCCACGGAATAACCGAGCCGTATTCAAAACGGACGATCAGCTCCATCTTCATCCGCACTTCGCCACGCAACCCTTCGATGATGCGAACGAGGTCGGGATTCTTGCCCCGCGGCGGCATGAAATCGATCAATCGCACCGCGCCGCTTTCGGTTTCAATCTCTGTCTCGACGATGAGGGTGTCGCCGCGATACCGGCGGCTTAGCCTCTTGATGTCTTCCACCGGCGTGAAAAGCCAGCAGCCGTTTTTCTTCTCACCTAAGAGCGAGGCAAAACAGGCCGGCGAATCGAAACGCGGAAGACAAAGCCAATCGATGCATCCCTCGCGACTAACCAGCGCGCCAGTCTGCGTATCGCTAAGGAACGCGTAGTCTTCGATTTTGGCGGCGCCGTTTTCCATAATGCGTCGAGCGCCAGGAAAGTAGCACAAGCGTCCCGTTTGTGACTGCTAGTTCGCAAGCCGGAAGCTCGCGCTACTGTTCCGCGAGTTTCGCGATGCCGTCACTGGTCAATCGAAAAACCGTCCATTCATCCATCGGTTTCGCACCGAGCTTCCGGTAGAATTGAATAGCGGGATCGTTCCAATCGAGCACCGCCCATTCCATGCGGCCGCAGCCGCGTTCGCGTGCGATTTTTGCCAAATGAACGAGCAATGCGCGACCGTAACCTT
>OBLU010000819.1_pt1 | contig 29156 bp, 30 predicted proteins | sample 1518681 | NCBI WGS metagenome assembly OBLU01 (sample SAMEA3539304, study PRJEB22396) | soil metagenome | biome: tundra; feature: field; material: soil | place: USA | collected 2010-05 | depth 0.15 m
ATAACCAGACCCTCGTATCGACCTGCCAGGCGGATTGCCTCCTCCGTCATCGTGTTGGTTAAACCGTAGCCGGGACCACTCCAGTCTGCGACGACCTCCGCACATGCATCATCCCAACGGAGGAGAAGACACGATTCGCATTTTAAAGCACGCTAAGGGCCACCGAATGCGTCAATTTCGCGCGCTGACTAAGGCTTGAGTCGGCTGCAATGGTTCGTTGGCGCCGTTGGCTGCTATCAGGCAGGTCACGACCCGTTATGCCGGTCGCCAACGGTGGCTTTCGGGCGGGTCGGTTACGAATTCTCACCCAGGTCCCAGAGTCACATCGGTGATCGCAGCAGTAGCCAACTGCCACTCGCGATAAAGCCCAATCCGGAAATGCGCGAAATTTGCCAGCCAGGCGGCAGCACTTTTTCCGCGAGAACCAAGATTGCGATTGCGGCGACCCAGAGAAGGTTCATCACGCCACCTACGAATAAAAGTGCCATCAGAATCCAGCAGCAGCCGAGGCAGTAGGCGCCGTGCTTCAAGCCAAGTAGCAACGCGCCGCGCGCGTCACGACGAAAGCCTCCTTGCCGCTGGATAAAAGTCAAAGGCGCTTGGCACTCCCTTAGGCAACGGTCCTTCAACGATGTCCACTGATAGACTCCCGCGGCGATCAGCACGATGGCTCCCAATACCCTGTTACTTCCCGCCATTCTTGCGTCGATAAGGTTGGTGCGTTCGAGTGTCCACTGCGCCGCGGTCGCAGCGAGCGCAAATCCCGACCACACCAACAGGTAACCGGCCACAAACCAACCCGTGGAGGCGAACGGTGTCCCCTGCGTGGCTCCTAGTCGCCCAATTCGAGCGTAAATCAGGATCATCGGCGCAGCCGATGGTGTCATCATGCCCACCATCATCACGATCCACATAAGCAACACCAGCACAAACTCGAACCAACGCCAAGGCGCAAGCGCGGGTGCCATGAGCCCAAAGCCTGCTGGGATCATCCGGAAACCGGACATCTCCATTCCGCCCATATCCATATCGGCCGCAATCCATAGGACGTAGGCCCACGCCAGCGCCGTGATTGCGGCGAGCGCGACCACCACGACGATGCGGTCGCGGCGCAGCACGACTTCGAGCATCGCATCGGTCATGGCTGATCAGTGGACGACGCCGGTCCCCGTTATATGGAGCTTCACGAAATGGGCGTGCGAGTCCGCGAGGTTAATCTTAATGGCGCCCGATGTATTCGCCCAGCCGCGCCCGGCCTCCGCCAGGGTGAATTCAAATCCATTCGGCAGATCGAACCGTGCCCGGTGCTCCTGCTTGGTGACCGGATTGACGATGGGCTCTCCGCGGGCATCGATGACACCTGGTACGACATAGCGCGCCCTGCGTGCGTCGACGTCTATGTCGAGCTCGATCTTCGCGAACACAGGATCGTAGACCTTTTCCAGCATCGAAAAGAAGACTTGAAAGAACGTCGCTCCCGGCTCGGTGTCCTGGCCACTCATGATGCGCAGGATCGCATCGCGCTGTGCAGGCGTGGCTCGCTCGTCAACGATTGGAACCGCCTCACCGTGACCTTCATGAATCGGGCCTGGCCAACGAAACACCCCGCCGAATTTCAGTCCATCGAGTTGGGTATTGCCGTGATGGCCTTGATCGATGGCGATGCCGACGACGGCCTGACAGTGACCGTGAGTCGGCAACGCGTTGAACTGACAGGGGCACCCGTATGCGCAATTACAATGCGAGAAGTCTTTCCCTTTAAGCATCCACTCGATTTGAGTCATCGGAGTCTCCTCTCATGGGCAATAAATGATCATAGGTCCATCGACGGGCCATATCAATTCGCGATTCCCGCTGATCTTCGAGCTGCCGGGCTCAGGGCGTGATGCTGCCTTTGGCGATTGCCCGCTTTCAGGAACCGAAAAGTTCATTTATAGCGCATCCCTCCGGTGTCTTCCGTCCAGCCTGATATGCTTGCGAAGCAACCGATGAACACTACCCCGAAGATCCGTGGCGCAGCGATTTTCTTGGCCTGCGCCGCTATTTCGTTGGGGCCGTATGTTGGCGCCGCGCAGGAGCGCACTGAGGACGACCATGGGGTCGTCTTCGACTTTATGTTTTTGCCACACAAAGACACCGGCTGGTACCTCGAACCAAGCTGGAGTCGAACTGCCGATAGTGGGGAGCAGACTATTGGCTTGACCGGTGGATTCCTTTTCGGATGGCACTGTCCGATGCGCTCCCCAAGACCGGACATTCAGCGCGAAGAACCCAGGACCATCGACTAACGGCGCCTGTCGCCCTAACCGGTCCTCGGAGTCTTCCGGGAGCAGTCAGTCAGATCTGCGCGAGCGGTCATTCAACAGTCTAGTCGGACTCTAATCCGGGAGTAGCACGAGCCGGAGTTAGGGGTGCTCTCCCCCCGCGGTGCCTACTGGCAGCCAGTCAGTCGCGCCGACCGGCCTGGTCGGCTCATACTGAACGGCGATGCATTGGCTCACCATTCTCTTCATTGCCGCGGTCACCGCGAGTACGACCTTGGAGCTGTGGCTTGCGCACCGCCAGGTCGAGGCGGTCGGCGCCCACCGCGATCGCGTGCCCGAGCCTTTTGCGGGCCGGATCTCCGTGGAAGATCACCGCAAGGCCGCCGACTATACGATCGCCAAAGTCAGGGTCGGCCGCATCGGCACCGTGCTCAACGCGGGGCTCACGCTAGCCCTGACCGTGGGCGGTGGCATTGCGAGCCTCGATGGCCTTTTGCGCGGCACGGGGTGGGGTCAGCCCTGGCTCGGCGCGGCGGTGATCGCGACCGTCGCCTGCGCGGCGGGCGCCGTCAACCTGCCACTGTCCCTGTGGCGGACCTTCCGGCTCGAAGCGCGCTTCGGGTTTAACCGCACCACCCCGATGCTCTTTCTGGCCGATCTCGGCAGAGGGCTGCTGCTCGCAGTGCTGCTCGGCGGCCCGCTGCTGCTCGCGACGCTCACGCTGATGGAACGCGCTGGTCGCTGGTGGTGGGCGTGGGTCTGGTGCGTCTGGCTCGGGTCGACGCTTCTCATGACGTGGGCCTGGCCCGTCTTCATCGCGCCGCTGTTCAATCGGTTCTTGCCGCTCGAGGACCCCCCGTTCAAGGCCCGGATCGAGGCGCTGCTAGAGCGCTGCGGCTTCAGCTCCAACGGCGTGTTCGTCGCGGACGGCTCACGCCGCTCGAGGCACGGTAACGCCTACTTCACCGGCATCGGTCGGCACAAGCGCATCGTTTTCTTCGATACACTCCTGCAGCAGCTCGGACCTTCGGAGGTCGAGGCCGTGCTCGCCCACGAGCTCGGCCACTTCCGCCTGAGGCACATCCGCCAGAGGCTCCTCATCTCGGCCGTCACCACCCTCGGGGGCCTTACGCTGCTCGGCTGGCTTGCGGCCAGACCAACGTTCTACTCCGCACTCGGTGTCCCGGTCCGCTCAGCGCACGCCGCCCTTCTGCTCTTTGCCCTGGCGGCGCCGGTGCTGACCTTCTTTGCAACACCGATCGGCGCGCTTTGGTCGCGCCGCCATGAGTTCCAGGCCGACCGCTTCGCCTCACGCCATGCGAGCGCGCAGGAGCTCGCCGCGGCTCTCGTGAAGCTCTATCGTGACAATGCCAGCACCCTCACACCGGATCGGCTCTACGCGGCGTTCTACTACTCGCATCCACCCGCGCTCGAGCGGATCCTACGGCTCCAGGGGGCCGCTTGAGTGCCGGCACATCTGCCGTCCTCCGCAATTATTCGACGCACCGATCAATCAGTCTATCGCGAACCTTGCTTTTAAGGGTATGGCATGATTCATCGATGCCGAAGATTTCCGCAATTCCGATCCAGTTGGTTGGCGAAATATTTCGCTGGTGGGCGCTCTCGTTTCGATCAAGCCGGTCAATCAAAGCCGAGAATCTGTTCTTGCGTCGACAGCTCGGACTGTATATCGAGCGCGGTGTCAAACCTCGACGGATCGACCCCGTGACGCGGATTAGCCTGACGGTTCTTTCATGACTATTCAGTTGGCGCGACGCTTTGGTGGTGGTGCGCCCAGAAACACTGATTCGTTGGCACCGCGCGAGATCGCGATTGTTGTGCCCACTCAAGTCCCGACCCAGCCGACCACCGAGTGCCGCTGGTCGATGGTTCAATGCGTGGCTCGCTCCCGCCACAATTTTCGGCGGATGTGAGGTTGATTTAGGCGGGACCGACCGTGCATCGGCCCAGGTGAAATTGGTAGCGGGGGCTTGAGTTGCATTTCGAACAGTGTTGATTTTATTGATGTTCAGATGCGCTGAGCGACTGATGCAAACCGGACCCCATAGGCGCAATAAATATTGGCATCCTAGGTTGGTAGCGGGGGCTCGCTTCGCGAGTTTCCGACAGGTGATTCCCATGCGATCGACCGGCCGTTGCAGAGGCCGATAATAGCTCCTTCCAGCCATCCGCCCACGGCGGGCAATCGGTCGCTATTCCCCCCCTGCTCACCCGTGCACCTCGTAGCATGGTTTCGGAGTAGCGCTGGCGAGATTCTCGCATCGAACGAGACGAGGTCCAGCCGATGTGTAAAGACGTTAATCGACTGGTTGACATAGCCAGCGACTCCATAAGTCAGTGTCCGCACAGAACGCTTGACCGGCAGACTCCCGATCACGTTTACTGAAACTTCACCCGCTTGCGGCGGCTACATAAACGGCGGAGTTTTACTTATCCTGACCGCGAAGACTGTCTAAATTTGTAGGGCCAAGACGCTGACGCATTGCTGCCCTCTCATGCAGCGCAAAACAATTGACATTCTGAGGCAGTAAGTTTTCACTGGCGAAGCCGATAAATGCGCGGTACGAGAGATAACAGAATCAGCTGATGCGCCTGCGCTGTAAGCCATCGTCCGTGATCACTACCGGTACAAGAACGGCACGGAGCCACCCCACGGACCGGAATATCTGCTGCTACTGGCTACATCGCTTGGTGATGACTTGCTGATCTTCAAGGCCGTGCGCAATGGCAAGCGCGTCGCAGCGCTCGCCGTGGTGCGCTCGGGATCCGTGGGCTGGATGGGGATGATCGACCTTGAGCTGCGGGATCATCCCAATGATTTTACCTATGCGAATCTCCTCTTCTATCACACTGCGACCTGGGCACCCACATTGGGCCTGAAGACCTTGCTCTACGGTACCGGCGGGCAGTGGTTCAAGTTAAAACGGGGCTGTCGCTTGCTCGCTTGTCATTTGTATTATCGCCCGGGTCGACCCGTCGGCCGGATTGTCGCCACGCCATTCCTCCGGATTCATCAGGCCTGTAGCCGCAGGATGTACCGATGAATGCGCCCTCAGTTGTCGTGGGAGGCGCACGTCGTGCTTAGACGTGCGGCCTATCTGGCACAGATGCTGCGCAACGAGTCGCGCACGCCGGCGGCGCTCGCGGCACGTCAAATAAAACAACTGTGCGCACTGGTGCATCACGCAGCCTCGCAGGTGCCGTTCTATCGCGATCTGTATGCCGCGCACGGGATAGAGGCCGCCTCATTCAAGACATTACACGATCTGCAATCGCTTCCGATGGTAGACAAGCAGCTGCTGCGCGCGGCCGGTGCCTCCGCACTCTCGAGCGATGCGCCCGCGGAACGGGTGACTATTAGGACGTCCGGCTCGACCGGCGAGCCGCTCGAATTTCAGATCGACCACCGCTACGACCAATGGCGCAAGGCGCAATACCTGCGCCCGTACCTGAGCAGCGGGCAGCGTCTGAGAGACAAGGTACTGCGGCTCGCCGCTCATCCAAGCCAGCGAACCCCCTGGTATGCCCAGCTTGGCCTATTGCGCGAATGGCAGTTTGACTGTGCCAGCGATCCTGCTCGCATCGTTGAGATATGGCGGCAGCTGACTCCTCACGTGCTCCAGGGATACCCAGCAAGCCTACGCGCGCTGGCGCATCACTGTTTGGATACCGAGCAGCCGTTAGTACCCTCACCGCGGTTGGTATTTGCCGACTCGGCACTGCTGACGCCCGACACGCGGGCGGTGGTAGAGCAGGCATTCAACACACCGGTCATCGACATCTTCGGTACGTTTGAGACCGATAACATTGCGTACCAGTGTGCCGCTCAGGGTGGTTATCACATCACGATCGATAGCGTCGTGCTGGAGATCGTACGCGATGGCAGGCCGGTGCCGATCGGCGAGGCAGGCGAGATCGTTGTGACCGTACTAGGTAACCGAACGATGCCGTTCATTCGTTACAACCTCAAGGATATCGGCCGACTGTCGCCGCACCGCTGCCGCTGTGGGCTGCCCTTTCCGCTACTTGCCGTGATTGAGGGCCGTGCCAACGATCTTATCATGCTTGCAGACGGACGACGCAGCAGTCCCGCGGGGATACTTGCGCATTTGATGGGTTTCGTCGATGCAATTGTGCAATACCAATTGCGACAGATTGAAATTAGACGCTTCGAGCTGCTGATAGTACCTAGCAGTCGATTTTCGAACGCGGCCCGAGAAGCAATTGTGACCATCATCGAAGCCGCGCTCGGAGACGCAAAGCTCGATGTGCGATTGGTTAATGCAATTCCGACCGATCGATCCGGTAAGCAGCGTGCGTTTGTCACGCAATTCGCACCTGATCATCATCCATAACCAGCGGCGCATTCAATGGAAATACGGTAATCGATTATGAAAACTCTTGGCCCGGCTCTCAACGATGACGCTGTCGCTTCGCCATGGGAGAAACACGCGGCGCAGTGGAATCATATCGGTCCTCCATTGCGTCCATGCCCGCAAGATCTGCAATTTGTGCAGACGGAAGTAAATGACGTCGCTCGTGCGCGCAATCGGGTCGAGGCGCTGTTGTTGGGCGTGACAGTCGAGCTCACGGGGATCAGCTGGCCCGCGAATTGCTCACTCACGGCGGTCGACTCGTCGCGCTCGATGTTAATCCAACGCTGGCGAGCGCCGGCCGGAATTAAGTCCGCGGCATTACAAGGTCTGTGGCAACAACTGCCGGTGCCGCGGAAATCTTTGGACCTCGTCCTTGCCGATGGCAGCTTAAGCGCGATGCCCAACGTTCGCGGACTCACTGGGGTGTTGCGCGAATTAGCAGCGGTACTTAGTCCGGGCGGTCGCATTGTCACTCGCCTGTTTATTCGACAGGAAACCGAACCGACACCCGGCGAGGTGATTGATGCAATGGGTCGCGGAGAATATGGCAACTTTCATGTATTCAAGTTCCGCTTACTGATGGCACTCCACAACTCCCCCACCGAAGGCGTCTTATTGAATACGGTGTACCAGACTGTCTGTGACGCGATACCGGATCGTGCGGCGGTGGCGCGTAAGTTAGGTTGGCCCTTGGAGAGCATCAATACCATTGACGCCTATAAAAATGTCTCCGGTCGGTACTTCTTTCCGTGCCTTGCTCAATTTCGTGAACTGATGGGGGGAGATCTTCGGGAGCTGGACTGCCTTGTGCCGACCTACGAAATGGGCGAGCGTTGCCCGACTCTCGTCCTGTCCTGCAAATAAAGGGACGTAAATACGGCCAGCCGTTCAGGCGTTAAATCTACTTTCTTATTTTGGCCACGCGTCCTCCGGTGAGGAACTTCTGAAATTGCAGCGCGTCGTGGCCGGGCGCGACGCGCCAGGGCGAGCCGGCAAGCTGAATCATACGCTCTTGGTGCTTTAAATTTGCCGGGTTGAGCTGCCCCTGCCTTTAGTGCCACTGACCTGAGTCCCGATTTTGCGGTCAGTTCTAAACTGAAATAAATTCGATCTAAAACGGAACCCACTTCAGGAAGTATCGAAACCCTGGTTATAAGTTGTTCGAAAATCGGGCCAACCTCCAATGCCGCCAAACTCTAGTGCCCTGCGCTATTGAAGACGAGGGGACGTCGCCCGCACGGATCATTACAAGCTCTACGCCCGACTGATTCGAACCGGGGACGCTGCGAGCGTGATCGGCACAATCATTATCGAGGAGATCAATCCCAGACTCGATGTGCCCGGCTGCCAGCGGCGCGGTAAGGCCTTGTGTGAGGATGCTTGCCACGAACGAGCAGCAATAATTCCCAAAACATCAACCCCGGGCCAATATTTTCTGCAGGAAGCGCAGATCGTGCGCGCGCACCGAGCCCGATATCAGCAAGGCGAGCAGCATGACGACGCAGAGGACGAGCGAGCGCCCGAGTCCCGGTCCGGGTATCCAGACGGTCGCCGCGATCGCGAACGTCGCGGCCGCCGCCAGAAGCGGTGCGAGCATAGTTCGCGCGAGCGCGCGCGGAATGCCGGAGCGGTGCAGTAGCGCAAGACAGGCCGCGAGTTCGAGCGACTCGGCGATCAACAGCGCCCAAGCCGGACCTTTGAACCCGGCGCCTGAAAGGATAAGTATTGGGCAGCTCACGAGCAACACGCTTACCCCGAGTGCCCGAGTACGCACGAGCGTCGTGCCGCGATCGAGTGCGAGCAGTTGCGCGCCGAGCAGCTGTCGCGTGCTGGCGAGCGGCAGCGACCACGCGAAGATCTGCAATACAGCCGCAGCCGGGCCGAAGCGGCGACCGAAGAGCCATTCGACGATCTCGGACGCCGTCAGCGTGATGAGCGTGGCGAGCGGAATCGTGCCGAGCAACAGAAGACGCCCGCAGCGGATCGTCAATGCGCGCACCTCGTCGGTCGAGACGTTCGCGAGCCGCGACAGCGTCGGATATACGACGTTGACGAACATGATCGGCAGAAGGCCCGGGGCGACGATGATCCGGTCGGCGACGGCGAATAGACCGACCGTGACGGGTGAGGCCAGCGCACCCAGGATGATCAGGCCGGCGCGCGAGTAGACGACGTTCAGTATTTTCAGCCCGAGAAAGGCGGAGCCGCGGTAAAGGATGGCGACCGCGCGCCGCGGCGAGGCGCGCCAGCGCGGCATGCCGAAGCGGCGCGCGAACAACGCGAGCCCCCCGAGCAGAACGATGCCGACGCTGAGGAGCAGGGATGCGGACGTGAGTCCGGGTCCTGCGCCGGCGAGCACCGCGAGTGCGCCGAGTGGCAAGGCGAGCAACCGATACGCGGCACCGGCGAGGGCCGCCCAGCCGAATTGCTCGGTAGCTATGAACGGCGCGAAGATCAGCCCCGCGATCGACACCAGGATCTGATAACCGCACGCGCTCGCGAACACGGCGAGGCCCGGCTGCACGCCCGACAGCGCGGCGCCGATGAGGATACCGATTCCCCAAAGCAGCAGTGCGAGGGGGAACTGCAGCGGCAGCAGCGTACCGATCAGCATGCGCCCCCGACCACGTCCGCGCGCCGATTCGCGCGTGACGAACCCGATGCTGCCTAGGTCGACGAACAGCGCGAGCAGGGCGCCGACCGACATGCCGATCGAGTATTGCGCCAGGATGCCGGCGCCGAACAGTCGGGCGAAGAACGCCAGGAACACGAAGTTCGCAAGCTGACCGACCGCCTCGCCGAGCGCGAATGCGCCGGTATTGACGAGGATGCGCCGCTCGTTACGCATCGTTCGCCTCGAACGGCTCGCGGATGAAGGCGCGGAGCTTGCCCGAAGGATCGGCCGCGATTCGGTCGGTGAGTCTAATATCGATCCGCACGGGCCCGAGTTTTTCGCCGAGCTCGCGCAGCAGCAACTCGCCTTCGGTCGCCGTGAAGGCAGCCGTCGGCACGATCAAAAGATCGAATTGCGCTGGGCCGGTCTGGCGCATCTGGTACTGACGCAGGAGGTGCGCTCGCTCGGAGAAGAGCGCGCAGATACCCATTGGCGTGAGCTCTCGCCCGTCGGGATAGGTGAGCAGATCGTTCGCGCGGCCGGCGAACACCTCCAGCAGCGGGGAGGTGCGGCCGCAGCCGCAAGGCTCGGTTGCCCAAGCGGCGAGGTCGTGCAGGTTGTAGCGAATGAACGGCGTCGTGCGGTTACGCAGCACCGTCACGACCAGCTCGCCGATTTCGCCGGACCCGACCCGTACGCCGTCGCGGACGATCTCGATGATCACTGAATCCGGCGTCACGTGATAGCCAGCGCGCCGGCCGCACTGATAGGCGATGTTGTCGGTCTCGAACGTGCCGAAAACGTCGATAACCGGAGCGTGGAAGGCACGTTCGAGCAGCTCGCGCGTCTCCGGCAGCAGGAGTTCGGAGTCCGTGAACACGAGGCGAGGCGCGGGCTCGAGCGCACGGTTGCGCTCGAGATAAGTCTGTGCCAGCACTCGCAGCGCAGACGGATAGCCTTGCAGGATGCGGGGCCGATGCAACTGCCAAGCTCGCCGCACCTCCTCTGGGTCGGCGGCGAGATCGACAAGCAGCTCCGGCAAGAGGCCGAGACGCTTGAACAACGGACGATTCGGGGAAGCGAGGCTCAGTGAGCGAAGTCGCATGACCGGCTCGGTCAGACGGCGGCCGTTGCTCACGTATGGCCGCAGATATTGCGCCTTGCGCCACTGGTTATAGACCGGATCGATCTCGAAGCGAAGCGGCATCCCGGTCGATCCGGAGGTGCGGATGCGGACGAGCGGCTCCTGGGCGCTCGCCGATCTCCAGCTCGCGCCCGCGGCCCGCAGATGGCTCTTATCGATGATTGGCAGGCGCACGAGATCGGCGTCTCCCCGGATCGAACTCGCATCGATTCCGGCATACAGATCCCGGTAGAACGGTACCTGATCGACCGAGTGCCCGATCAGTTCGCGCACCAGCCGGTCCTGGCGCGCCGCGAGCAAGCGGGGCGCCAGGCGCTCGTTGCGCAGCATTTGCGCAAGGTACCACACGCGGCGGATCATCGGGTCGCACTCATCGCGGCGCGCGACGCCAACGCTGCACGGCGAGCAGCACCCGTCCCAGTGTCGGCGCGGGATCTAGGGGCTCGTGGATCGAGCGCACCCGAGGTCCCCGCCACTCGCGCCGAAATGCCTGCACGAGCAGCGGCAGGCGGCTTCCGGATTGCTCGCGCAGCTCCGCGGCGAGCGACCGAATCCAGCGTGGCAGTGACAGGTAGTGCACACCGGCCGCGTAGCGAGGCTCCAGATCCTCCGCAAACCGCTCCCCGAGCGCCGCACGTGCGTATAGCAGCGGAAAATTGACGCCGCAGGCGATCGGGAAATGCACGATTCCCGAAAAGCGCGGGTTGATTTCCAGAATCTTCGCCTGCCCGTCGCGCGCGTCGAACTTGAGCTCCGCATCGGCGGGGCCGCGCCAGCGCAGCGCTTTGAAGATCGGCAGGATCTGGCGCACGAGCGCCGTCTCGTACGTGCTGGTGCCTGCGACCGTCGCGCCGGCGCCGCGGGGCCACAGACGCTGCTTTTGCACGATGAAATAGGCGATTAGGCGGCTGTCGTCGTCGAACAGCAGCTGCACCGCACGCAGATGGCTCGTCGGACCCGGTATGTATTCGGTCACGAGCGCCTTGCCGTAAGCTGCGGCGACCTGGGCCGCCGCGTCCGCGAGCCGTCCCGGATCCGCGATGAAACTCACGCCCTCGCCGCCCCCGACGTCGCGGCATGGCTTGACGACGATCAGAGATACGGCGTCGCGGCGCAGCCGTTCGACGGCCTCGTCGACGCCAAAACGGCGGGGCGCCGGAACGCCGAGCTGCGAGCAGAGCTCGAGGAGTTCGGACTTGTCGTTAAGCCGGGCGTAGGCGGCGGGCTCCGGCAACAGCGCATGCGTACGCTGCAAGAGACTCCGGCCATGCCGGGAAGCGTACTCGCTGCATCGGAACGGGATCAGGACATCGGGCTGCGTTCTCTCGAGCAGCTCGTCGAGCGCCGCCCCGAGCGCGGGGTCATCCTCGCGCGGCAGCTGCTCGTAGCCACCCGCCGCAAAACGCGATCGCAGACCGAGCGGCAGACGCCGGTCATCGGCGCCGAATACCTCGCATCCGGCGCGGGCGAGCGCGCGCGTGGCGGCGAGCCCGGCGTGGCGCGTGCAGTTGGTGACCAAGATCTTCATGTCGTCGAGGCCGCTACGGGTTCGCCGGATGTGTGATCAGCCGGCAGTGATCGCAGAACACGCCGCGCCCGCAACGCGAGCGCCAGCATCCGACCTCTCGATCGAACGACAGGGGGATTCTCGCGAGATGATCGGCCAGTGAACCCTTGAGCAGCACGAGATCTCCGGCTTTGGCGAAGGACCGCAGCCATTCGGCGGCTTCCCTCACGGTCGTGAACCCGTGCAATCGCCCCGGCCCAGTGTCTTGCAGGCGCCGTGCGCGCTCCGGAGCCGAATCCCCGACGATGACGACCTGATCGGCCGCCTCAAGGGCGGCCGTCGCCGCGTCTCGGTAGACGCGTCGTGAGGACTCGGAGCGATCGGAGAGGGTGCCGAGCACGACGATTTTGCGGTTTGCTTCGGCCTCGGCCATGAACTTCAGCGCGGCTCCCAAGGACCATGCGGGCGCCTTGAAGTCATCGCGTATGAAGGTGACGCCGCTCTGGGTTGGGTGCAGGCTGAGCCGTCCGAGCATCGGCTCGCAGGCCCCAATCCCGGCCGCCGCATCCTCCGCGTCGGCGCCGACCGAGACGGCGGCGGCGAAAGCCGCCAACGCACTGACGGCATGATGTTTCCCGTACAGGCGCGAATCGATCCGCGTCGCGACGCCGCGATGCCGGACCTCGAGCGCTAGACGCGCGGGATATCGGGTATCGAGCACCTCGCCCCGGAAATCCGCGTCCGCGCGAAATCCGAATGTCACGATCGAGGCAGCCGTGCGCCGCGCCATCGCGGCGACCAGCGGGTCGTCGGCGTTGAGCACGGCGATTCCCGAGGGCTCCAGCCGCTCGATCAGCCAGCCCTTCTCGGCCGCGATCGCCTCTCGGGAGAGAAAGTGCGAGAGATGATCGGTGCCGATGATGGTGATGATGCCGACATGAGGCCGCAGCAGTTCGGCCATTTCACGGATTACGCCCGGTCGATTGAGGCCCACTTCCTGAACGCAGAATTGGGTGCGCGGGCGGACCGAGAGCAACGTTCGGGCGACGTTGTAGAGCTGGTTGTTCGAATCCTCGCTTTTGACGGTGCGGTACCGTCGCGCGAGCGCGGCATGCAGCAGGTCCTTCGTCGTCGTCTTGCCGGCGCTGCCGGTCACGCCGATGAACCGGGTATGCGCGAGCCAAGGGCGCCAGCGCCTCGCGAGCTCGATCAACGGCGGCTGGTAGAGTGCCTTTGCGGCGCGCTTCAAGTTCAGGTCGAGAAAATCGTTGATTCGCCGGCGGCTTAGGATCATGCGGCCTCCCCGCGCGGGGCGGCGGCGGCCGGCGGTTGCATGGATACGTCGGCGTCGAGGAACTGGCGGCACCAGAGTTCGAGCGTCAGCAGCGCCCAGGCAAGCTCAAGGTGCCCGCGGATCCAGCGCGCGGCGGCTGCGGCCGTGCCGCCGAGGCAGCCGCGCAACCAAGGATCGTTGATCATGCCGCGCTCGCGCGTGTGCGGATCCAGGAGAATCTCGCGAAAGGCCGAAAGCCCCTCCGGTCCGGCGAGCCAGCCCGCGTAGTCGCCTGGGAAGCCGAGCTTGCGGCGGCGCCAGCGCACCGGCTCGGGTAGGATATCCGCCGTCGCTTCGCGCAGCAGCCGCTTGGTCCAGCCCCGGCCCATCTTCCAGTCGTAGGGCAGCGAGAAGCAGAATTCGACCAGCCGATGATCGAGGAACGGCGGCCGCGACTCGAGGGAAAAGGCCATGCTGATCGCGTCCTCGGAGTGCAGCGTTTCGGGCAGTCCGGCGTGGCGCAATTCTGCCCACAGCGTGTTGTTGAGCCGGCTCGCGAACGGGCGCTCGACGGGATTCTGCAGTTCCCCGCCGCGATAGCGGTCCAACGATACCGGCCCCAAATTCCAGTCCCGGCTGAGGGCACGCGCGTCGGGGAGCGCGAGACGCCGGCGCAGCGCCGTCAGCATCAGGCGCGGCAGCAGCCGATGCGCACCGGTCGAGACGCGAGCGAGCTGCAGCAGTTCGAGCGGCAGCCGGTACCGCGGCTCGCGCGACGGCAGTCGCGGATCCATCCGGTCGAGCGCATACGGCAGGACGAAGCCCGAATAGCCGGCGAGTATCTCGTCGGCGCCCTGTCCACCTAGGATTACCGTGACGTGGCGGCCCGCCTCGCGCAGCACGTGCCACTGCGAATAGCGGCCGCGGATCGGCATCGGCGCATCGTGGTGCCAGACGAGCGCGGTCAGCGTGGCGAGAAAGTCCTCGGGTCGGGGGGTGACCCAATGAATCCGGTAGCGCGCCGGGTCGTTGGCGACGAGTGCGGCGAAGCGACTCTCATCGATCCGCTTCGTCTCCAGACGCAGCGAGAAGCATTCGAGCGGTGCCTGCGCAGTGCGCACCGCGAGGCGCGCGATGGCGCTCGAGTCGAGGCCGCCGCTCAATGAGACGCCGACGCTGACGTCGCTGCGCATCCGGATGCGGACTGCGTCCTCGAGAAGCGCGCGGAACGCATCGGCGGCATCCGCGCGCGGGCGCTCCGTACCCGGCTCGAAGCGCCAGTAGCGGTACGCGGCGACGGCGTCGCGATCGATCGACAGCCAGTGCCCGGGAGGCACCTGGCGAATGTTCTCGAAGAACGTCGATTCATCTCCGTCCGGGCAGCCGCCTGCAGCGAAATCGCTGACGAGCCTCCGATCGGCGCGCCGCTCCTCGCCAAACGCCGTCACGATCGCCTTGGCCTCGGAGGCGAACGCAATCCGTGCGCCGCGCACGCTGATGAGCAGCGGCTTGATGCCGAATCGGTCGCGCGTGAGCGTGAGACGCCGGCGCGCCGGTTCCCAGAACGCCGCAGCCCACATGCCGTTGAAGAGTTCGAAGCACTCTGCGCCCCAGAGCCGGTAGGCCCACAAGAGGACCTCAGTGTCGCTCGCGCTGCGCAATCGGACCCCCGCGGCGCGCAGTTCCGCCGCCAGCTCCACGTAGTTGTGGATCTCACCGTTGTAGACCACGCAGACCGAACGGTCCGGGAGCCACATCGGCTGCGCGGCGCCCGCCGACAGGTCGATGACCTTCAATCGCCGGTGCCCGAGAGCGATCCCGCCCTCGAGGTGATGTCCCGCGCCATCGGGGCCGCGGTGCCGCAGCGCCTGCGTCATCGCGAGCAACTGCGAACGATCGGCGGGCCGATCGTCGCGGTGCCAGAATCCGGCGATGCCGCACATGCGTTCAGCCCCCCGCGAGCGCGGCGCGCTGGAACACCGAGCGCTTGCCGCTGGGCGCCCGCGGGAGCGCGTCGACCTCGCGCACCGCGACAGCGATTGCGCCGCCGAGGATCCCCCGCAGTTCCCCGCAAAGCCGCTCCCGCCAGCGCAGCGAATCCCCGGGTGCCGACACGATGACGTCGATCCGGAATGCATCGACTGCGGTTTGCACGATCCGGTACTGACGAATCGATTCGTCGGTTTCGATCGCCGTGGTCAGCAGATACGGCGAGATCCGCCGTCCGTCGGGCAGGTCGATCATGTCGCCCTCTCGCCCTTCGAAGCCGAGCAGATTCAGCGAGTGGCGCCCACACGGACAACTGTTCGCGCCGAAGACCGCACGATCGCCGATGGAGAAGCGCAGCAGCGGCAGCGCGAAGTTCATGAGCGAGGTCAACACGACCGGACCGGCGGCGCCCGATTCCTGTTGCTCGATGTGGACGCTTTCGAAATTCAGGTGATAGCGGCCGAAGCGGCACTGCCACGCCACCTCCTTGAACTCGGTGCTGCCGTAAACGTCGCAAACGGAAGCAGCGAGCGCCCGCTCGATCTGCTCTCGTGCGGCCGGCGTCAGGACCTCGGAGCTTGTGTAGACGGTGCGGACGGGCGGCAACGCCGCGCCACGCCGCTCGGCGAGTGCGATCAGGTCGAGAAGATACGAAGGAAACGCATACAGGATATGGGGGCGCCAGCGGATCAGCGCCTCGAGGTGGTCGGCGACCGGCTCGTGGATCGAGAGACGAAGCTGGCGGACGAAGGGCCGCAAGCCGGAAGGCGCCGCGGCGGCGAGCGCCGCCAACTCCTCGGGCTTCTGCTCGCTGATGATCAGCACTCTGCATCCGATCGCGAGCGGGCTGGTCGCGGCGATGCGGCGCATCTTCAGCGCGTAGCGGCCGAGCAGCCATGCGCGCCTATCGAAGTAGGTGGTCGTCGGGTGACCCGAGCTGCCGGACGTACGCGAGGCGTAGAGCGCATCGCGAGCAAATCCTTCGGCGAGGAACGATTCCGGTGCGCGCTGTAGGTCACGTTTCGTCAGCACTGGAAATCGTTTCAGGTCCGACGCGGTGGCGATGCACCCGGGTTCGAGGCCGAGTGCTCGATAGTAAGGCACGCTCGTGATCGCATGGCGCATGATCCTGACGAGCGCGCGGTCCCGATAGTCGCTAATGCGCCGTTCGTCCCACCACTGCGAACGCAGGGCCCCGATCACGAGGCCGGCGGTCGCGAGCTGGTCGATGAGTCTCATCGATCAATCTCCGGCGCGGCGGTCGGCGCCGGCTTTCGGCAGGCGGCTTGCGCGGAGCGTGTGCCGCCGGTCGCCTGTTCGAAGATGTCCACGTAGGCGCGCGCCATCACGGCCTGATCGAACTTGCGCTCGATCAGCGCGCGGCCCGCCGCAGCAAAGCGCTCGCGCAGCAGCGCATCGGCAACGAGCCGCGACAGCGTCCGCGCCAATCCGTCAACGTCCTCGGGCGGAAGCAGAAATCCGTTGGTACCGTCCGTCACCAGTTCGGCATTGCCGCCCACATTGCTGGCGACGACGGGCACCCCTGCCGCCATCGCCTCGAGCAATGCCATGCTGCATGACTCCGCGCGCGACATCAGCACGAACACGTCCGCGCGGGCGTGGAGCGAGGCGATCGCCGCCCGGTCGGCGAAGCCGTGAAAGTGCACTTGAGCGCCGACGCCGCGCGCGGTGGCGAGCTCGCGCAACGCGGACCACTTCGGACCCTCTCCGGCAATGTCCAGCGACAGCCGGGCATCGCCGGTGCGCGCAAGGGCCTCGATCAGCGTGTCTACGCCCTTGCGCTCGATCAGCCGCGACACGGTGAGGATACGGAAGCCAGCATCGGCCGCACGCGGGGCGTGGGTCGCGCTCGTTCTCTTCGCTCCGTTCGGGATCACGTCGATGCGCAGCTGCGGCATGACAGCCGACGCCAGCCTGCGAAGCTCGTAGCTGTTCGCGACGACCCGATACGCACCGCCCCAGATCCGCCTTGTGATCGGCAGCATTAGTCGATGAAAGGCCGACAAGTCCGTGTTGTATCCCGGGACGTCGGATCCGCGCAGCGACACGACGTAGGGTTTGCCGCCGTGCGGTCCCGGGATGCGGCTCAGGATGCCCGTGGGCAGCCCAAAGAAGTAGTGATACGCATCGTAGGGGATGGATCGTGCCAGTGTTCTCAAGCGCGGTGCGGCGAAGAGAACGAAGCTCAGTGCGCCCGCAAAGCCGATGTCGTGGATGCTGCGCCGGTAGCAGCGGACGCGGAAGATCCGCACGCCGTCGATTTGCTCGTCGTGGCTCGTGCCGGGCGTCGCCGCCGTCAGAAAATCCACCTGATGACCGAGCGCGGCGAGCTCGCGCGCGATCTCGAACGATGCGTATGCCGCGCCGCCCCCGACGGGCGGGAATTCATAGTTCACAAATAGCAGGCGCATTACTGGACGCTTACATCCGCAGGTTACCCCCGCAGAGTATACGCAGGAACGCGTCGCCTGCGATTTGACGCAGCGCTCGATAATGCAAGCCCGACGGCCAGATTGGGGCGTCGCCGATTAGGGACGCGGCCGGATTTGCCCGGCGGTCATTTCGACCCATTTGATGCCTATGCGCTGGTTTGGCGCGCGAAGTTTGAGATCGTTGCCGGCGAACGTTTTGGCCCAGGCTGGCCATGACAGGGCCTTGATACGACTCAGCCGTCGATGCGACGGTATCCCTCGTTGGAGAGGAGCTGGACAAAGCACTTGACCTCATGCACGGTTGGTCGCGGCAATAGATCGCACACTTGCGGCTGCCAGCTTGAAATGTCTAACGCAAGGTTGACGCTCCGTCCATTAGTCACGCATTTCGAGTAATCGTTCTCAGTTTCCGTCCCAATACATCGACACCTGATATGAATTGTATTAACTGACGAACCAGTCTGGATAGATTAAAGACGCATTACAAGTCATCGCCATGGATTCGCACAAAAAGCACGCCGTCTTTATGTTCGCACTGTTATTGGATTTGGCTCTGTTGACCAGATTTCCGTTCTTCTTTCACGACGTAATTAACTGGGATGAATCGACCTTCATCTTGGTCGGACAATCAATTATCGATGGGCATCTTCCCTATGTGACCCTCTAAGATTTGAAGCCTCCTGTGCTCCGCAATTATTCGACGCACTGATTAATTAGTCTATCGCGAACCTGGCTTTTAAGGGTATGGCATGATTCATCGATGCCGAAGATTTCCGCAATTCCGATCCAGTTGGTTGGCGAAATATTTCGCTGGTGGGCGCTCTCGTTTCGATCAAGCCGGTCAATCAAAGCCGAGAATCTGTTCTTGCGTCGACAGCTCGGACTGTATATCGAGCGCGGTGTCAAACCTCGACGGATCGACCCCGTGACGCGGATTAGCCTGACGGTTCTTTCACGACTCTTCAGTTGGCGTGACGCTTTGGTGGTGGTGCGCCCAGAAACATTGATTCGCTGGCACCAAGCGGGGGTAACGTGGCTCGCTTTGTGCCCGGTGGCCGTTGACACACTGTGGTTGCCGCGATTGTCATCATAATAGTGGTGTTGGATAGAGGAGTCTAGTCGCCACGCAACCCGCGGTCCTAGCTCTTCCGGCTGCCCACGAGCAGCAACCCTGCTGACGCTACCGCAAGCCTGACCTGAATTGGGTATGACCGTGAAGGAACTTGTGTCCCGGGTATTTGTGCGGCAGTTTCGGGTCCTGATCAAAGAATATCTCGTGGTACTTCAGGTTCCTAGAATTCCGAATCACGCCCGCTACCAATTAAATGAGGGCCTGTAAAAGCGCCATTTTCTGCAGCCCATACGCCGCCCACAAGCTGCCGTCGGCCTCGGGGACTAGGTCAATTTTGCCCCCGATCAGCTCCCGGATCAATGTCCGTGCTTTTCCAGCGGCTACCGGGTTCCCGTCTAAGCCATTGTCGATCTTCTCCCGGTAGAGCTGGGCCGCTTGGGGCAACAGCGCCAGGATTTTTGACGCCAATGGAACCACCGGCTTGGCCGCATCCCCGGCCGCGATCAGCGCAAGAGCGGCGACCTTAAGCGCGTTCATGGTGTTTCCTCGAGTAGTCCAGTTATGAACGACGGCCTTGGATGACTTGAATCAGAATCATCACAATCGCGATGACCAAGAGGACGTGAATGACGCCGCCCATCGTGTATGAGGTGACGAGACCTAAAAGCCACAGGACAATCAATACGACTGCAATGGTATAGAGCATGGCGTGAATTCCGTTAGACAAAACTTTTTTTGACGTGCATCAACAACTGCCAACCCAATCGATGTTAGGTGCGGCCTGTTCTACGGATTCTCCTTCTTTTTTGACTTGGGCTGTTCACCTTGCTGCGCAGCTTCGGTCGAAGCAGCACTCGCGTTCTCGTTGACCACATTCACATGGGCTGGAACATTGGTCACTTCGAAGGCGACGCGGCGGTTTTGGGCACGGCCTTCGGCGGTGTCGTTGCTGACAATCGGTTTGACCTTACCGTAACCCTTGGCCGTCAGGTTTGAAGGGCTGACGCCCTTGCTGATCAAGTAGTCCTTCACGGCTTCGGCACGCCTCTGTGACAGATTCAAGTTGTACGCGACGGACCCGATCGAGTCAGTATGACCTTGAATCTCGACGTGCAAGTCGGGCTGGGTTAGCAGGGCACCGGCGACCTCGTCCAGCGTCTGCTGCGCCGGGGCGGTCAGCTGCGACAAGTTGAACTCGAAGTCCACCGCGCGAACGATCACGGACTGCTCGATGATACGACAGTTGGCGTCGACCTTGAAGCCGGGCGGCGCGTGACACGGCGGGGGTGGCGCGGGTGGCGGGGGTGGCGCCGGGGCCGGCGGTGGTGGCGGCGCCGCCGCGGCTACCGGAGCTTCAGGCGTTGAGCGACCGCCAAACCGATAGTGGAAGCCCACCCGGAACAAGTTCATGGTGAAACTATTGTGGATGTTATCCAGCGAAAAATTGGCGTAATTGGTGCAAATCGGCGGCACGGTTCCCTTGGCGGTGGAGCAAGTGAAGGTGGAGTTGCTCCCCTTGCCGAGGTTCACGTAGTTGTACTCCGCGGTGAACGACCACGGTCCGCCGTTAAAACCGTAGTCAAGACCAGCGCCGACATTCCAACCGGTGGACTTGAAGTTCTTGCCGCCACTGATGCTATTGGTCGGAGCAGTCCCACCCACCGGAGTGTAAGACAGCATCCCCGTATGTTGTCCGCCTGCGAACGCCCCGCCCACCCGCAGGTAAGGCAGCCATTCATCGATCGCATAGCCGATCCGGGGACCCAATAGGCCGATACCGTTCGGGCTGATCTTGCCGGATGCGGCATAGGTGCCGCTGGGGATCGGATCCGTGGGCCCAGTGGATGTATAGGCATATGAGCGCGTGTCGCTCTTACTACCGACGGCATCATAATCGGCCTTTAAACCCCAAACCCACTGGTCGTATTGAAAGTTGTAGCCCAGATCCACACCGCCGATGAAATTGCCATTGCTGGGGCAGTTGCGATTGTAAAAGGCAGTGGCAAGGGCGGGATTGCCCGTTATACCGGGTCCCGGCGTCCAGCTTTGGCAGGTATGATTCCACGCTCCGCCGATGTTCGCGCCGACAAAAAAGCCGCGCCAATCGGTGCCTGCGGTTGTAATGATGTCTTGCGCCTGCGCGGCGCCGACGGTGGCCAACGCGAGCAGTGCTGCGGAAAAGGTTGAGACTTTCATACCCTAGCTCCCAGTCACTCGAACTATCCGCGACTTGATCATGCGGTTCCCGACAATTGGACGAACCACCAAGACGTTTTTATAAAGCCACTTTCTTCCTTCAGAAGAAGCGCAGGTCGCTCTCTTCGGACTTGCGTTCGAAGACCGACACTCACAGTACTCTAACGCTCACCACGCTCCAACTTCTATCCGCAAAAGCCACTAACGCTACCGTACCGGACGCATGGCAACGATGCTGCAGTCCGATCTGAGGCGCTGTGGTTTGATGATTTGCGAATCGTGCATCCGTACCGCCGCGTAAAGACTTAGCTGGGAAGTTCGTCTACATTTTCGCGGTCGGCAGGAACATTCATCGGTTATTAGGAGCACGTCATGAGTATCAATAAAGAGCAAGTTACGGGCCGCGTCGAAGAGGCGAAAGGAGCCATCAAGGAAGCTACCGGCAAGCTCGTGGGCGACAAGACGCTGGAAGCCAAAGGCAACATTCAAAAGAACCTCGGCAAGGTTCAAGCGAAGTTCGGCGGCGTCAAGCAAGACGCGAAAGTTTCCTCGAAATAGGCGCTTCGCTTCAGCTCATCTCCAACGGCCGCAGAGTGCGCGCCTGACGTACTTCACGCTAAATAGACGAATCTGCGCGAGATGTTGAAAGCGGGCACGCCATCATCTGACGTCGCAAAGGCCGCGCTAAACGCGCATGGACGGAAACGCCTAGACGCGTAGCGTTGGCACGCCGCGCTTGATCAATAATTTGCTATGGACACTCGGCGAAGCCGCGCTCGGGCAGTTCGCGCTCACCGCTATTGTGCCTACTGCGATCAGCGATGCGGACGGCTGCAAACCAGTGAGCGCGACGAGAAGAACTTCAATGAGGGTTTGCGCGGCTGCCGTCATCTCGGGCACGCTCTGTGCCCTAACGTACAGAACCTCCACACGCCTTACGCTAAACTTCTTAACGCCAATCTTCGTCCACTTGTGGCCGACAGTGACCTTACGGCAAAAAGGACGCACACCATGTTTTCGCTACTCTCGAACAGACGTTGCAGCCTCCTCTGGACTGCGAACCACCGCAATCCGGATTCCGAGTTTCGTGAATTCCCGCGCCGCCGCCGGTGCCCCACGGCGCTCTACAGCACACCTCGTCGTTGGACGATTCTTTGACTACGAGCGTGCTGCCGCACTTCGCAGACTAGTCGTACTTCGCAATTTTTTGTACTTGTTATTCGACTATTACAATTCTGCGTACCATCTTCATACCGGTGTTGGCCATCGAGCTCATGGCACGACGTTGCGCATGGTTTTTATCGTACTTTGCGGTCGTCGCATTGCTGGCTGCATGCGGGCAATCGAATCCTAACGCCGGTGCCACACAACCCGGTGCCACACAACCGCAGATCTCCACGACCGCGGCGCAGATTACGACGCAGCCCGCGAATCAAGCGGTGAGCGTCGGACAGAGTGCCATTTTCAGCGCGGTTGCGGCGGGTAGCGCTCCGTTGCAGTACCAATGGCAAAAGAATGGCACCGCCATCGCCGGGGCAACCGGATCGAGCTACACGACACCGGCGACCGTAATCGTGGACAACGGGTCGAGCTTCACCCTGGTCATCACCAATGCGACCCGCAGTATAACGAGCAACGCCGCCACGCTGACGGTGACTGCGACGCCGACAGTGACCGCGGCAGCCGCGGGCACCGATGTGGTGACCTACAAGTACGATGTCATGCGCACCGGGCAGAATCTTACGGAGTTGGTACTGACTCCGTCTAACGTAACTTCCACGACCTTCGGAAAGCTCCGGAATCTCATGGTGGACGGACTGGTCGACGCCCAACCGCTCTACCTTTCGAAGCTCACCGTGGCCGGTGCCGCACACAATGTCGTCTTCGTCGCGACCGAGCACGACTCCATCTACGCCTTCGATGCGGATACCGGAACGATCCTATGGCAGGTCTCGCTCATCAGCGAAGGCGAGACCACCAGCGATGATCGCGGCTGCTCCCAGGTGACACCGGAGATCGGCATCACCTCTACGCCCGTGATCGACCGGAATGCGAGGGCTCACGGCACGATTTATGTCGTCGCGATGACGAAGGATGCTTCATCCCACTATCACCAGCGGCTGCATGCGCTGGACCTTACGACGGGCCACGAACTGGCGGCCAGCCCGACGCAGGTCACGGCAACGTTCGGAGCGACGATTTTCGAGCCCGGACAATACAAGGAGCGCGCCGCACTGCTCTTGAGCAACGGCACGATCTACACGACCTGGGCGTCGCATTGCGATATCGGCCAATACGGCGGCTGGATCATCGCGCTCAGCGAGTCCACGCTCGCGATCACGAGCGTGCTCAACGTGGCGATGGGTGCGAGCGGCAGTGGCTATGCGAGTCAGGGTCCTTCGATTTGGATGAGCGGTGGCGGCCCAGCGGCGGATTCGGCGGGCAACGTGTATGTCCTGACCGCCAACGGTCGTTTCGAGACCAGCCTCAATGCCGATGGATTCCCAAATGGCGGAGATTACGGCAACTCGTTCCTGAAGATCTCCTCCTCGGGGGGCACCCTGGCGGTGGCCGACTACTTCGCAATGTCGGGCGAGATCGCCGAGTCCACCGGCGACGGCGATCTCGGCTCCGGCGGGGTGATGCTGCTGCCCGACCTGACCGACGCCGGCGGGGTGCGGCACTTGGCCGTCGGAGCGGGCAAGGACGGCAACATCTATGTCGTGAATCGAGACAACATGGGCAAGTTCACTTCCGTGGGCAACAACATCTGGCAGGAACTCGACGACGTTTTGGGTAATGGCGTCTGGGCGACGCCCGCCTATTTCAACTTCAGCATCTACTATGGCCCCCAAGGCGGCTCGTTGAAGGCGTTTTCGGTGACTAACGCGCTGCTCTCGAGCTCTCCGACGTCGCAGACTTCCACGCGCTTCGCCTATCCCGGAACCTTCCCGGTCGTCTCGGCGAATGGCACGGCGAACGCCATCGTCTGGGCGTACGAGAACACTTCGCCCGCAGTGCTTCACGCCTACGCCGCGACCAATCTTGGCACCGAGCTCTACAACAGCAACCACGCGTCCAACGGGCGTGACCACTTCGGCGCCGGCAATAAAAATATCGCCCCGGTCGTCGCCGACGGAAAGGTCTTCGTCGCGACCACGAACAGTGTCGCCGTCTTTGGTCTGTTGCCGTGACGATACGGCGCTCGTCGACTCTTCGGTGTGGATCGCATACTTACGCGATGACAATCTGGTCGAGGTCGACTTGCTCACTGAATCTCTCAAGCATGGAGAGCCCGTCTGGCTAGCGCCGCCGATCCTGCAGGAGGTTCTGCAGGGAGCAGATAGCCCTGATCGGTTCACTCGTTGGGATCGGGTGCTTGGCGAGTTGCCAATGGTCATCGCACCCGACGCCCGCGCGGCTGCGCGCAGCGCGGCGCACCTGTACGCGCGTTGCCGATGGGCAGGTGTCACTCCACTTTCCGCGAATGACTGCCTGATAGCAACGCACGCCATTCTTGGCGGTATGCCGCTTCTGCACCGTGATCGGGACTTCGGGTTGATTGCCGGCGTCGAGCCGAAACTCATTCTTGTTGCCGTTGCCGCGAGGAAATGAGCGAGCGGTCGTAATTGGTAGCGGGTGGCGCTAGCAATTTTAAATAAACTTCTGATAAATCAATTACTTATTTGATAATTGGTAGCGGGTGCGCGATTCTCGTAACGCCTACCTTCCGGCTATCGCTCGCCGCGTGACTTGGCGGCTTCACGAATTACTGCCAGAAGTAGCAGCGGGGAGCGCGATTACGCGGCCCCAGACACAGAATCTCAGCTTGTCTTCGGGCGTCCTCCGGCGGCTCAACCCGGTCGAGATTCGAACTCGCGAACCCCTTGCGGGGTTACCGGTTTTCAAGTCCCCAGTCGCACAGTCGCACATCACAAATGCACATAAGTGACTGTTTTCATATGACATTCTAAACGCGCGCAAAGCCTGAATTTCCCGGCTTTTGAGCACCAACTGCAAATCAACTGCAAATTGGTAACAAAGCGAAGACTCGATGCGCTGTGCACCGGTCCATTTTACCGGGTCACTGTAATCCGACCGCCGTAGAGGCGCTACGCCCGGCGATCTTCGTCCGGTTTACTCTCTGGGTCTGGCCTAGACGGTGATCGCCTCGATGCCGGCGCCGCGTCAGTTTCGTCGGCCAGCATCGGGAGCGGTGTCCCCTGTATCCAACTGTTGTTCGGCATATATGCCGCACGGTCCTGCGGCTGTGTCTCGACAAGGCATCCGATAGGTGAAAGCGTGGGCGGTGTCACGACAGCCCCCGCGCGTAAGCTCGGGCCTTCCGGCTGTTGCTGGTGCAGCCAAATCTGCGGGGTCTTGAGTGTCGCAAGAATTCATTCGGGACGTAGGAGTCGCAGGTTCAAATCCTGTCACCCCGACCACTCACAGATGGTCTATTCCGGCACATCAATCTAAGTGCCGAATTCGGAACCCGATTCTTAAGTGGTGCTCGCGAGCTTCAATGCCTTCGCGTCTAGCCAGGATTTGATGCGCTGCGCATCGACTAAACGCGTTTGCCCGCCGGTTGAGTTCATCAGCACGATCACGATCGAGCGGCCCTCGATGATCGCCTTCATCACCAAACACTTACCCGCCTCGGCAATATATCCGGTCTTTTGCAGCACGATGTGCCAATCGGTGTGAGCGACGAGTTTGTCGGTGGTGTGAAATTCAAGCAAGCGACGGCCCACGGGCACGGCGAATTTCTGATCCGTCGAATAAGCTTGCAGGGTCTGATTGTTGGAGGCAACGACGACGAGCTTCGACAAATCCTCAGGCGTCGCCACGTTGAGCGGCGAGAGCCCTGTCGGCTCGACGTACCGGGTCGAGTACATGCCAAGCGCGGCAGCCTTGGCGTTCATTGCCTCGATGCAGGCGGCAAGACCGCCCGGATAGTAGCGGGCAAGCGCATGCGCGGCGCGGTTCTCACTCGCCATCAGCGCCAAGTGCAAAAGCTCCGCGCGCGTCAATAGCGTGCCGCGGTTCAGACGCGAGAAGGTGGGCTTGTCCAGACGCTCATCCGCCTCGGTGATCTCGAGCATCTGATCCATCGGCTGATCGGCTTCGAGCACGACGAGTGCCATCATCAGCTTCGTGATCGAGGCCATGGGCTTGACCTGCGAGGCATTCTTCGATAAGAGCACATCGTTCGACTCCTCGTCGAGAACGAACACCTCGCTTGAAGCTAAAAGCGGCTCCTGATCGGTGGCGCTGGCGATTGCCTGGGCGATCAGGTCCACCTCCTTCGGAGTGGGCTTGTGATGCTTCTTGTGATGCGCAGCATTCGCCGTCAACGGGGAAACCAATGCGACGCAACAGACCAATGGGATCAAAATCGAGCGCGACAGAGCGATCACGAGGGCCTCTTTACGGGGTAATCCGTAGGGGACGGATATCTTGTATACGTGAGCGCGGCGGCGGGCTTAGACCGAGATCTCAGTTACTCACCCTCCGCCCATTTCCGAGGGCGCCGGCGACTGAATTTGTGAACGGGCGCACTGATTGTGTCGCGTGCGGAAGAAGTTATCAGGCACCGTAAAGTCTTTTACACTGAGACCTTCCACCGGCGCACCGAATCTTGTCAGCGCGATGTAGACCACTTCGCTGTTTTCGGAGTCTGTGCCGATTAGAATGTCGAGGTCTTTGGTTGCCCGCGGTTGCGCGTGAAGTGAAACCGAATACCCACCGACGATCAGATATCGGACATTAGCCGCGTTGAATGCGGACAAGGGATCTTTGAAGTCGTCGAACATTCAACTGCTGATGTCCATCACCGCGCGACGACGCTCACGCGGCGAGACCCTGCGCCACGCGCCGTACTCGTCCGGCGGCCACTAAAACAAGCGAACCCCAAAATCGATGGCAAATCGCTGACACCAAAACCCGTGTCTACCTGCGTCTAGTGGTGTCTTGTCGAGCCCTCTGGTGTGCTAGCCTACTGATGGATCGAGTAATTCAGTCACCTGAGGGCGAGGTTAGCTACGTTCGGGACGTAGGAGTCGCAGGTTCAAATCCTGTCACCCCGACCGGTATAATCAATGAGTTACAAAGGATTAAGTGGGGCGATTGAAAGGGATCACACCCTTGTAAGTGCGCCGTAAGTGCCTCAGGGCGGAATTCGGCCCAGACGGACAAGGGAATACCGGCGCGCCATCCGACGCTCGAACCGCGCCGGTACAATTGGGTCGCTGTGTCCCCCAGCCACGCAGGAGGTCTTATGGCCGCACGCTCAACAATTACCCCGCAAGAAGACCAAGAGCTCCGGCTTCTGCGCGCTGAATATTTCGATGCCAGCAAGCGCGCTGCCGAGGCGATGCAAACAGGCGACCACCCGCTCGACGTCGCGGCATTGAAAACGGTCCTGGAAGAGGACGCGCGGGCAGGAAAAGCCATGCGGCGCTTCAAGGAAATTTACGGCGTTTAAACGTCTGCCGATTGGCCTCGCCTCACCGACGCTGTTTTCACGAGTCGGCGACTTGTCCGCCGCATCCACACGAGCGCGTCGATTAGATCGTCGAATCGGTAGCCGTTTCTTTGCCATGGTCTCAGCGTCACCGGCCGAGCTCGTCGCGGCAATGCGGATATCTGACGCGTTTGATCAGAAATTGATTACCGCCGAGGCTCCTCGCTAAAGAGATATGCGACTTTGCCGGTCCGCTGATTCGGCGCCAGGAACGTGATTACAATCTGCCGCGAGTTGCAACGCTCGCACCGCAATCGGTGTTTAACCTTGACCAGTGGGAAGTTGTCGCCGAGGTGCGCCCGCAGTTTCACCAGAGAGAGCCGCGCCGAGTGCTGGCACTTGCGGCAGTACGCGCCGTAGTAGTACGAATCATCGACGTGCGCGAGGGCTGGGGTCTCAAGCTTGGCGTATTCCATGCTGTCACGGTACCGCCGCCCGGCTGTTGATTGCTGCTGTATAACTCATTCAGTGTTGGACGACGGTTCGGCCTGTATGATTTCATCGCGCCCATGGTATGCCTGCCTGTGAAGGAAATCCCGCGAGGTCCCGAGTGAGTAAGGGGCTGTCCAGGCTGGAGCAGCAGGCCCCTCAATCATTCGTCCCAAGTGCGGGTGAGATAGTTTTTATATAAGTGAGGGCTAGATCGCTCGAGCACTTTGCGTAACGCGAACTCACTGACATCCGGTGGCAAATTCAAGAACTGAATTAGCTTGCGTCGAAATTGAATAAGATTCGTTACGTCGGGAGCCTCAGGCTTCTCCGTAGTTGGCACTTCGGCGGAACGACGGCTTGCCCGATCAACCTCGGCACGCAATCGCCGGAGCGCCAGCGCTGCTTGGCGGGTGAGGGTCACGCGTTCCGACATAGGTTTGTTTTCCAGATGTGCTAACCACTGTCAATAAGCAAGGAATTTTATTTGTTCAACAAAAACTAGATCCCGCATCTCCGAATAAAGCCATGTTATTCCATCGGCAATGCGAGGCAACTCTGCACTAGCAAAAGGCTGCCGTATGTCGCAGCTCCCAGCGCGTTATGTCCGAGACCTCGGGATTCCCATTCTCACGCTGCTAATCATGCGGCGGGAGGCGCTTCGGTGGAGGAATAACAGAACCGTACCCCCGCCTCTACCGATAGCGCAGCGGCGGGAGCTTGAGGCGTGGCCCTTGTTTGCTGAGCCTCCAGTATTGCCGCCCCATTCGAAATTCAATTTAACTTACCGTGATGTGCCCTGGGATGCTCATCGCGATACTCGCATATTCGCAGTCTCCGGTAATACCCGCCTGTCAGAGTATCCGTACCCGCCACCAGACATGAAAAGGCAACAACCATGGATGACGCGAAATTGCAGATTGCCCACGCGCCGCTGGATGATCCAGAACGTCCGCAAGATCTTGACCCCGACTTCTATCGCGAGGCGCTACTCCATATTGCGCGCCTCACGGCGGACCGATTATTCCGAGAGCGATCGGCATTTGCTGACGTTGAAAGAAGGGCGAAAATTCCCCTCGGAGCATCCCCACCCGCTCGATGGTATGACGGCGAGCAATCGATAGCGGGTCAAGGAAAGCCTGGATCGTGGGACAGTGGGCTTCCGGATCGGAGGGTCGAACGATGAGTTGGGCGATGGTCTTTCTGATCTACACCGTACAGGGCGCCGTACACCAGAACATCCTGCACGGGTACGGCAGCAAAGGTGACTGCCAGCTGGAGGCTAAAGTCTT
>OBLU010000822.1_pt1 | contig 29117 bp, 19 predicted proteins | sample 1518681 | NCBI WGS metagenome assembly OBLU01 (sample SAMEA3539304, study PRJEB22396) | soil metagenome | biome: tundra; feature: field; material: soil | place: USA | collected 2010-05 | depth 0.15 m
TACGACTGCATCCGAACCTCCCTCTCACCGACAGGAGGATTATCGCATGAAATGTAGATACTTAAATTAGAAATGCTCTAGTGCACGTTCCCGGCGGAGTTCTCGAGTACGATGTCAGAGAGCACCGCAGTGTCCGATTTGTCCGGGAGGTGCGAGCAGAACCCAATGCCGACGTAAAAAGGACCGTCTATGTGCAGATGGGTGGGTGGCCCAAACTGGTGCATGGGCTCGCCTTCCAGGCTGACGAAGAGCGCGAACGAGTCGCCATGCTTTTCGATTCCTATGCGCCTGGCCATGACGGTGACGAGGCTGTCTGGGCTGGCGCCCGCCGGAAGGCCACGACCCCCGATGCGATACTCCATGTCTTTGACACGAGCGCCCTTTTCTGGCCGCTGGGCCAGATGAATCATGCCAGCGCCGTGCAGGGCCACGATGGCCTCTTTGGAATCATCCTCGAGGTCCTGCCGAATGATGAGCACCGCTTTGCGATCTCCAAAACCTTTTGGGTCCGGGTAGGTAATGTCCGCAGCGAGTGATAGGTCTCCGGACATCTTCGTCCAAAGGTAACGGAACTCATCGCGGACGTACCAGACGTTGTAGCCGGCGGAGTTGATTGTGTACTGCTTCGTGCTCGGGTCGTAACTGGCGCTGCCCGCCACGACGGCACTGCCAATGTCGGACTGGCCCTCGAAGATGCCGATTGGTGTATTGAAAGTGGTGCTCGGCCTGTGAAAGGTCGCAGGTGGGGATACTTGAGTATGCGTTGCCGATGCAGGTTGCGCCCAATCTGGCACGGCCTGAGTGGGGGCGGCTGGAAAAGGCGGTGTTTGCGCGCGGACTTGAAGCGTTACAGCGCAGGAAAGAAATAACACAGAGGACAGAAAGTGACGATTCATGGCAGGGCGAATTGTAGACGGCAGGAATTGCGCTTGTACAGAAAGTGGCGCGGGCGTGTTGCAGGGACAATGGCTTCGGCGAGTACTGTCTCCTGCAAAAGACATGCTTTCCATTACCATTTCAGCAGTCTCAGCGAGGTGCCTGCGTGATCAAGGTTGCTGTTCCTCTGCTCCAAGTGTCCAACTCGGCTTTGGCCAAAGACTTCTACTGCAATCAACTTGGATTTCATCATGAATTCTCCCACTGCGCGGGTGAGGGGGGGGTCCGATCCCTGTTACATGGGCGTCACACGGGATGGCGTCTGGCTCAATCTCTCTTCATTTTCCGGAGACGGAGTAGCCGGCGGCACCGCCAACCTGTTTGTTGACGACGTGGACGCGCTGCACGCGGAGTTCATTTCGAAAGGCGTGCCCATTGACACCGGACCCGTCGACCAGACTTGGGGCAGCCGGGAGATGTATGTAAAAGACGCCGACCGCAACTGCCTGCGCTTTATCCAGAGCTGAGTTCGGGAGGCACTATTCGTAACGCAGGGCTTCCACCGGCTCGACTTTCATTGCTGCGCGGGCTGGAATGAGTGTGGCTGCAAGGGACACAATCGCGAGCAGCAGCGCGACTACGGCATAAATGGCCGGATCGTGCGGCCCAACGTTATAGAGCAGACTCTTGAGCAGTTGCGCGGTGGCCAACGCTGCGCCCAGTCCGGCTAGTCCTCCAAGGATTATCAGCCGAACGCCTTCACCGGCAATGAGCCGCAGGATGTCCATCCGCGATGCTCCGAGGGCCATGCGCACGCCGATCTCCTGGGTGCGCTGCGTTGCCATAAAGGAGATCACCCCATAGAGTCCAATCACCGCCATCACCAGCCCGCAGAACGCGAAGAATCCCAGCAGCGCCGTCTGAAACCGCGGCCGGTCGGCGAGTTTGCTCACATCCTGGCTGAGGGTCTCAATCTCGACCGGAATGGTGGGATCGATTGCGGCAACCTGCGACCGCACCCACGGTGCTGCTGCTTCCGGTGAACCGGAGGTCTTCAGGACCAAGACGCACCCTGCGTTCCAGTCTTCGGCGAGGTTGCGCCTGAGACGATAGAATTCCGGCTCATCCTCACCGGCAAGTCCGGCATTCTTCACGTTCGCGGCCACACCAAGCACGGTGTACCACGGCCCGTTGGAAACCGGCTGTACGTGCTGGCCGACGGGGTTTTCGTTTCCAAACATGCGGGAAGCGAGCAGGCTGCTCAGCACCAGAAAGCGCTCGCTCTGGGTGCGTTGATCCTCTGAGAAGACTTGCCCGCGAACGATCGGAATATCAAGCGCCTTGAAGTACTCCGGCGTCACCCAACGCCATGTCACCATGCCGCCCGTACCACCTGCCGTGCGGGGCTTTCCGGCAATCGCCATGATGCTATAGATTTGGTGGCCATGAATTTCGCCTGGGGGCAGGGAGTCGCTCATGCCCACTGACTGCACGCTTGGCAGTCGACGCAATGCTGCCTCCGCCCGCAAGAAGAACTCCATTTGCTGTTGCGCTGTCGCGTAGCGATAGCGTGGGAGGGAGATTTGGGCAGCCAGCACGCCCTGGGTTTGCATGCCCATATCCTGCTTCTCGAGATTGCTAAAGCTGCGCAGCAGCAATGCCGCGCCAATCAGCAGGGACATGCAGATGGCGATCTGTCCCACAACCAGGCACCGCCGCAGCCATGCGTGAGTGGGATGGCTTGTAACACGCGCGGCCAATACGGCCGCTCGCGGCTTCTGGATTGCCGGCAAAACCCCAAATGCGGCACCGCAAACAAGCGAAAGAAGAACCGTAAACAGAATGATGCGCAAGTCGAGGTGCGCCTGCGCGAGAAATGGAATCCCCGCCGGCGCGATGGCAATAAACACACGCAAAAGGATCTCCGCCAGAACACAGCCGGCTGTCGCTCCCGCAATGGTCACAAGAAAAGTCTCGGTGAGAGATTGGCGAACCAGCCGACTTCGGCTTGCTCCAAGGACGGAACGCACAGCCAACTCGCGCTCTCGCGACGCGGCCCGCGCCATCAGCAAACTGGCCACGTTGGCGCAGGCAATCAGGAGCACCGCGAAGACGGCACCCAGAAGCACCCAGGCAACCAGCCGGACGTCTTGCACCTCACGGTCTCGAACCGATCGAACCCGCAAATACACTTCCTTGCGGAATTGGGCAGGAGCCAGGCTCAGAGAATAATTGAAGACCGGCTGCAGCTCCCTCTCTGCCTCATGAATGCTCACTCCGGATTTGAGCCGGGCAAATGCATACATTACCCGGCCGGGGTCGGCTTTGCGCTGCACTGCCTCATCCAACGCCTGCGGCACCAGCACGTCAGCCGCCTGCAACGTGGGCATTTCAAAGCCCTCCGGCAAGACGCCAATCACTCTGACCTGGTTGCCATCAATTTCAACCAGCCTGTTCACGATGCCCGGATCGCGGGCATATTGGGTTGTCCACAAGCCGTAGGAGATGAGCGCTACTTTCGGCCCTTTCGGCCGATCCTCTTCGGGAAGAAAATTGCGCCCCAGAATTGGCGAAATGCCGAACGTGGGCAGAAAGTTCGCTTCCACGCTGGCGCATCTCAGTCGCGCCGGATTATGTGCCGTCAGGTCACACTCATCCACTCCCGTTTCCGACGTGAACGCCTCGAAGGGCTTCTGGTTATCGCGCCAATCGTAGTAAGAGCTGCCGAGCATGAACTCCTGGGGAATGATCGGGGCCACTAGCCCCACAGACACAAGCCGGTCGCCGTGGGCATAGGGCAGGCTGCGAAAGAGAATGCGGTCGACTACACTGAAGACCGCCGTGGTGGCGCCAATTCCGAGCGCCAGCGTGGCAATGACCGTGATTGCAAAGACTGGATTGCGGCGGAAGCCGCGCAGCGCATAGCGGACATCCTGCGCCACCGTCCCCATCCACCAGCCCGGGCGCTGCTCGTAACATTGTTCCCGCGTCCGCTCAACGCCGCCGAACTCTACCAGCGCTTGCTTGCGCGCCTCCGCTTCCGTCATGCCCGCAGCAATGTTGGTTGCGGTCGACTCCTCTACATGGAACTGAAGCTCCTCGCTCAACTCGTCATACTTTCGGCGCGAGGGAAGAAAGCGCAATCGGGAGATGAATTCCTTCAGCACGAGAAACCTCCTGGAAGATCCATGCAGGTGAGCACCGGTGCTCTCTTTCGCCCCGACCTGTGATTATTCCTTTATCAGCCAAGATCGACTGTCGAACCAATTCAGGCACTATTCGTAACGCAGGGCTTCCACCGGCTCGACCCTCATCGTAGCGCGCGCCGGAATCAGCGTCGCCACGAATGCCACCAGTACCAGCAACAGGGCGACCGCCGCGTAAATAGCTGGATCGCGTGGCCCAACGTTATAGAGCAGGCTTTTGAGCAGCTGCGCGGTGGCCAACGCTGCTCCCAGCCCGGCTACTCCCCCAAGCACAATCAGCCGAAGGCCTTCTCCGGCGATCAGCCGCAAGATGTCCAGTCGCGTAGCCCCCAGCGCCATGCGCACACCGATCTCCTGCGTGCGTTGCACGGCCATATACGAGATGACTCCGTAAAGTCCGAGTACAGCCATCACCAGCCCGCAAAACGCAAAAAAGCCCAGCAATGCTGTCTCAAATCGCGGCCGGTCGGCCAGCTTGCTCACGCGCTGGTTGAGTGTTTCGATCTCGACTGGCACGGTGGGATCGATTTGAGCAGCCTGCGACCGCACCCACTGCGCCACTGCAGTTGTCGAAAGTTCCGCATCGATGACCAGAAGCGGCGCCGCGCCGCTCATCACCTCACCGACAGGCGCACGGCCGCCCCAGTCCTGCGCTACACTGCGGCGAAGGAAGTAGATCTCAGGCTGGTCCTGCTCAGTGAGTCCGCCATTCTTCACGTTGTCCGCCACGCCCGTGACCGTGAAGACAATCCCATCGCGAATTCTCTGGATTCGCTTGCCAGTGGGATCTTCGCCCGGAAACATGCGGGCGGCCAACAGCCTGCTCAGAACGGCCCAGTATTCGCTGCCATTACGATCCGCCTCGGCAAAGTTCCGGCCCAGGACGATTGGAATATTTAACGCCCGGAAGTAGTCGGGCGTCACCCCTCGGCTCACCACGGAGCCTCCTGTTCCCTGCACCGGGCGGGGTCTCCCTTCCGCTGCCAAGTCCGCGAATCGTTCACTGTTTTCCCAGCCCCCGGGGGGCAAAGAATCGCTGAATCCAACCGCACGAATCCCTGGGAGACGCCGCAGCGCCGCCTCCGTCTGGAGATAGAATTCCATCTTTTTCTGCCCGGTGTCGTACCGGAACCCAGGCAACGCAATCCGCGCTGTCAGCACTCCATCGCATTGCACTCCCAGATGTTGTTCCTCGATGTTCTGAAAGCTCTTGAGCAGGAGTGCCGCGCCGCAGAGTAGAACCATGCTAATTGCAATCTGGCCCACGACCAGGCTGCGTCGCAACAAAGTGCGTTTGCGGGACTTGGCGGGATGTGCCGCGAACGCCAGTGCGCTCGGCGTTCGCCATCCAGGCAGCAGACCGAATGTCGCTCCGCACAGCAGCGATAACAACACCGTAAACAGCGCGATGCGAAAATCGATGCCAGTTCTCGATAGAAATGGAATACCTGAGGGAGCAAGGTCCAGAAATACTCGCAACAGTCCTTCCGCGAACACCATCCCAGCAGCGGCGCCGGCAAAAGAGAGCAATGCGGCCCCGGTGAGTGTCTGCCGAATCAGCCGGGCCCGGCTGGCCCCCAGAGCGGAGCGCACCGCCAGTTCCCGCTCCCGCGCTTCGCCCCGCGCGATCATCAGCCCGGATACATTGGCGCAGGCGATCATTAGCACCGCCAGCGCGGAGGCGAGCAAAATCCAAGCCGTCATCTGCACGTCCTTTGTCTCGCGGTCTCGGAGCGAGCGAACGCTCAAGTGAAAGTCCTTGCGAATCTGGGCTGGGATCACTGTTTCCCGGGTGTGGAGAAAAAGAGGCTGCATCTCCGCCCTCGCCAGCGCAATGTCCACCCCAGGCCTGAGCCTGGCAAAAGTGCGCATCGGCGATCCGGGACTCGACCTCCGCTCCAGCCCTTCATTGAGGGCCGAAGGCAACATTACATCTGGCTCCTCCACAGTTGGCAGTTCAAATCCTTGGGGCAGCACGCCCACCACACGGGTCTGATTACCATCGATGTTGATGAGTCGGTTCAGAATGCCAGGATCGCGGCTGTAGTGATTCAGCCACAATCCATATGAGATGAGCGCTACTCGCGGCCCATTGGGCCGATCCTCTTCCGGTAAGAAGTTGCGGCCCAGCACAGGCGAAATCCCAAGCAATGGGAGAAAGCCGGCCTGGGTCTTGATGCACTGGAGCTGCGCTGGGTTGGTCTCGATCAAGTCGCAGGCGTGCAGCATGGTTCCCTGAGAGGCAAAGGCTTCAAATGGCTTTTGATTGTCTCGCCAGTCGAAGAAAAAGCCCCCTACCGTAAACTCTTGCCGCTCTAACGATTGCACCAGACCCACTGACACAAGGCGGTCGTCGTGCGCGTAGGGCAGTCTGCGGAAGAGAATCCGGTCAACCACACTGAAGACCGCGGTGGTCGCTCCAATTCCCAGCGCTAGCGTCAGAATCACCGTAATCGTGAAGACAGGATTGCGGCGGAAGCCGCGCAGCGCGTAGCGGACATCTTGCACTACTGTGCCCAGCCACCAGCCCGGGCGCTGCTCGTGGCACTGTTCCCTCGCACGCTCAACACCGCCGAATTCGATCAGCGCCTGCCTGCGGGCCTCGGGTTCCGTCATGCCGGAGGCTATATTGGCTGCTGTCGATTGCTCCATATGGAACTGGAGCTCGTCGTCCATTTCGGATGGCTTAGGGCGTTTCACCAGAAATCGGATCCGCATCAGGAATTCCTTGATCATGCTGACGCCTCCGGAACCCGGCCCAGCACCAGCCCGATGGCCGAGGAAAGCCGCTCCCAGGTTTCCAGCTCCGACTCCAGTTGCTTTCTGCCCGTAGGAGTAAGCGAGTAGAACTTCGCGCGCCGATTGTTGTCAGAGTTGCCCCAATCGGACTTAATCCAGCCCCTGTATTCGAGGCGATGCAGAGCCGGGTAAAGCGAGCCCTGGCCGATCTGCAATACGTCCCTTGAGACCTGCTGAATGCGTTGCGCAACGCCCCAACCGTGCATCGGGCCGAGGGCAAGCGTTTGCAGAATCAGCAGATCAAGTGTTCCTTGCAACAAGTCTGTGGATGGCGGCACGGCGTTCCCCTCGATATTCGACAATAGATTTACGCTCGCTCCTGTCGATTGTCAAGGGAAAGAATATGAGGATCGCAAAATGCTACTCTGGCGGGCCGACTGTGACGACGTAATACGATACGGGCGCGGTGGCGCTCGCATTCCCGATCCAGTGATCGTCCCCTGCAATGCATATGCCCATGTCTCCCGGCTTCAGCGTTCGCTCGGTGCCGGCGGTCATGAGCGTGGCCGTGCCTGTGCGAATAAACCAAATCTCAGAATGCTTGTGATGACCGATCTTTTCGTGCGGCGCGCCCGGGGCAAGAATGGAGCCGTGCGCCTCCAGCCGGATATTGTCCGGCAGCATGCCCAGGAGATAGTGGTGCGTGACGTGTTGCACGTTGGGGTCGGGGACTGCGTCCCCGGGATAGAGGCCCGACGTGAGTATGGGCAGCGGAGCCGATGCGGTGGTGGTCGGCGACGCTGCAGCCTGAGCTTCAGCCTTGGGCGCAAGGGCTGGGGCGGCAACAAGCAAAGGCAAAAGGGCTGAGAATTCGCGACGATTCATTGGGCCTCCCGTTCGTGCGTCATGGTACCCGTTGCCGTCGATGAGCTGCAACACGGGAGCAAGCAAAACAGCCAGCCCGGAGGCTGGCCGCTGTTTGCAGCGCTGGACCGCTTACTGCTTGTGGTGGGTTCGACCGAGGGATATGACCTCTACATCCACCTGGGCAAGACCGGCCTTGGTGATCTTCAGCTCCTGGGCGGCGGCGTAGGAGAGGTCGATGATGCGCCCCTTGGAGAGGATACCCCGATCATTGATTCGCACTACGACCGATTTCCTGGTGTTGAGATCAACCACGCGCACGATGCTGCCAAACGGCAGGGTGGGGTGGCAGGCCGTCATGGCGTACATGTCGAACTGCTCACCACTGGCCGTGCGATGGCCGTTGAGTACCGCGCCGTACCACGAGGCAATGCCGTGGAGTTTATCCTCAATGGAAGCGGAAACGGGCTTTGGTGGAGCCTGCATCACTGGTGTCGTGCTCAGGATGGGGGAAGGCGGTGGCGCGGTTAAGGCGGGTCTGGGAAGCCGCGCATCTGCCTGCACAACCGGTGTGGAAATTGTAACCACCGCAGCTGCCAGCGCAATCGATGAAGCTCCCGCCAGGATCCAAATCCCCAACGGACTCTTCAAGCTTATGTTGCGTGATTTCCTTCGAAGAACCATCCACCAATTTTACTAAATCGTTACCCCCCGTTCGGGCCATTTGGCAATAAATCCGTGGATATCTTCAGCATAAAAATCCGTCTTTACCCGGGATTTCTGATAAGCCATTTAGTCTCTGTGACTTGCATATTGCACCAAAACTAGTGCAAAAGTGGCTGCTTTCCGAATTCTGAAACTGTTGCAGCGACTGGAGGCCGCGGAACCACCCTGCTGGCCAGTTCGGCCGGATCCCCAAATTGGCTTTCGCAAGGCTCGATCCGACTCGGGTTAGTCGGTGGTTACCCCCTCGCACAGCAACTCTTCACTCAGTGCGTGAGCCCGGTCTCGTCCTTCCTTCGCTTAGCACTCGCGTCCCTTCAAGCACTTGCGAGGTGATTAAGTGGGTTCCCGCTGCTGATTTCTTGATGGCCGTCCGATTGAGCAAGGTGCGAATGCATTCACCATGAACACAGGCCTAGGCGGGTCTGGGTTGTCTTAACCTCCACGCCGCGGTCATGGACGATAGTCTGGAATCCTTCCATGCTGGTCAGCGCGGCTCCTTTTTTTGTCTTTCTGGTTGCGGTGTGCTTCCTCTACTGGGCCGCCGCCGGGTCGCGCCGGTTTCAGCTGGCGATTCTGGTCGCGGCAAACCTGTTCTTCCTGGCTCGCTTCAGCCTTATCTATCTGGCTTTGCCCCTGGCGGCGAGCGCGGATTTTCTGGTTGGTCTTGGATTTGGGCGGTCACCGAAGCCTGCCACTCGGCGGCTTCTGCTCGGCATGTCGCTGGCAATCAATCTTGGCCTTCTGGTTGGGCTCAAGCTGGTTCCGCTACTAACCGCGGGGCAATTCGGCTGGCTCTTTACGTTGAGCCTTTCGTTTTATTGTTTTCAGTCGCTTACCTACACCATCGATCTCTATCAAGGTGAGATAAAACCCACGCGCAGCTACTTAACCTATCTGGCATCCGCCTTGTTTTTTCCTTCGATGACGGCGGGGCCCATTCCGCGCCAGGGCAAGCTGCTGGATCAGCTCTCAAAGCCCTTCGCCTTCAGCGCTGAGGATGGCGGCCGCGCACTGCTGCTGATTGGCGTCGGGCTGGTGAAAAAACTGCTCATTGCCGACTACCTGGCAAACAATCTTGTAGGGCGTGTGTTCGACACCCCGGCGCTCTATTCCAGCGTGGAGACGCTGGTCGGCGTCTACGCCTACGCCTTGCAACTGTTCTTCGACTTCTCCGGCTATACCGACATTGCCATGGGCGCAGCACTGCTGCTTGGCATCCAGTTGCCGGAGAACTTCCGCCAGCCTTACCTTTCGGTGAATGTGGCCGAATTCTGGCGGCGCTGGCACATCACCTTCTCCAATTGGCTGCGCGACTACCTCTTCGACGTGCTGCCCAAGCGGCGCAAGCATCCGCTGCTTTCTTACAGTTATGCCTTCCTAATCACCTTTACGCTGGGTGGACTCTGGCATGGGATCTCCTGGAATTTCCTCATCTGGGGTGTGCTGCACGGGTTGGCGCTTGGCGTTGTCTTCGCCTGGAAACTGTGGCGCAAATTGCCCTCGCCCCATTGGTGGGCCAAGTTGCTCGGCGGCCTGGTGACCTTCAATTTTGTTTGCTTCACCTGGATCTTCTTCCGGGCCAGCTCGCTTGAAAACGCGCTGGCTATCCTGCGCAGCCTGGGCGCGCTTACCTGGTCCACGGACAATTTGACGCCGATCGTGCTGGGCGTCCTGGTGGTTGCAGCGGTCATCCATTCGCTCCCCGTAGGCTGGTTTGATACGTCAGCGGGAATCGCTGCTCGCACACCCTTCTGGGTGCAGGGCCTGGCCATGGCAGCGCTCATTCTGCTGATTCAAACGCTGGCGGGCCGCGGCTCCGCTCCTTTTGTCTATGGCAATTTTTAATCTTTCGGAACCCGGTTCTGGCCAGCCTGACTCTACCCAGTCAGGTGCTGTCCCTGCTGGCGGCGGCAATGGATTCCCGTTCAAGGCTGCGTTAGCGATCCTGGTATTGGCGGGAGCGCTGACTGGCTGGCGCTGGTATGTCGATCACGGCAAAGGGCTTGATCCGGGCATCTTCGCGGAGACGTTCCGGCTAGTTTGGCCTCATCCCCCTGCCCCCGTGGTGCCGAGAATTCAAACCCTCCAACCCACGGGGAACGAAAAGCTCCCGCAGGTCTCGCCGGTATTCGCCGACGACACCAACAGCCTGGACCCATTCTTCTCTGCGCTTTGGAGCCTGGAGCAGCGACAGCTGGGCCTGACAACTCAAGACCAAGGGAAGGAGGGCGTGGTCACCGTGCTGCACTATGGCGATTCGCCTACCACTGCCGACCTGATCACTGGAGACGTGCGCGCACAACTGCAAAGCCGGTTTGGCGACGCTGGCCGCGGCTACACGCTGATCGCCAAACCATGGGCCTGGTATGGACACCGCGGCGTAGAGATCAGCGACCACGGCTGGAAGATTCGTACCGGCGTGGGACTGATGCGCGAGGGCATCTATGGGCTCGGCGGCGCGGCATTTGAGGGCCAATCCGGCGTATGGAGCAAGTTTCGTTTGACCGAATCGCAGCAATCAGCAGTCATTTTCGAATACCTAGCCAAGCCCGGCGGCGGAGCATTTGCCGTCGAGGCGGACGAACAGCGGATCGTGGACCAAACCACCGACTCCGAAACGCAGAGTGTTAGCTGGGTCCAGGTGGAATTGCCGCCAGGAACAAAAGCCGTTTCCGTCCGGCCCACATCGGGAACTGTGACCCTATTTGGTGCGGATTTCCGCCGTGGGAACAGCGGGCTGCTCTATGACAGCCTTGGATTGAATGGAGCGACCACCTCGGTTGTAGCGCGCGTCTTGCAACCGACTCTGTGGAAGCAGGAGCTGGATCATGCTGCTCCTGCGCTGGTGATTATCAACTATGGTTCCAACGAAAGCAGTTTCGGAACATTCGTGCACAAGCAATACGCGGCGGAGCTGCGTCTAGCTATACAGCGGATTCGCGCGGCCTTCCCAGGTGCGTCTGTTTTGGTGATGAGCCCTATGGATCGAGGAGAACGCACCGGTTTGGATGAGATCAAGACCATGAGCACGATTCCCGAGATCGTCGCGATTCAGCGGCAGGTGGCCGCCGAGACCCATATCGCTTTTTTCGACATCTACGACGCGATGGGGGGCGATGGCACCATGGCCCGCTGGTATGCGGCCAGTCCCAGGCTGTGTACGGCCGACCTGTTGCACCCAACACCACAGGGAGCCACTATCGTGGCCGGACTCTTCGTCGATCAGTTGGGGCTGGGATACAATCGATGGAAGATGCAACACGGAATTGCCCTGCCAGCCGCAATTCCAATAACCACCCCCAAGGCTGCGGCAACCAACGCGTCACCCAAACCTGCCAACAGACACACCGGAAAGAAGGCCAGGGACAAATGAGCTGGCATCTTCCAATCCGGCGCTTTCAAACTCAAGGCATTCCAACCTGGAAGTGCGCTACCCTCGCTGCCGTTCTGTTGCTGACACTCGCAGGCAGTGCCCTGCTGTCGGCCGCATCGGCCAAAAAGAGGCATCACGCCCCGGCGGCAGGCAAATCGAGCGCCAAAACGCACCAGAGCATCCGAGTCTCGCCGGAGAAGACTACGTCCGGGCGGGCCGCAAAGGGCAAGGCGACTCGATCCCGAGTGCATGCCCGTGTGCACTTCTACCCTCGACAGCACATTGACCCCGCGCACAAAGCTGCACTCGTCGAAGAGATCGGCACAGAGCTCAAGGAACCGGCACCGCAGGCAATCGCTTACGGCTCAGCGCTGGACGGGTTCTACGCACAGCTCGAGTCGCAAGAGTCCGCGCTTCATGACACCGGCCCACAGACCGGTACCGTGCGCGTGTTACAGTTTGGCGACTCGCACACTGCGGCAGACATGTTTACGGGGGAAGCCCGGCGCGTCTTCCAGGATCAATTTGGCGACGGGGGGATCGGATTCTCGTACGCCGGACACCCCTTTGCCGGCTACAGGATTCTGGGATCAGAGCGTTCCCAGTCGACAGGTTGGAGAACCCAGGGCAACAAGTTTCTGCAGCTCGGCGACGCCCAAACTGGCCTGGGCGGCATCAGCATCTCAACCGAGCGGGCCGAGGAGCGGGTCACGCTGGACGCGACCTGTACCACGATTGAACTTGAATATCTGCAGCAGCCCGGCGGCGGCAGCCTGCGTTTCTCCGACAACGGCGTTGACACCGCGGAGATTCCAACCGACGCGCCGGCCACCGGCCCCGGCACCTATAGCTACTTTTGCCCCGCCGGCGCACACCATTTTGAGGTCACCACGGAGCAGAACGCGCCAGTCACTCTGCTGGGATGGGTTGCCACCCAACCGGGGGTCACCTGGGAGTCGCTTGGCATCAACGGAGCCGAGGCCCCGCTGATTCTCAAGTGGGATCAACCGCTGTTTTCGCGGTACCTCAAGGACAACTCTCCAGCCCTGATCGTCCTGGCCTACGGAACGAATGAGGCGGCCAGTTCCTATTGGGACGAGGAGACCTATGAGCTGGCCTTTGCATCGATCATCGACACGCTCCACCAGTATGTGCCGGAGTCGTCGATTCTGGTGGTGGGTCCGCCCGACCGTTCGCTTTCCCAGCATCGCGCCTGGCATCCCTACGCGGGAACCGATCACATCATTCAGGCGCAGCGCGCCGTTTGCCGCACCCACGGGTGCGCGTACTGGGACCAGCGCAAGCGGATGGGCGGCCTGGGGGCGATGCAGGAGTGGGTTTACGCGGGCTTGGCGCAAGCAGACCACACCCACTTCACCGGCGAGGGATACCGGGCGCTGGCCGACGCGCTGCTGGCCGACCTGGTAACCGGCTACCATACATACAAGGAACGGACAGCAAATGGCAGCGAAGCTACGGCGCAAGGAGTGACAGATGGAGCCACAAGCTCGAATCCTTAAGATTCTGCAAAAGGTGTCAGGGAAAGAGATAAGCCCTGGCGCAGATGAGTCGCTGTTTGTCTCGGGGCTGTTGGACTCATTTGCCCTGACCGACTTTGTTACTGGTCTGGAGGAAGAGTTTGGCGTCACCATTCCCGACTCCGACTTGTCGGCACGCAAGTTCGACACCATTAGCAAGGTAGAAACCTACCTCGCCTCAAAGAGTTAATCCATGGCTTTTCTTCGCGCCTTTGGATCGTGGCTTCCGCCGCGCCGCGTGAACAATCAAGAGCTCGCTCCGCTTGTGGATGCAACACCGGAGTGGATTCTCGAAGTCTCCGGCATCGAAGAACGCCGCTACGCAGCTGACACAAATTCGGTAGCCGGAATTGGCCTGCTGGCTGCGCAAAAATGCCTGGAAAATGCTGGTGCGATTGCCGCAGAGCTGGGCATGATTCTGGTAGCGAGCGGATCGGGCGACCGCTTTTGTCCCGGACCCGCCAGCCAGATTGCCTCCGGGCTCGGCCTTGCTTCCACGCCCGCACTCGATATTCCCGTCTCCTCCGCAGGGTCACTGATTGGGCTCGTTTTGGCTGCACAGCTTGCGCCTTCTGCAGGCCGGGTGTTGGTGGTGGGCGCGGAGATCATGTCGCGCCGCGTCTCCCTCACCCCTGAAGGCAAGAACACCGCGATCCTCTTTGGGGACGGCGCGGGTGCGGCGCTTGTGGACGCCGAGACTGGCTTCGCACGCATCGCCGACTCCTGCCTGTTTACAGACGGCGCTTCGACCGAGGTTCTTTTTATGCGCGATGGGCAGTTCCACATGGATGGGTCGGCGGTAATCCTGCATGCCTCGCGCAAGATGCCGCGCGCCATCAACGAACTGCTCGCGCGCAACCAGCTGGCCGCTTCTCAGGTCGAAGCGTTCCTGCTGCATCAGGCCAACCTCAACCTGATTACACGCGTTGCGGCCGCTCTCAAGACTCCTCCGGAAAAGTTCTTCACAAACATTGTCCGGTACGGAAACACCTCGTCGGCATCTCTGCTGATTGCTGCGGACGAGTGGCATCGCGGGCAAACCGCACCGCTCGCGGGACCGCTGGTTTTTTCCGCCTTTGGTTCGGGGTTAAACTGGGGCGCGTTGCTGGCCGTTCCGCCTTAGGGGTTTTGGCCGCTCCCAACCAAGGTCATGACCCGGCGCCATCGGGTTCTGTCCTGGCTGCCGAACATCCGACCGTAGTGCGCATTGTGATAAAAAGGCATCACTCTCGTTGTCTCTCAAGAAGCCCGATTCGTGTCGCGGCTAGAGCGGAACCAGGAAAGCCACACCCTTTGGAATTTGTTCAGGGTCGCCGCTCGCTGATGGTCGCGTCGACTTGAGGGAATTGGCTTTGAGTTACACCATCCCTGGTTCCGCTGGAAGGGGTCCGATTTGCGAATAGTCCAATTTCTGGCATTCGCACTGTCCGTCGCTGCTTCTGCGGCCTGGGCCGCGTCGCCCCCAGCCACGCCTCAACGCGAACTGAATGTTGTGGTGGTCGATGCCCAAGGTGACCCCTCCCAGCCGGTTCAGGGCGTACGCGTATCGTTAAGCTTCGTCGCCGGCTCTGAGAGAGTTGTCGATGCACGCGATGCCACCAATCGCGCAGGGCAGGCTCTACTGCTCGTCTCTCCTGAGGCTGCGCAGCGTGGCGATCTGCGCATCGATATCGTTGGCGTCAGCGACCTGGTCGTCTACGAACCCGCAGACGGTCAACTGAGCGGCCTGCCGGTGAACGTGACCATCCGTTTACTTCCCAAGGGATCCGTTGCGCTGCTTGGGCCGCCTCAAATCCAGGCAATGCTCCATCGCCTGTCGCTCCAGAACAACGCCAGGAGCCAGGAGATTCGCGCGTTGAAGGAAGAACTGGCCACAGCGCAAAGCCAGAAGCCGGACGACCTGACTGCGGCCATGACGGAGTGGGCCAAGGCCAACGGTTTTGCAATCGCGGATGCCGACAAGCAGGTTCATCAATGGGCCGAAGACGTTCAGCGACGCAAGGATCAGGCGACAGCGGAGGAGAAGGCCCTCGCGGAACTGGCGCTCAAGCACTATGGCGCCGCCGCCCAAATGTTCGACCAGGCTGCCGACGACATCGGCGCGTCAATGGACGAGGAAGAGAAGAAGTTCCTCGAAGAACGGCGAAAACAGTTGCGTGAACTGGTCGACAAGAAAATCCAAAGCGCCAATACCTATCAACTGAATCGTCAGTATCACCTGGCGACTCAGATTCTGGAACAAACCCGCGTTCGCGCTGCGGCGGAACATGCCCGGTACCCTGATGATGCGGCATTGCGCGCCATCTGGCTCGATGCTGTGCTTCGTTTGGCCAACGCGCGGCGGTCTGAAGGCAATGTTGGTGAGGCGAGCGAAAGCGCGGCGTTATTGGCTCAATCGATCAAGGATTATCAGGGATTGCTGCGGGAGAGGTCCGCGGTGGCCGAGCGACAGGACTGGGCCCGGACACAAAGTGAACTCGGCGCCGCTCTCACGCTGCAGGGGGAGCGGAGCAATGGGGCACAGGCAGTGGACTTCCTTGCACAGGCAATAACGGCCTTTCGAGCAGCTCTCGAAGTTGAGACAAAGGCGGAGATGCCCAAGGACAGGGCTAATACGCAGAACACCCTGGGCAACGCTCTGCTGAATCAAGGGATGCGAAGTAGCGGAGCGGAAGCAACGGATCTGCTGGCCCGGGCGGTGCAAGCCTTCCGCGCAGCGCTCGAGGTGCGCACCAAAGCGGACTGGCCCAAAGAATGGGCAACCGCTCAGTCCAACTTGGGCCTCGCTCTAACGAACCAGGCAGAGCGAAGCAACGGCGCGCAGGGAACCGAATTGTTTGCTCAGGCAGTTCAGGCCTACCGTGCGGCGCTCGAGGTCAGAACCAAGGCCGACCTGCCTCAGGGCTGGGCCGCGACACAGCTCGATCTGGGCAACGCCCTACTCAATCAAGCCCAGCGCAGCAGCGGGGCGCAGGGAACGGATCTGTTTGCACAGACGGTGCAAGCTTACCGGGAGTCTCTGACGATTTTTACCAAGGCCGACCTGCCGCAGCTCTGGGCAACTACACAGAGCAATTTGGGAGTTGCTCTGCTCAATCAAGGCCAGCGGAGCAGTGCGGCCCAGGCTTCGGATTTGTTTGCACAAGCGGCTGATGCTTTCCGGGCTGCACTCGAGGTGCGGACCAGGGAAGACCTGCCCCAGGACTGGGCCAAGACGCAGCTCAATCTGGGAAATGCTCTTCTGGCACAGGGGGAGCGGAGCAGCGGGGCTCATGCAACGGATCTGTTTGCACAAACGGTGCAAGCTTACCGGGCGACGCTTGAGTTCTATACCAAGGCAGATCTTCCCCAGGACTGGGCCAAGGCACAGGGCAATCTCGGTCTGGCTCTCACCGAGCAGGGGGATCGGACCGGCGGGGCGCAGGCGGCCGACTTGCTGGCCCAAGCAGTCCAAGCGAATCGAGCAGCGTTGGAAGTTTATACCAAGGCAGACTTGGCCCAGGACTGGGCCCGGACTCAGAACAACCTGGGAAACGCCCTGCTCAGAGAAGCTGGAAGGACCGCCGGGGCAGAAGCGGCGGACTTGCTGGCCCAGGCAGTGCAGGCCTATCGAGCGACGCTGGAAGTGTATACCAAGGCGGACCTTCCCCAGGGCTGGGCAAGGGCACAGACCAATATCGGTTTCAGCCTAATGAACCAAGGGGACCGAACCAGCGGAGCGAAAGCTGCGGATTTGCTGGCCCAGGCAGTACAGGCCCACCGGGCGGCGCTGGAAGTTTACACCCGGGCAGACTTTCCTCAGGACTGGGCCTCAACCCAGAGCACGATCGGTCTGGTTCTCATGGACCAGGCGGAGCGGACTAGCGGTGCCCGCGCGTCGGACCTGTTTGCACAGGCGGTGCAAGCTGACCGGGCAGCGCTGGAAGTGTATACCAAGGCGGACATGCCCCAGGACTGGGCCCGGACACAGACCAATCTCGGTCTCGCTCTCACCGATCAGGGTGTGCGCAACAGCGGAACGCAGGCAACGGAATTGTTGTCACAATCCGAGCAGGCCTTCCGGTCGGCGCTAGAAGTTTATACCAGAGCGGACATGCCCCAGGGTTGGGCCAGGGCCCAGACCAATCTCGGTCTCGCTCTCACTGATCACGGTATACGGAGCAGCGGCGCTCAGGCGGTCCAATTGTTCGCCCAGGCTATCGAAGCATACCGGGCCGCGCTCGAGGTCTTTAACCGCGCGAACGTGCCACAAGCCTGGGCCGGCACGCAGACCCGTTTGGGTATGGCTCTTACAGATCAAGGGATGCGCAGCAATCATGCACAGGCGTTGGATCTGTTGACTCAGGCGGTGGCAGCCTACCGCTCGGCGCTTGAGATCTATACCAAGGTGGACCTGCCTCTGCCGTGGGCTGCGGCGCAGTTCAGTTTGGGCATGACCCTAAAGGAACAGGGAGAGCGGGCCAGCGGAGCGGAGTCGAGGAATTTGTTGGCTCATGCCGTGGAAGCCTACCGGGCGTCACTCCAGGTGCGGAGCAAGATGGACACACCTGTGCCCTGGGCCGCGACAGAGGTCAGTTTGGCCGGGGCTCTTACCGAACAGGGAGAGCGCACCGGTGGGACACAGGCAACGGAATCGTGGGCACAGGCAGTCGAAGCATACCAGGCTGCCCTGGAAGTTCTCAACAAGGCCGACCTGCCCGAGTACTGGGCAATCACACAGACGAACATGGGAAGAGCAGTGGCGGACCAGGGGGAGCAGAGTAGCGGGGCGCAAGCGAAGGATTTGTTTGCGCGCGCCGTGCAAGCCTCTCGCGACGCATCCGATGTGGTGTCCAAAACGGATTTGCCTCAGACATGGGAAACGATTCAGACCAATCTGAGTGTCGCTCTGGCGGATCAGGGGGATGTTGCCGGTGCGTCCGAAGTCCTGGAAAAATGCGTTGAAGCCTTTCCCGCGGACTTTAATGTGCTGAGGCGTGCGGTATTCATTGAACAGAACAAGCTGTACCAGTACGACCGGGCACGTACGTTGGCCGAGCAATGGCTCAAGCTGGATGCTTCAACGGAGACACAGCTAGATATGGAGCAAGCGGATCTTGCGACCAGCCGTTTCGACGACTGCCAAAAGCAAGCCGCGGCCATCGGCGATGCCTCCCTCCGCGCTCCCGCAATGCCCCTGATGCTGGTCCGCGACACCATGAAGCTGTCTTGCCAGTGGGGTGCTGGACAGAAGACCGATGCGCAAAAGACCGCGAAGACGCTTTTGCAAGACTCTGCGCAGTTGCAAAATACGGGTTGGCACTTCGACGGGACGCGCCGCTTTCTAGCATCTTCCCCTGTCTTCGAGGCGGGCCGCGCATCGTGGATTGCGTTGTTTGAGAGCCTCGAAAAAGGAGACGGCGCCGCCATGAGCGGCGCGATTAACCAGCTTGAAGAAGTCATGCAGCGCTGACAGATTTTGCGCATGACATGCATGTGCTTCCGGTTGGGTTTCTTGACGCCAGGCAAAGGAAGGTCGCGTGCACGTTCCAGCGGTTTCGAAATTTCGGTGTATTCGTCGAATGACCGCTGGCTGGGGCGACCGAATTCTGTTGAGGTGTTCGAGATTCTGGAAAGTGAGAGGAGTCTTCAGGTATCCTGATCCTGCCTGACGTTGTGGTTCAGGGTTCATGGTAGCTTCGGCGCGCTCGATGATTCGAGCCGGCGAGCAAGACCTGATTTCAATTCGGTAATACTGACTCGATCGCTCGAAAGCGAGTGGATTGAATCTGATCTCTTACCAGAACTGAATTTCCGTAAGCAACCTTACGAGCATGGCCTTGTGCTCTCGATCTGGGATAACAGGTAAACACAGCCAATGCGCATTTCACATTCAGTTTTTATAGTCGCGACATTCTTTTCGCCTGTCGCCGTCTGCGTCTCGCAGTCGGCCCCCAAAGCGGTGTCGACGCAAGACACACCCGCTCCGCCGCTTGCTCCGTCCGGATTGCTGCAGACTTCGCTCAATGCAGTAGAAACGACTCTGGGCGCTCTGAGACTTGAGCGATGGAAAAAGGGCACCGTCCGCGATGAGGCGGGTGAGAACATCGGCGAAATCCAGCGAGAACTGAAGGAGACCCTGCCGTCGCTCCTTCAACAAGCGGATGCCGCTCCGGGAATACTCAGCGGAGAGCTGCCGGTATCTCGCCATGTCAACGCACTGTATGACGTACTCCTCCGCGTCGTGGAGGCGGCGCGCGTTTCAGCGCCTCCTGAGCAGGTTACCCAGCTAGAGCAAGCCTTGACCGCTCTGGGGAACGCGCGCAAAGCGCTCGATGAGACGATGCAACGAGCGGCTGCCGCACAAGAGAAACAGCTCAGCGATCTGCGCAGCACGCTGCAAGCGCAAGCAAGTGTCCGATGCCCCGTTACACCCGCTCCCGTCACACCGTCGTGTGTGCCGCAGACTCCAGCGCATAAGGTCAGGAAGAAGCCTAAGCCGCCCGCAACAACCCCCCAGGTGTCGCCAGCCGCAACGCCTGGAACCCCTGCGGGCAAATGAATCGCGTGACATTGGTCAATCGTCGAAAACCTTCCTTCATCCCCAAGTGTTCCGATGCGCGGACACGGAAGAGGCACCAAGTTGCACAGAGCAACGATGCGGATTTGTCTATACATCTCCTGCTATGCGGTGCTGTTCACATTGGCTCTGCCCTGCCTGGTGGCAGCCCAGGGCGCAGGTAGTTCCATCACAAGGGAGTCTTTGGCGGGAGTTTACGATGGCGGCCAAATGGAAGTCGGCGCTCGCCTCCTCCTCAAGGCAAACGGCCATTTCAGCTACGAGCTAGCTTACGGCGCTCTCGACGAAGTTGCGGATGGCACCTGGGATCTCAAAGGAGGCGCGGTGTTCCTGACCACGGTTCCCGCCGTGGTGGCCCCTCGCTTTGTTGTTGTGAACGATGAGCCCGCACCGCGTGGTGAACTGTGGATCCAACTTGCTAGCGGGCCGGTCATGGAAGGCGCTCCGCAACGTGTGTACCTCATCTACGGACCCAACCAGCCGCCGGAAATGATAGAGGTCGCCGCGAATGGGCATGTTCCTCTCCCCGGCAATCGCTGGCCGAAAGCCATCGTTCCAGAGATTCCCGTCTATCCTGTTCAGAGCAAGGCCATTCCGCTGACCAGCACTGCAGGCCATCGCTTTCTTTTGCGTTTCGAGCCGAACGGCATCGGTAAGGCAGACTTCCGCGCGCAGAGGCTCGACGTTGATGGCGGCGTTCTCATCATGTCGCGCCACGATCTGGAACTGATGCTGCGCTTCAAACGCCAGGACAGTCATTCGGAGCGATAAACCTCGATCTCGGTAAGTTCAATCGTGACATGACGCGAACTTCAGATTTCCTGTCGTGCCGCGATGCGACTTCCTCGCTTTTTGGAATCAATGGCTTATGTGGCGATGGAATTCATATGCGATTCGCCCCTTAAGAATCGATTTTGATGTCGCAAGCGATATGCTAACTTGTCTTTACAGCCCAGCTTCAAGCAGACCAATGACAAGCGCGCGGGCTGAGGTGCCGAATGATGGCGTGCCCGCCTGAATCCAAGCGTGGGCCGCAAGGGGACAGATGGGAATACGAGTTGCGCTAAGCCACCGGACAGTGTACCGGTACGAAAGAGCGATCTCCCTCGGTCCACAGGTTATCCAGTTGCGCCCCGCACTGCACTGTCGAACGCCAATTCTCAACTACTCCCTGGACGTTACTCCGTCACAGCACCTGCTGAATTGGCAACTCGACCCACACAACAATCGCCTTGCGCGCCTGCTGTTTCTGGAAAAGACAAACGAACTTGTGGTTGAGGTGAATCTCGTGGCGGAGCTTTCGCCTATCAATCCGTTCGATTTCTTTCTGGAGCCTGGAGTTGAGGAGTATCCCTTCGCGTACGCGCCCGGGCTGGCAAAGGATCTTGAACCCTATCGGTCCATGGATCCGCAGGGGCCACTCCTTGAGGCGTTTGCTGAGCGATTTGTAGGCCAGAAAGAAGGAACAATCAGCCTTCTGCTGGACTTGAATCGCAAGGTGCGGGACGAAATTCGGTATGTGACGAGGCTTGAGGCGGGCGTCCAGACATGCGAGGAGACCCTTGAGAAGGGCTCAGGTTCGTGCCGCGATTCTGCGTGGCTCCTGGTGCAGGCTCTCAGGAGTCTCGGAATCGCAGCACGGTTTGTTTCCGGTTATCTGATTCAACTCAAGGCGGACGGGCCTCCGCCTTCTGGCGAAGACGTCGGTCCGCCTGAGGACACTGCGGATTTGCATGCATGGGCAGAGGCGTACCTGCCGGGCGCCGGATGGATTGGCATGGATCCGACCTCGGGCCTCTTCGCCAGTGAGGGGCATATCCCGCTGGTGTGCACCCCGAATGCTGCGCAGGCCGCGCCGATCGGCGGCACATTGGAGCCAACCTCCGTTGAGTTCACCCACTCCATATTTGTTCGCCGATTGAATGATCCACGGCGGCCGTCCAAGCCATTTATCGATGCGGATTGGCGGCGCGTGAGAGAGCTTGCACACAGTGTCGATGCAGAACTGAATGCGCAGGAAGTTCGCGTGACCATGGGCGGCGAGCCGACATTTGTAGGGATTGACGATCCCGAAAGCCCACAGTGGAACATCGATGCCCTGGGCGCGATGAAGCGAACGCGCGGGCTGGCACTCATCGAGGGCCTGCGGGAGAAAATGGCGCCGGGCGCGCTGCTCCATTACGGTCAGGGCAAGTGGTACCCGGGTGAGCCGCTGCCGCGGTGGGCGCTGACTTGCTATTGGCGTGCCGACGGGGTTCCTGTCTGGGAAGATGCGAATCTCATTGCGCGGGAAAACCGGGACTATGGATTTGGAGGGGCCGAGGCTCTGGGGTTTATGGGAGCGCTCACGCGCCGACTCCAGGTGAAATCTGATGACATTCTTCCTGCGTACGACCCGGGAACCGGGTTCTCGGAGCCGGTTGGCTACATTCTTCCGATTCGCCGCCGTCAACCCGAGGGCCACCTCAGGTGGTCGAGTCAGTTGTGGTTTCCTCGCCCGGAACGACTGATTCTCTCGGAGGGCGACTCGCCCATCGGCTATCGCATCCCCACCGAGCAAATGCCGTGGGTGGCGCCAGATGAGCTCGAATACGAGTTTGATGCCTCGCCGTTCGCAAATCGGGTCAAGCTTCCATCACGCCCAGCGGACCGCATCGCGCTCTTCAACCTAGACCCTGAGTCCGACCCGCTACCTGCCGTGTTGAAGGATCCTGAGACAGCAGAAGTGGTGATGCGGCCATCTCTCTGCGTACAGGCGCGTGAACGCCGCCTGCACGTGTTTCTGCCTTATGCGCCCATCCTTGCGGATTATCTGGATTTGATTTGCGCAGTCGAGGATACATGCCGGTATCTCAATATGCCGGTTTGGGTGGAGGGCTACGCACCCGCTTCCGATCCGCGGTTGAAGTCATTGAGCGTCACACCCGACCCGGGCGTTCTTGAGATCAACTTGCCCCCGGCAAGCGATTGGGACCAACTTGAGCAAATCTACACAGTCGTCGACCAGGAAGCCCGCAAGAATCGGTTGACCGCGGAAAAGTTCGAATATGACGGCGACCATATCCCGACGGGCGGCGGCAGTCACATCGCGATCGGCGGAGCGAGCCTCCTCGACAGTCCCATACTGCGCCGCCCCGATCTGCTGCGCAGCATGATCGCGTTCTGGCAGAATCATCCGTCGCTGTCCTATCTGTTTTCCGGAACCTATGTTGGTCCAACAAGCCAGTATCCGCGCGTGGATGAAGCGCGGCTGGACACCTTATATGAACTCGAAGTTGCATTTGGTCAACTCCCTGCAAGCGATTGTCCGCCCTTCATAGTGGATGGATTGTTCCGCAACCTGCTCTCCGATATTACGGGGAACACGCATCGCGCCGAATTCTGCGTGGATAAGCTGTTTCCGCCGCCGGGGTTAGGCTTGCAACTCGGCTTGCTCGAATTGCGGGCGTTCGAGATGCCGCCGCACGTGCGAATGAACCTTCTGCAGATGTTGCTGGTTCGCGCTCTAGTGGCGATGTTTTGGAAGAATCTCTTCGAAGGCGGGCTGATCCGCTGGGGCACAACGCTCCACGACCGTTTCATGCTGCCTGAATTTGTTCAGAGCGACCTTTATGCGGTGCTGGCCCAGTTGCGGCGGTCCGGCTTCGACTTCGAGGAACAGTGGTTTGCTGCGCACCTTGAATTTCGTTTCCCCAGGATCGGGGCGATTGCCGCAGAAGGAATCGAGCTGGAACTGCGCCAGGCGCTTGAGCCATGGAACGTGCTCGCGGAAGAGAGCGTCTCCGGCAGCACGGTGCGCAGCGTTGACTCATCGCTTGAGCGGATACAGGTGAAGGTGTCAGGGCTGACCGATGCGACCCGCTATGTGGTTGCCTGCAATGGCCGCAGTATGCCGCTCCAGCTGACGCACGAAGCCGGGGTTGCCGTGGCAGGCGTCCGGTATCGTGCTCGCAAGTTGGCGGCGACGCTGCACCCTACGGTCCCCGTGCATGCGCCTCTTGTCTTCAATCTTATCGATCGATGGAACAATCGTTCGATTGGCCAATGTACTTACCATGTCGCAGCGCCCGATGGCCGCACCTACACAGCCCGTCCCGTCAACGGCGCCGAGGCCGAGGGCAGGCGGCAGGAACGCTTTCAGGTCGCAGGCGCTGCCTTCATTCCCATGACCGCGCCGGCAGAAGAGTCCAACCCGGTTTTTCCTTGTACTTTGGACCTGCGATTTCCGCCTCCCGGACGAGGGATACAAATTGAGACGCCGGGGAACGTTGCATGACCACCGATCTCTATCAAACGCAGCTTCCCTACGGGCATGCCTACAACGAGTCATCGGCTGATGGTGTGACCCCGCGGCCGCATTGGGCGCAGTTGATGGAGGCACTTGCCGAGATTGGGCCCGAGGAGTTGCAGCGGCGGTGGGGGCGTGCAGAACGCCGCATTCGCGAGAACGGCATCACGTACAACATTTACAGCGATCCCCTCGGTGTAAATCGGCCTTGGAAGATCGATGTCGTTCCATTTCTGATTTCGGCAGACGAGTGGCGCTTCATAGAAGAGGGAATCATTCAGCGCGCCCAGTTGCTGAGTCTCGTTCTTGAGGATCTTTACGGCTCGCAGAGCCTTATCGCGAGTGGCCGCTTTCCTGCGGAGCTCCTTTATGCCAACCCCGCTTTTCTTCGACCTATGGTGGGAGTGAAGGTACCAGCGCATAGCTATCTGCATATGCTGGCGGTCGATCTCGCCCGCTCACCGGACGGACAATGGTGGGTGCTTTCCGATCGTACGCAAGCTCCATCAGGCAGCGGCTATGCGCTTGAGAACCGCACGATTGTGTCCGATGTCCTGCCTGACCTCTTCCGCAACTCAAACGTTCTGCGCCTCGCTCCATTCTTCCGTGCGCAGCGTGATGCGCTTACTGCCCTCGCCGACTGCAACAATCCGCGCATCGTGCTGCTCACCCCCGGTCCATACAACGAGACCTACTTCGAACACTCGTATATGGCGCGATACCTTGGATTCACGCTGGTTGAGGGCGCCGATCTCACGGTGCGCGACCGATGCGTCTATCTCAAGACCGTCGACGGATTAGAGCAGGTGAACGTGATTTTGCGCAGGGTTGACGATAGCTTCTGCGATCCTCTCGAACTGCGCAGCGATTCTCTGCTCGGCGTGCCGGGCCTGGTTGACGCCATCGTCGCTGGAAACGTGAAGGTAGCGAACGCATTGGGAAGCGGCCTTATTGAGACGGCCGCCATCATGCCGTTTCTTCCCGGGCTTTCCAGATATCTGACTGGAGAGAAGCTCAAGCTTCCATCTGTCGCAACCTGGTGGTGCGGACAGGCGGATGCACTCGATTGGGTGCTCAACCATCTCGATTCCGCCGTGGTGAAGCCAGCATTTCCATCGCGAGGCATGGAACCAGTATTCGGAGCCGAACTGGAGCATGGCGAAAAAGGCAAGCTTGCCGAAAAGCTGCGAGCCCGTCCGCATGAGTATGTTGCACAAGAGCAGATCGCTTTGTCCAATGCGCCCGTTTGGGATAGCGGCGGCCTTCACTCGCGTAATGTCGTGCTGCGTGCCTATGTTTTGAACACGGGCTCTGGTTGGACTGCAATTCCCGGAGGATTGGTGCGGGTCGCTGAAGAGGAAGGATCGGTTGTCTCAATGCAGCGCGGCGGACATAGCAAAGACGCCTGGGTGCTATCGGATAGCCCGGTAGATACCTTCAGCATGCTTCACCCGCGCAATGAGCCGGTCGCGCTGCGCCGCGATTCGCCCGGCGTGCCGAGTAGCGTTGCAGACAATGTCTTCTGGCTGGGACGATATGTCGAACGTGCAGAGTATACGGCGCGGATTGTGCGCACAATGACCTCCCGTGTGCGGCGCGCCAACCAGGCAGAGCTGGGATGCCTGCTTCGGCTTCATAGTTGTTTGGAGTCAAAGCAAAGCAAGTTGCCAAAGAAAAAGAGACGACGGCCCACCGCGCTGGAACTCGAGCAGGAATTGATCTCCGTCATTGCCGACGCAAAGCGAACCGACAGCCTTGTTTCCACATTGTCAGAAGTAGCGCGTGTGGGAGGCAGTGTGCGAGAACGTCTATCGGCGGATATGGTGTTTCTGATCGGCCAAATCAGAGACTCGATTCAGATTGAGCCTCGCATGCCATTCCTCGAGTATCCAGCAATGTTGACCGGCTGCCTGGAACTTCTGTCTGCATTTTCCGGGATGGAGCGCGAAAACATCAACCGGGGATTGGGCTGGTTGTTCATGAGCATCGGCCGGCGGCTTGAGCGCGCCATCTATCTCACCAGGCTGCTGCGCGAGATCACAACGCCTCTCGGGGAACAGGACTGGCCGCTTCTGGAGTGCCTGCTCGAAGTGGCCGACAGTTCGATGAGCTACCGTTCGCGGTACTACACCACGCTTCAGCCACTGGCGGTGCTGGATGTTTTATTGGCGGACGGAGGCAACCCCCGGTCGCTGGACTTTCAATTGACCCATCTTGTGCAGCTTTACTGCCAGCTGCCTCGGCATGTGCTCGATGACTTGAACGCAATGCAGGAGGGGCTGACCTTGTTACGCAGTTTTGATCTGCGAAAGCTGAGCTACCCGTTGCCGGGCGCCGCAACGGTGGCGAAGGTTGCCGATGATCTCTCCCGGCTTGAGCGATTTCTGAGAGTGCTGGAGGTCTTGCTGCCTTCATGGTCAAACAACTTATCGAGCCGGTACTTCAGCCACGCTCGCACCTTGCCGATCACGATACGCCTATGATCTACAGAATCGTTCATCGAACCACCTTCAGCTACAGGCATCCGGTCTCGGTTGGGAAACACGTTGCGTGCCTCAAGCCGAGGTCACTGCCGAACCAGCAGTTGACAAACAGCGAACTGCACATTGAACCGGCCCCGGCAGCCATGACCGAGAGGATCGACTATTTTGGGAACCTTCAATGTTTCTTTACAGTGCAGGAACCGCACAGGGAACTCGTGGTTGAAGCTCGGAGCGAAGTAAGAATGGAAGGCGTCGCAGCAACATTGCCGGAAGATTCGCGCCCTTGGGAAGAAGCGGTCAGATTGATCCCAAGGGATCAAAGCTCCGAAGGACTTGAGGCCTACCAGTTCATGTTTGAGTCGCCGCGTATCAGGCTGCGGCCTGAGTTTGCGACTTATGCTTTGCAGTCGTTCACGCCCGGAAGGCCTCTGCGAGAGGGGCTTCTCGATCTCACAACGCGTATCCACAAGGACTTTCGTTTTGACTCAAAAGTGACCAATGTCCGCACGACCACCGAAGAGGTCTTCCGCAAGCGGCACGGCGTGTGCCAGGATTTTGCGCACTTTCAAATCGCCTGCCTCCGTTCGCTCAATCTTTCGGCACGCTACGTCAGTGGATACCTTCGAACGCATCCGCCTCCTGGGCAACCAAGGCTTGTGGGCGCGGATGCATCCCATGCGTGGATATCTGCTTATTGCCCTGGAATCGGCTGGATCGACCTCGACCCAACCAACAACCTTGTGCCCTCGAACGGTCACGTCACGCTGGCCTGGGGCCGGGACTACGGCGACGTGAGCCCTCTGTACGGCGTAATCCAGGGTGGCGGAGCTCATGCTCTCAATGTCGCCGTGGACATGGATGCGATTGAATCCTGATCGTCAGAAGCGCAGAGGTGCGTTACAGGAATGTTCGGGCAGGACTTGCAGTTGTCAGGCGATTCGACTGGGCCTGGTGGGTGAACCTGTCTTGTTTAGGCTTCTCTAAGCTCCTGATTATAAAGTGGTGGCCAGAGGCGCTACTCAATTGTCGTCCGCGAACCGCGATTCGGACGCGGAATCTGCAAAAAATGGGCATAAAATGAAGGAAATTCCACGTCTGTTCGCGGGCGTTAGAAGAAAGTTGCCCCCATGGGTTTGCACTTGCTGGTTTCGACCCTTGATGAGATCGGATTGGCGGCTCGCCGCCGGAGATGCCGATCATTGCCGCCCTCAGCCGTCCCAGGTGGTCGATCCGCCGGTACATCTCTTTCAGCTGCACCGACTCTGAGACTTTTTCGTACTCGTTGCAATAGCCGCAGCTCAGGCTGGAGAACCGCGCCGGCAAACCTGCGCCAGGTCACATGGTCAGATCAATTGATTGCGGAATTCGCTGAACTTGAGGAGCCGCTTGCGGTAATTTCGAATTTCAATCAGGAGCTTCTCGGGAAGACCCGTTTCCGTTCTCTCCATTTACTGTAAACCGCCTTCGGCAGTAAGCTAGCCCGAACTATTCATGAACACACAGTGAACGGGCTTTGGGTCGGCACGAGATTGCCGAAGATGGCGACGGCGGCATGATTTGTCCATGCTGTCTGTTGCGGCGAGCCTGATTTGCGTTTGTCGTGAGCGCGGCAGCGGTTTCGAGACAGGGCTTTCCCGTGCTGTCGCTTTCATCAAGCCAATCTGGATATCTTTCCGTGGTGCAGTTGCCGTCTTACCCAGGCGATGCTCCCAGTTCCATCGCCATGTGCCGGAAGGTCGCCAGAAACGGGAACGATTGCGGCAAGTGTATGACCATGCGCCGCGCTGAGGCAACGACCCTCGCACCCAGTTTCAGGAAGCGTTCCCGCAGTGTCCAGACCTGCGCTCTTGCGCAATTGGTGCCCGCCGCAGACAGGCGCAGTTCCTGCATCAGCACATAGGCCGCGGCGGTCAGCAGCACGCGGAACTGGTTAGCCCAGAAGAGGCTGCAACTGGTGCGGTCGATCTCCATGGCGTGCAACTCCTTGATCCGGTTCTCGATTTCGCCGCGCTGGCAGTAAACCTCTTCGTAGAGCCATTGCGGAGTCTGCTTCATATTCGTGATCACGAAACGCGGGTTATCCTTCGGTGCTTTATCTTCGGCATGCACGACTTCGGCTTTGATAATGACGCGGCGTTCTCGCTCCCAACTTCCCGCCGCATAGCGAGTTTCACCGTAGACGTGCTCAGTCTGATCGGTCAGACCGGCCAATAGGCGGGCAACCTCCATGGCCTCTTCCGCCTTGCGATTCAATACCGCATTGCTGGCCATCGCCACCACATATTCGACGTCAGGTTCGCTCTCCAAAAACGTCAACAGTTCAGGATTAGCAAAACCGCCGTCGAGACGAACGCGGATGCGCGTCTTGGGGAACGAGGCGCGAATCATGCTCATCAGCCGACGCAGGATGCCCACCGCGCCTGCCGCCGCTGTAACATTGCCGGGCCGCAACACAGCCGCGCACA
>OBLU010000823.1_pt1 | contig 29061 bp, 24 predicted proteins | sample 1518681 | NCBI WGS metagenome assembly OBLU01 (sample SAMEA3539304, study PRJEB22396) | soil metagenome | biome: tundra; feature: field; material: soil | place: USA | collected 2010-05 | depth 0.15 m
GAAGGAAAATCGATGCCGCTTGAATCGTGAGCCACGCGACCACCGCGTACGCGACGGCAACCTTGTAAACGTTGCGCCGTTTCAGTTCCCCCAAGAAACCCTTCGTGTTCACGGCTTTGCTTTTGCCACACCGTCAATTTATGAGCAAGACTGGCGTTACTCTAAATTGCGCGAATCGCGAAGCGAAGCCGCTTGAAAATCTGCGCGGCCCGATCAAAATCATGAACTCGGAAAAATCGATATCGTCATGGCACACCAAACAACTGAATCGAAGCGTCTTCTCTCATACGTAATCGCCGACTGGGCTTGCGCTCTGAAATACGAGCATCTTTCTCCGGCGGCAGTTCAAGCGGCCAAATTATTCTGGTTCGATTCCATCGGCTGCGCTCTGGGTGGCAGTCAACAGGATGACGCGAAGATTTTGCTAAAGCATTACCGCGCGATGTCCGCCACGGCGGACTCGTCCGATGGCGAGAGCGGCGGCAACGGCAAGGCCACCGCGTTTGTGTCCGGATTCAAAACCAATCCGGTGGATGCGTCATTCCTGAATGGCCACATGATCCGCGCGATGGATTACAACGACATTTATTGGAAGGCTGATCCATGTCATCCGAGCGATCTCATCGCCGCGCCGCTGGCACTCTGTGAAAGCGAAGGGCTCGGCGGCCAGGATTTGATTCTCGCTACCATTATCGCCTACGAAATTGAAATGCGTCTTTGCGAAGTGGGCCGACCGGGCGTGCGCGAATACGGCTGGCATCACGCCACACTGAGCGCGTTCGCGGCGCCGATCGCGGCCGGTCGCGTGTTGAATCTCACGCCAGCGCAAATGGTGTCGGCCATGGGTATCAGCGCGTCGCGAACATTTTGTCCGGGCGCGGTGACGGCGGGCAAGTTGACCAACATGAAGAACACGGTCGATCCGTGGGCGGGACGCATGGGCGCCGAGAGCGCGCTCCTTGCGCGCGGTGGATTCTCCGGTCCCGAGCACATCATCGATGGCAAAGAAGGTTTGTTCGCCGTGTTCCATCATGTGCAATACGAGGGACAACCAGCCACTTTCGACGCCGAGGCGTTGGTCGAGGATCTTCCCAGCTCAAGCAAGTCTCACTATCGCATCCTTGACTGCGGCATGAAGAGTTTCCCAATCGAGGCACTCAGTCACTCGCCACTCACGGCCATGATGAAGACGGTCAAGAAACACAACATTCAGGCCAACGACGTGAAGGAAATCAAAGTGGAAGTGATCGCGCGCGCCGCCGACATTCTGGGCGATCCGCACAAGTATCGACCGGACTCCAAAGAAACCGCCGATCATTCGCTGCCTTATTGCATGGCTGCGGGACTGGTCGACGGCATGGTGACGCCGCTGCAATTCAAAGAAGAGCGCGTGCTGGATAAGGCGCTCATTCCAATCATGGATAAAGTAAAAGTGGTCGCCAACCAGGAGTTCGAAGCGCTCTTTCCCAAGTTCCAGCCGAGTCGCGTGACCATCACCACCAATAGCGGCGCGTCACATTCCACCCGCGTCGATGTTCCAAAAGGTGATCCGCGCGATCCAATGACCGAGGAAGAAATCGCCGTGAAATTCACCGCGCTCGGCGGCGATGTCATCGGCAAGGATCAATGCAAGAAGTTGCAGAGCTTCATTATGAGTATTGAAACTGCCAGGAACCTTGACGGACTCTTTGAGCTAACCACGGCTCGCGAAGCCGTTCACACCTAAAGGCGAGTTGGAGTCGAGACGGGGCCGCTGTTAGGCTGACATCAGAGGAGATAAAGCGATGCCAACGTTTGAAGCGGTTGACTTCTACAATCTCGATGAACTGCTGACGACGGACGAGCGTCGCACACGAGATGCCGTGCGCCATTGGGTGCAGGAGCGCTTTCTGCCGGTGGTCGCGCAACACTATCGCGATGGCACGTTCCCCACGGAGTTCGTGCCGGAGCTGGCACAGCTCGGTGTCTTCGGGCCGAGCATCAAAGGCTACGGCTGTGCCGGGCTCGGGAGTGTCGCCGCCGGCTTGATCATGCAGGAGCTCGAACGCGGCGACAGTGGACTGCGCACCTTTGCCTCGGTCCAGGGCTCACTCGCCATGATGGCGATCAATCTGTTCGGCTCGGAAGAGCAAAAAAAACACTGGCTGCCGGCGATGGCGGAAGGCACCAAGCTCGGTTGTTTTGCACTCACGGAGCCCGACTTCGGTTCGAATCCCGCCGCTCTGCGCTGTCGCGCGCGCAAGACCGGCGACGGTTATCGCCTCAGCGGAGCAAAGAAGTGGATTGGCAACGGCACCATCGCCGACGTGGCAGTGGTGTGGGCCAAAGTTGAGGGCGAAGCCGGCGTCGATCCGGACAATGCCGGCGCGATACGTGGATTCCTAGTCGAAAAGGGTAGGCCGGGTTTCACGGCGGCGCTGATCGAGGGCAAACTCTCGCTACGCGCGGCGTTGACGGCGACGCTCGAATTCGACGACTGCGCCATACCGGCGACCGCGTTGTTGCCGCAAAGCGGCGGACTAAAATCGCCGCTCTTATGTGTGAACCAGGCACGTTACGGAATCGCCTGGGGCGCGATCGGGGCGGCGATGGCGTGTTACGATGAAGCGCGGCAGTACGCGATGCGCCGCGTGCAATTCGACCGCGCCATCGGCGGTTTCCAGCTGGTGCAGGCGAAGTTGGCGCGCATGCTCACCGATATTACCAAAGCCCAACTGCTGGCTCACCGCCTGGCGCAATTGCAAGACGCCGGCACGACGCGGCATTACCACATTTCCATGGCCAAGATGAACAACGTCGAGATCGCGCTCGACGCCGCGCGCACCGCGCGCGACATCCTTGGTGGTGTTGGGATCCTCGATGAGCACCAGTGCTTTCGACACATGTGCAATCTCGAAAGCGTGAAGACCTACGAGGGCACGCACGATATCCATCTGCTGGTGCTCGGCCGGCAGATCACCGAAATGTCGGCCTTCGCCGGCTGATCAGTTGTAGACCGGCTGGCCGGAGCTTGCACCTTTGTTGATCACTAAAGCGCTGTCATCCCGAACCGCGAGGCGGTGAGGGACCTCGCATTCGAAGCAAAAATCTCCTCGGTTCAAAAAACATCCATCCGCCGGTTGTGGGGTCCCTCGCCGTCTGCGCGGCTCGGGATGACAAGCCTAGCAGTGTCGCTATTGGGTGCGACCCGAGAGCTTGCGATGACAACGATTCGCCTTTGTATTTGTTAGGCTGTTGCGCTGCCGGCGGCGTCGCTGCCAAATTGGATTCCCTGGGCCAGCGGAAGTTCGGTGGAAAAATTAATCGTATTCGTCTGCCTGCGCATGTACATCTTCCACGAATCGCTGCCGCTTTCGCGTCCGCCGCCGGTCTCCTTCTCGCCACCAAAGGCTCCGCCAATTTCCGCGCCGCTCGTTCCCGTATTCACGTTCGCAATGCCGCAATCGCTGCCGGCCGCGCAGAGAAACTTCTCCGCTTCGCGCATATCGTTCGTAAAAATGGCGGACGTCAAGCCCTGCGGCACGCCATTGTTGATCGCGATTGCTTCGTCGAAATCGCGATAGGTCAGCAGATAAAGCAGCGGCCCAAACGTTTCGTGACAGACAATCTTGAAATCAGGTTTCGCGTTCGCCAGGCACGGTGTCATGTAACAGCCGCCCTGATATTGCTCACCTTCGAGACGCTCTCCCCCGTAAAGAACTTCACCGCCCTCATCTTTCAATCGCTGGATGGACTCCTGCACCATGCCCACGGCGTTCTTCTCGATTAAAGGACCCATCATCGTCTGGCGATCGAGCGGATTTCCAATTCGCAGCGACTTATATGCACCCAAAAGTTTCTTGCGCACTTTATCGGCGATCGACTCGTGCATGATGATGCGACGCGTGGAAGTGCAGCGCTGACCCGCCGTGCCGACTGCGCCGAAAAAGATCGATTGCGTCGCCATTTCGATATCAGCGCTTGGCGCCACGATGAGCGCGTTATTTCCGCCCAGTTCCATAATCGTTTTGCCGAGGCGACCATGAACTGCTTGCGCAACATGTAAGCCCATCTGCACAGAACCTGTGGCGGAGATCAAAGGAATACGCCGATCAGCGGACAGTTTTTGTCCCACCGTTTTGCGGTCGCCCATGAGCAAAGTGAAAATCGCCGGATCGGCCCCTGTTTCGCGACAGACGCGCTCGGCAATTTTTGTCACCGCAATCGCGGTGAGCGGCGTTTTTTCCGAAGCCTTCCAAACCGTAGCGTCGCCACAGACGGCGGCCAGCGTCGCGTTCCACGACCAGACCGCGACTGGAAAATTGAAAGCGCTGATTACCGCAACCACGCCGAGCGGATGCCATTGCTCCATCAAACGGTGACTGGGCCGTTCCGATTGAATGGTCAGGCCATAAAGCATTCGCGATTGACCAACTGCGAAATCGCAGATGTCGATCATTTCCTGCACTTCACCTTCGCCCTCCGCGATAATTTTTCCGGTCTCGAGCGTAACGAGTTGACCGAGCTCGTGTTTGAATTCACGCAATGCGTTGCCCAGCCGGCGAACGGTCTCGCCGCGGACCGGTCCAGGCGTTGTGCGCCATTTCAAAAACGCCTCGTGCGCGCGAGAGATGGCCGTGTTGTAATCGTCACCGGAGGCAGTGCGAACGCTAGCCAGTTTCTTTCCATTAATCGGCGAGATCTTGTCGATCTTCGCGCCGCCGCCGCGCCATTCGCCGCAAAAGACGCCGGGGTTTTCCTCGGCGATGCCGAGTTTCTCGAGGACCGATTGCATTCTAAAACAGGTAGGGATGGTTCTCCGAACCGTCCGTCGAAATTAGTCGGCGCGCTCGGAGATCGCGCCCCACCAAAACGCCCTTCGTTTTCATTTCCGCATCCGCGCGCATTGTTTGCGCAGCAGTTCCATCGCCTCGTCAACGACTTCCGCCGAGATATCGAGCGCGGGACGAAAACGAATAGCGCGCTCGCCTGATTTCAAAGCGAGAACGCCGCGATCAAACAAACCTTTCCAGAATTCGTCACGTGTTTCGGGGTCGGGCAGATCAAAGGCAACGAACAGGCCACGACCGCGTACCGCAGTCATGACCGGAAATTCCGCCGCAATCGTATGTAGCGATTTCACAATGCGCTCACCCATCAGGCGTGCATTCTCGATCAAGTTTTCACTTTCGATGATGCGCATGAAATGGGTCGAGCGCACCATGTCGGTAAAATTGCCGCCCCAGGTTGAGTTCAATCGGCTCGGCAATCGAAACGCGTTGTCCTTCACTTCGTCAATTCGCGGGCCGGCCATGACACCGCACACTTGCGCTTTTTTCCCGAACGCGAGCAGATCAGGAACAACACCGAAATGCTGACAACACCAAGTGCGGCCGGTCACGCCCATGCCGCATTGTATTTCGTCGAAAATTAGCAGGATCTCGTTCTGGTCGCAAATTTCTCTCAACTTCTTAAGCCATTCGCCGCGAAAATGATTATCGCCGCCTTCGCCTTGAATTGGTTCGATGATAATTGCGCAGATGTCGGCGCCTCGCTTCTCAAGCGCGAGCCGGATTTCCCGCTCGGATTCATTTTCGCGCGCAATCACGTCAGCCTCGCGCTCGCTCTCGGGCAACGAGAAATCAATCGATGGATTAGAGACGCGCGGCCAATCGAATTTCGGGAAAAGCTCAATCTTTCGCGGATCGGTATTGGTTAGGCTCATGGTGTAACCGCTCCGGCCATGGAAAGCCTTACGAAAATGCAACACATCAGTGCCGACTTCGCCGCGGCCGGCCGCAAAGTTCTTGCGCACCTTCCAATCCATCGCCGCCTTCAAACAGTTTTCGACCGCGAGCGCGCCGCCCTCGATGAACAAATAGCGCTCGAGCGGCGGCAAGCCAACGATGTACGAGAACGTTTCGACAAATTCGGCATAGCCTTCGGAATAGACATCCGAATTAGCGATTTTTACTTTGGCCGCGCGAAGCAAATCGTGCTTTACATCGTCTCGATCGAAGTAGGGATGGTTGAACCCGACCGGTAGCGAACCGAAAAAACCGTAGAGATCGATCAGCTGTCGCCCGTCAACCGCATCATATATATATGAGCCGCGGCTCTTCTCGAGGTCGATGACGACCTTGAAACCGTCGAGCAGAACATGCTCTTCGATCATCCGCAGGACGTTCGAGGACGTTGCACTCTTTTTCTTTTCGCTCTTCTTAAGCCGGCTTCGAGATGAAGCCGTCTCCGTGAGCACGGGCGGCATACTCATCCGCTGAGAGTAGCTGTCGCCCGTCGGTTGGTCAACCGTAGTGACCATTTAATGCTCGTGAATCCAGCGCTTCGATCACAAAATTCTGTAGTGGCGAAGGAGCGACTTTGGGCGATGATGAGCGCCTTGAATTCGCAAAGAATAATTAACCGGAGCAACTTTGCGTCGTGAGACGAGTCGTTGTCACGGGGCTCGGCTTTATCTCGAGCATCGGAAATAATCGCGCACAAGTTCTCGATAGCTTGTTGAATCAGCGCAGCGGCATCGAGTTGCATCCCGAACTCGACCTTCCCATATCGCCGGTGCGACTGGCCGGCACGATCAAAGGGTTTTCGTTTCCGAGCGAAGACCAGACTACCTGGCGGTTTCCCGGAGACATTGCCTTTTCGCGAAAAGAACTGCGATCGATGGCGCCGCACGTTGCTTATGCACATGTGGCCATGCACGAAGCGATCGCGGATGCAGCGGCTTCGCCCGAAATCGTTTCCAACGTGCGCACCGGTTTGACCTCCGCTTCCTCCGGTTCCGCCATGATGCTGTACCGAAACATGAGCAAAATGCTCACGAAAGGTCCGCTGCGCTGTCATCCCTTCAGCCTCGCGGCGAGCGTTGCCGGCACCCTCAATTTTAATTTGGTATCCAATTTCAGAATCCACGGCGCGTCCGCCGGATTGATCAGTGCCTGTTCCTCATCGGCCCACGCTTTTGGCTATGCCAGCGACCTCATTCGGCAAGATCGGCAAGACGCAATGTTTGTCGTCGGCGCGGAGGATTGCGATCTCTTTAGTATCCTGCCGTTCGCCGGCGTGCGGGCGTTGACCCGATCGACCGATCCAACCAAAAGCCCCTGCGCTTTTGACAAAAAGCGCGACGGTTTCGCGGCCAGCGGCGGCGCAACGGTTCTATTTCTGGAAGAACTCGAGCACGCACGCAAACGCGGCGCGAAAATTTATGCGGAAACGCTTGGCTGGGGGCAAAGCTCCGATGGCTACGACATCGTCGCGCCCGAACCGAATGGTGAAGGGCTGGCGCGTGCGATGAAAGATGCGTTGAAGGCTGCGAAGGTCGCGGCTGAAGAAGTCGATTACATCAACGCGCACGCGACGGCGACGCCGCAAGGTGACGCAGCTGAATCGAACGCGATCAAGTCTGTTTTCGGGAATCGTTCGCCGCTGGTGAGCAGCACTAAGAGTCAGACCGGTCACGCCTTGTCCGGCGCTGGCGCGCTCGAAGCGGCGATTTGTTCTCTCGCCATTAAGGAAAAATTCACGCCAGTCTCGATGAACATTACCGAGCTTGATCCAGTCTGCGAAGGCCTGCGAATCGTTACCAAGCCCATTGACTTCGCGCCGCGCACGGTCGTTTCAAATTCGCTCGCGTTCGGCGGGGCGAATGTTGCGCTGGTTTTCAGAGAATTACCGTAGCGGCCGTCTGTGACCGCCGGAACTAAATAGATTCGGCGCTCATCGAGCGACGCTACAATTACACCATTCCCTGGCGCAGACCTTCGTGTTTGCCGGCGAGCAGATCTTGCGTGAGTTCGTACCCACGTCGATCGACGTTAGCGCTCGTGCCGGCGAAGTGATTATCGATCCGCGAACGCGCGGACCGGCAAAAATAATTGGCGACTGAGAGCATTTCATCGCGCGGCGCGCCATTATTGATCTTTGACTGAGCGAACGAGCACGTTGCGCTGATAGCGAAAAGCTCGGTGGCGATTCCGACGAAGCGCGAAAGCAAGAGTTGCTCGCGATCGAGTTTCGGACCGAACCGCGCCATGGCGTGAAACAATCCGCGCGCGAGTCGCTTGCTGGTTCGAGCCGCGTAATTCACATGCGTTTGGAGATCGGAATGCAGATTGTCGATCTTGCCCGCGCCGCCCGGCATCCATTGGCGCGGGTACCAACCGGCATAAAATTTTCCGGATGTGAAAACGGCCTTGGCGCGTTCCGACATCGGCAACTGCGTGTTGAAAATCGCGCCGCCCACTTTCAAATGCGGATCGAGCGCCTCACGCGCGATAAACAAGCGCATGATTTCGCTCGAGCCTTCGAAAATCAGATTGATGCGGCAATCACGCAGGAAACGCTCGACCGCGATCGGCTCCTCGCCGCGACCTGCGAGCGATTCGGCCGTTTCATAGCCGCGACCGCCGCGCACTTGCATCGCGTCATCGGCAATCTTCCACGTCGTCTCCGTCGCCCACATTTTGCACATGGCGGTTTCGATGCGCAGGTCGCCGGCTTTCCGATCTACTTGCGCAGAGGTGTGGAACGTCATCGCTTCCATGGCGAAAACGTTGGCCGCCATCTCTGCGATTTTGCCCGCGATGGCGGAATGCTGCCCAATCGGCACGCCCCATTGCACGCGCTCCCCCGCCCATTTGCGGCAGATTTCGAGCAAGCGTTTGGATAATCCGACGCACGCCGCCGGGATCGTCAGGCGCCCAGTGTTTAGGGTCGTGAGCGCGACCTTCAGACCCGCGCCTTCCTTCGAGATCATGTTCTCGCGCGGCACACGTACATTGGTGAATTTCACAATGCCGTTGTAGAGCGCGCGCAGTCCCATGAAATGGCAGCGATATGTGATTTCAAGTCCGGGCGAATCAACGTCGACGATGAACGCGGTGATCTGTTTGCGCTCCTTGCCGTTGACGATTTTTGGCGCCGTCTTCGCCATGACCACAAGCACGCCCGCCTTAATCAGGTTCGTGCACCAGAGTTTCTCGCCGTTCAGGATGAACGCCGAACCGTCTTCCGTCGGATCGGCGCGCAAACTCATGTTCGCCGGGTCCGATCCGGCATTCGATTCCGTAAGCGCAAAAGCTGAAATCTCGCGACGCGCCACCCGCGGCAGATATTTTTTCTTCTGCTCCTCCGTGCCGAACAACAGCAATGGCTGCGGAACGCCGATCGATTGGTGCGCGGAAACAAGCGCGGTGAGATTTGCGTCCCAGCTGCCGAACAACATCGCCGCGCGCCCGTAATTCACCTGCGACAAACCGAGCCCGCTGTACTGCTTGGGGATTTTTATCCCGAACGCGCCCATCGCGAAAAGATCGTCGATGTTGTTCTGCGGAATCTCGCCCGTGCGGTCGATCTCGTCGGCATCCACGTTTTCGCCCAGATACTTCTTCAGGCTGGAGAGAAATTCCTCGCCGGCCGCGCGATCTTCCGCGCTTTGTTCCGGCCACGGATAAATGCGATCGAAATCGTAACGGCCGACGAAAAGATTGCTGGCGAAGCTGCCTCGCTCATCCAGCGGATCGCGCGACGCCTCGGTCAGTTCAAGCGCGTCGCGCTTGCCCTTCGACATTTTCGAAGTATCGATGACAGGCGCGGTGGGCTTTTCGGGCTTCACGCTGGTTTCTTCGCTGATCTGTTTCTCAGGTGCTTCGAGCGGCGATTTCATCGTACGTAAATGGTAGGGACGGATCTCCGAGCTGTCCGACTCTTTTCAATTCGACAGACGCCCCGGAGGTGCGTCCCTACCAATTCATTCTTCATAAAACGTAGTGCCGCTGCACGCATGTTTCTTCAAAATTTCGCACGGCACAAACTTCTCGTCCTTCTGCGCGAGCCGTTCCATTTCATCGACGAGTTTCTTTAACTCAAAAGAATCGGCGAACCGGAGCGGGCCGCCGCGGAAAGGCGCGAACCCGGTGCCAAGTATCATCCCGTAATCGGCGTCCTCGGGCGACTCGACCACTTTTTCTTCCAGACAACGCGCGGCTTCATTTACCATGAGGAAGACGAGACGATTCGGAAGATCGGCATCATCATCTTGCCCGGTGCGCCGCCACTGTTGCAGCGAATCATTGGGCTTTTGCGCTTTGCCCTCGTACTGATAGAAGCCGCTACCGGATTTGCGCCCGAGGATTTTCGCGGAAAGCATCTTGCGCAAAATCTCCGGCGATTGATCCCGTTTCCCGTACGCTTTCGCCAAGGTGTCGGCGATATCGATCGTGATGTCGACGCCAATCTCGTCGATCAAGCGCAGCGGTCCCATCGGCATGCCCCAGTTTACTAATGCCTGGTCAATCTTGTCTGCGCTGACGCCGTTTTGGAAAAGCTCCGCGGCATCGAGCAAGTAAGGAAAGAGAACGCGGTTAACGAGAAAACCAGGACTGTCGCGCACAACCACGGGCAGCTTTCCGATCTGCCGCGCGAAGGCGAGCGTCCGCGTCTTAATCTCATCGGAAGTTTGTTTTCCAATGACGACTTCGATCAACTTCATCCGGCTGACCGGGTTGAAAAAATGCATACCGACGACGCGCCCAGGCGAATCCGTTTCGGCAGCCAGTTCACCGATCGGAAGAGCGGAAGTGTTCGTAGCCAGAATCGCTTTTGGATTCACGCTCCCAGCGAGATCGCGAAAGATTTTTTTCTTGATGTCGATCTTTTCCGAAGCGGCTTCGATCACGACTTGGACGTCGCGCATTTGTATATGGGCGGTCGAAGCAATAATGCGCGCGCGGCCTTCCTTCGCTTTTTCCTGGGTCATCAACCCGCGTTTCACCGCGCCCGCGTATGTCTTGTCGATGTTGGCCAGACCGTGGTCGATTTGTTCGCGACCGACATCGCACAGAATCACGGTCACACCCCGCGAGCTGAGCCATTGCGCAATACCGGACCCCATCACGCCGGCGCCGATCACGGCTGCATGAACAATTTTATCGACCGGCGCTTTCGAAGTTCCCTTTTTATATTTCTCCGCCAGAAAAAAATTGCGGATCAAATTGCGCGTCGATTCGGTGTTGCCCAGCTCGACAATCGCGTCGAGCTCGAGGGCGAGCGATTCTTCCACCGGATTGCTGAACCCGGTGGTAATGACGCCAAGAGCGCGGGCCGGGGCGGATTCCGCATTCTGCGGAATGTCGATTCTGCCTTCCAAGCCGGGAGCGGCTGGAGCCACGCGTTTTCCGGCGGCCAATTTCCGGTGCGCGATCTCCATGAGTTTTTCACGTGGGACCATTTCATCGACTAGACCAAGCTTTTGCGCTTCGGACGCGCCGTAAAGTTTCCCGTTCAAAATAACTTCCGTCGCGCGCTCGGCACCGATCAGGCGCGGCAAACGGGTCGATCCTCCCCAGGCCGGAATAAGGCCCAGCGTTGTCTCCGGCAATCCGATGCGCGTACTCGGATCATCCGAGGCAATGCGATAATCGCACGCCAATGTCACTTCATACCCGCCGCCGGCGCACGCGCCGTGAATCGCCGCCACAGTCGGAATTTTGAGCGCGGCCAGACGATTAAAAATGCGCTGGCCTTCCGCGATGAACGCGCGCAGCTCGCCGGTTTGCGCTTGCTTCAAAAGTGTTTTCAAATCGGCGCCGGCGATGAAAATCGATTTCTTCGCCGAGGTGATAATCAGGCCGCGCAAAGACGGATCTTTCTCGATAAAATCGATATGCTCGTTCAATTCAGCGAGCGTCGCGGCATCGAAAACGTTCGCGCCAGATTCCGGCCGATCGAATGTGAGCACGCAGATTTTGTCGTCGTCGATTTCGCGGCGGATCATCGAGTTGGTTACCGAAGCAGCCATTGTTTCATATTGGCCGGTTTCGGGGAAATGCCAAGTGCGGAGAGAAAAAGGACGAGACAGGATTAACAGAATTTCCTGGATTCCAAAAGACAACCTGTTCTGCTCTTCAATCCAGTTCATCCGGTAAATCCTGTCTATTTCTCACGTTTCAAATTGTCTGGATTGCGCAGGGCAAATCGCGGTGTTAGAACTCGGCGGCACCCGAGGCGGAAGGGTTAACGTATGGTCGGCAAACTTTTAGCACCCGAAATCAAGAGCTTGATCGACGCGCGCAATTTCGTCGCGTTACGCGAGCTTTTCGAGGAATGGCCGCCGGCCGACGTCGCGGAGGTGATTCTCGATCTTCCGGACGACGAGCAGGTCATCATTTTTCGTGTCCTGTCGGCAGCTATGGCGGCTGATGTTTTTGAATACATCGGCGTCGAGGAACAGCAAAAATTGCTGCACGCGATGGCGCACGAACAAGTGGTCGGCATTTTGAACGAGATGTCGCCGGACGATCGCACGGCGTTGCTCGAGGAAATGCCAAGTGCGGCGGCGCGCCAGTTAATTAGATTGCTCACGCCGGAGGAACGCCATGTGGCCCAAGCGCTCCTCGGTTATCCGGAAGGGAGCGTCGGCCGTTTGATGACGCCGGATTTTATTCCCGTGCGTGAAGATTGGACGGTAAAGGAAGTCCTCGATTTTGTGCGCGAATACGGGCAGGACAGCGAGACTCTCAACGTCATCTACGTCGTGGATGAGCGCGGTAAGTTAATCGATGACGTGCGCATGCGCGAGTTCCTGCTCAAGCCGCTCGACGCGAAGGTGAGCGACATCAGAGACCAAACATTTGCCGCGCTCAAGGTGAACGATTTGCAGGAGGAAGCGCTGAATGTGTTCCGAAAATACGACCGGACCGCGCTCCCGGTAATCGATTCAAGTGGCGTGCTCGTTGGCATCGTGACAATCGACGACATGCTCGATGTCGCGGAAAAGGAAGCGACGGAAGACATCCAAAAACTCGGCGGTTTGGAAGCTCTCGACGAACCGTACACCACCATCCCGTTTCTGCGGATGGTGAAGAAACGGGCCACCTGGCTAATCGTTCTATTTCTCGGTGAAATGCTGACCGCCACCGCGATGCAGGGTTACAATGGAGAGATCGAAAAGGCAGCAGTTCTGGCGATGTTTTTACCGCTGATCATTTCCAGTGGCGGAAATTCCGGATCGCAAGCGACGACGCTGGTTATCCGCGCGATGGCTCTGGGCGAATTACGTTTGCGCGATTGGTTTCGCGTAGTCCGCAAGGAACTCCTGTCTGGATTTTCTCTCGGTCTGATTCTTGGATGCATCGGTTTTATCCGAATCGCGCTGTGGCAATATTTACACATTTTTGACTACGGAACTTACCATTGGCTGATTGCCCTCACTGTCGGCGCTGCGCTTGTCGGAGTGGTGTTGTGGGGCACGATAAGCGGGGCAATGCTTCCATTCCTACTGCGTCGTTGTGGACTCGACCCCGCGACATCATCGGCGCCATTCGTCGCCACGCTGGTCGATGTGACGGGGTTGCTGATTTACTTCAACGTGGCGCTGTTCATTCTTCGCGGCACGCTCTTGTGACTAGGCAGGTGTTTTGTCATGCTTACGCGGACTCATTTGCTCTAGTGAGCTATCTACTCGCCGGCCCCAAGCGTGCCGAGCCAGATGCCCACGGCGAAAACGATCCCCCCGCCTATGATCACTTGCACAATGGTAGTAAGCAACGGTGTCTTCATGAATCGAAAGCGAATCAGTGCGATACTAAGCAACTCGACGGCGACTACGACGTAAGCAATACGAAGCGCCGCTGGCAGATTGTTCATCAAAAACGGGAACGTGTGGAGCATCCCCCCGAGGCCAGTGCCAAGTCCAACTATAACTCCGCGCATAATTGGCTCCCCGCGCCCAGTTACTTTTCCATCATCAGAAAGCGCTTCAGCTAATCCCATACTGATTCCCGCCCCAACAGATGCGGCCAATCCAACAAAGAATGTCTTGTGTGTGTTGTGAGTGAGACCGGCAGCGGCGAATAGCGGCGCCAATGTTGAAACGGAGCCATCCATCAGCCCGAGCAGCGCCGGTTGAACCTTTTGAAGTACAAAAACTCTATCCGCCGACTTTGAGCGTTTACTCATTGCTCCAACTGCTGATTCCGATTGCAGCCGCGAACATCAGCAGAGTCGTGATGCAAACTGAGGCGACGCTCCAATGTGAGTTCGCCTGGTGATTGGGCTCCAGCCTCACGGAGTGTTCTTAGTTGGTCGGAAAGCGAGGCAATCGTAAAGGACGCGGTCTGGCTGAAAATTAGAAGAAGATCGAAGCAAAATCTGGATTCCTTGATGCTCAGTGCGACCATTTTGAACGAGGTGGGAAGCTAGTTCATCCTGTGACTCCAGTGCATGCACCATTTCAGGGTCCTGACATAGGATAACTGGTTTGGAGCCGGGAATTGCCAGAATAGAGAGCGGAATAATGAAGCGAGCAAGTTCAAGAGGTAAGCCAAACTCGTGAGCAGCGGCATGCTTAACTTCAAGCTGGATCATCCGCGCTCTTGCGTCCGGCGTTGTCGATTGCAAAGCGACATGAATCGCGTCAAGCAGCCGGTCGCGGACTTCTCCCAGATCGGTCAACGATTTGAGATCTTGTAGCGCGACCTGCGTCTTGATTGCTTTGGCGAGCGAGGAAATCTCTTTGAGATAGGCATTTTTCTGCCCTTCCGGCACGAAATACATGACTAGGAGATGCACCGGCTCGTTATCAGGCGCACCGTAGTCGATACCCGCGGGACTCCATCCGACCGCGCAAACCAGTTCGCCATCGTGCGGAGCGCGCGCGTGCGGACATGCCCAACCTTTTCCTATGCCTGTATTGTGCACGTTCTCGCGCGCTAAGACGCTCTCGGTAATACCACCTTCGACTCCAATGTCCGGGATAGCCTCAATTAGCGCAGCTAGATATTCCAGCGCCTTGGTCTTATGACTGTCCGTCAATTCAATTAAGCGACCAGCCTGTAGGGCATCTAGAAGGCTTCTCATGTTAATCTATTCCGTATTTTCGATGGAACCAGACTTTAACCCAATGGGTTAGCACCGAATAGCAAAGAAGGAATCCCGCGATCCATATCCAGAAGCTGGCCGGTAGCGGGACGAAGCCGAAATAACTCCCGATCGGCAGATATGGAAGAGCCGCGCCCGCGATCATAACGATGATTGTTGTCAGAAGCAGAAATGGGCTAGCGATGCTTTGAAGAAAGGGAATCCTGTTGGTTCTGATAATGTGAACGATGAGCGTTTGTGTCAAAATCGATTCTACAAACCAGCCAGTGTGAAACAGGCTTTCATAATACGTTTTCATTTCCGGAGTGGTCGCAGCATGGGAGTAGAGTTTGCAGTTAAAGAAGTACAGCATGAGAAAGAAAGTCGCGTAATCGAAGATGGAACTGATCGGCCCGATGAAGACCATAAAGCGACGTATATTCTGGATGTTCCACTTGCGGGGAGTTTTGAGGTATTCTTCATCGACATGGTCTGCTGGAATGCCGACTTGGGATGCATCGTAAAGCAGGTTGTTAAGCAAGATCTGAATCGGTGCCATCGGAAGGAAGGGGAGAAAATAGCTTCCGCCGACCACGCTGAACATGTTTCCAAAGTTCGAACTGGCGCCCATGCGGATGTATTTGATGATGTTGCCGAACACCTTTCTTCCCTCAATGATGCCGTCCTTAAGCACGAGGAGACTTTTTTCGAGAAGAATGATATCGGCCGATTCCTTCGCGACATCGACCGCCGAATCGACAGAAATGCCAACGTCAGCCGCGCGCATCGAAAGAGCGTCGTTGATGCCGTCGCCCATGTAGCCAACTACATGGCCGCGTTTTTGCAAAACGGTAATGATGTTCTCCTTTTGTGACGGAGATAAACGGGCAAACACGTTGTTCTTTTCGGCTAATTCCCCGAGTTGTGCTTCATCCAGGCCAAGGAGCTTGTCACCGGTGATGACCTCTTGGTCACCTAAGCCGACATCCTTGCAAATCTTCCGGGTAACCAGCGCGTTATCACCGGTTAGAATTTTCGTGGCGACACCGAACTGTTTGAGCGAGGCGATGGCCTTTGCGGCGGAGCCCTTAGGCGGATCAAGAAAAGCGATGTAGCCGAGCAAAATCAAATCGCTTTCGTCGGCGACCGAAAACACCTGCTTGCTTTGCGGAAATTCGCGGTAGGCGATTCCGAGCACGCGGTAGCCATCACGACTCAATTCTTCATACTCTTCCAGGAGATCATCCTTGATGAGGTCAATCATCAGATGGATTTCGTCATCGATCTGGTAATGCGTACAAACTTTGTAAATGTCTTCCACCGCGCCCTTGCAAATCAGCACGTGATCGCCTTCGTAATCCACAGCGACAGACATGCGCTTGCGCTGAAAATCGAAGGGAATTTCATCCACTTTCTTGCAACCGCGCTCGACGTCGAGATCGCTATGCGAAAGAACCGAACGATCCAGCAGGTTGCGCAACCCGGTCTGATAGTAACTGTTCATGTAGGCGTAGCGCAGGACGTCGTCGCTATCACGGTTGGTGACATCAACAGCCTTTTCGAGAATCACCCGATCTTGCGTCAGCGTGCCCGTCTTGTCGGTGCAGAGAATATCGATCGCACCGAAGTTCTGAATGGAGTTTAGCCGTTTCACGATGACCTTCTTTTTCGACATGGCCATCGCGCCTTTAGAAAGGTTCACCGTCACAATCATCGGCAGCATTTCCGGTGTCAGTCCCACTGCCACCGAGAGGGAGAAAAGGAGAGCCTCCGCCCAGTCGTGTTTGGTCACGCCGACAATCAAAAAGACAATCGCGACCATGACCACCATGAAGCGGATCATTAGCCATGTGAAACCCGCGATGCCTTTGTCAAAACTCGTCTGAGCCCGCTGTCCCGCCAGCTTTTCAGCGATCGAACCGAAGTGAGTCCTGCTCCCAGTGTTGACGACCACCCCGCGGGCGGTGCCGCTCACAACATTGCTCCCTTGGAAACAAGCGTTCTGTAACTCGATAATGCCCCGTCCGGTTACATCCGCAGGTCCAGCCTGTTTCTCCACCGGCATGGATTCGCCGGTTAGGGAGGATTGACTTACGAAAAAATCTTTGGCACTGATTAAACGGAGATCCGCCGGGATAAGCGCGCCAGCTTGCAAGATGACGATCTCTCCCGGAACAATCTCAGCTATTGGGATGTCACATTCTTTTCCGCCGCGCATCACCAGAGAGTTGGTTTGCACCATGGCGTTAAGCTTTTCCACGGCCTTGCTGGAGCGATGCTCCTGCACGTATGCCAGCACCACACTGAGCAGGACCATAGCCCCTACCACCGTTGCCGCCCGGACATCTCCCATCAATAAGGAGACCACACAGATCACGAGCAACTGGATGACCAGAGGATTGCGGCATCGCTGCAAAAGCTCCATCACGATGCCGGCCTCTTTTCTATGACTGAGAATATTGCTGCCGTACTCTTCCCGAGCAGTTTCAATTTGCTCGTCCGAAAGGCCATTCTCTGTCACGCCGAGACGCGCCAACGCTTCCTCGTCCGGTAGCTTGCAAAGCTCCATGAGTTTCTGCTCATGCTCTGAAATAGCAGCAGATGCCGCCTTGACCGCTTTTTGGAGGATGGCGGGATGCAGCTTGCCCGAAAAAATAAATCGAAACATGAAAGGTCTCTTTGGGTGCTTGCCGCGGCTACAGGCGCTCGACTTTACGGATCATCCGAATGGTGGGACGAAAGTCGAGTGGAGAATTGATTGGGCTGCATCCGGACGGCGGCGACCACGCGGCAGAGCCGGCTGAGTTGCGTCAAAGCTTCGAGCATTGCGCGTGAACGCCGCGATTCCAAACGATCAAGCAGTGCGAGAGTCCAGCTAATCCGCCAACGCAATAGAAACCAGCGGATCAGGCGACGGAACCGCGTTTCCGGAGGGAGACTGTATGCAATTCGAAACTTTCGCAGTGACACCTCCACGCGTTCGACACGCACGTCCGCTTCTTCCGCCAGACACAGCAGGATCAATTTGCGTTCCGATCCTTCGGCCTCGCGGACTGCGAGAGCGTGATAGATCCGGGCGTATTCCTGGAGGGCGTGGTAACGCTGCGTGAGGTTGAGCCGCACCTGCCGGAGTTGCTGCCGAAGCTGGCGGATTGTAGGGCCGCGCGGCGACGCGGCAGATTGCTGAGTCGCCATCCATCTGGCGGCCGTGGTGCTGAAAACAGCTGGACTCATTCGATAAGGTGTATACTCCTATACCCCATCACGTCCAATCCCTTCTTTACGAACCTCGAGATTGTGCGTAGCCTCGCACCGTGACTAGGAAACCCATCCACCGGCATCCCGAAGAAGAACGCCGCGCCTCAGTCATCCGGGTGCGCAAGATCGTCGGCCAGCTCAATGCCGTCGAACGAATGATCGACGAGGACCACGAATGTGTAGAGATCCTCCTCCAGATCGTCTCCGCCCGGCGCGGGCTGAAATCGCTCGCCGAAAAACTGATTCATTCGCACACTCGTCACTGCATCGAGGAAGCACACACACTGGCAGAGGGCCGACGGAAGTTGCGCGAGTTGCTCACGGTTCTGGAGCGTTACGTCGAATAGGTGCGATCAAGATTTCATCATCCAAACTTGCACACGGAACTCGCCACGCTGTGATTAGAGATTGCGCACAATGAGTCGAATTTTCTCTTTTCTTTTCCAAAGACTTACGTTTCCAAAGTCCGCAATGATCCTTGTGACAAGCTTTGGTGCTTTCGCCGCGCCAGCATCGGCCACGACCAAAGGTCTCAGCCAAATCGTGACGCCGGATTTACAACCGGAAGGCGATTTGTCCGTTAGTTTGCAAATTCAGGACGAGCGCATCGCCAATCCCTACGAACTTCAAGCTGAGCTTGGCCTAACGAAATGGACGGAAGTTGCCGTGTTCAAAGGATTCGAACCGAACGAATTGATTTTCGCAACGGAGCTGGCGCTGATTCAAAAGGAGCCGTATCTGCTCTCGGTCGGATTTATAAACTGGTCGCCGCACAGTGGTGTCGATCCTCAGCCGTACATCGAGGCCGGTTATTACCTCGAGCACCAGAAGTTCATCGTCGGCGCCATTCACGTCGATTATCGCAACGAAGCCATCGTGGGTTATGCCTACGACTTCAACAAGACGTGGCGCGCGCAAATCGATTTTCAAAGCGGCTCAGGCAACTCCTCGACGATCGGATTCACCTGGAACATCACGCCTGACCTGCAAATGAATCCCGCGCTCTACGTGACAAACGACAGTCCGCACAATCTTCTCGGCTATATTGTCTTCACCTACACCTTTCATCTTTGGAACAAGGCTAAAGGAAAAGAAATAGAGACAAGCGCCGGAAAGTAAGACGCCGCTTGCGGCCACGACAAAAGTTTGAGGCGCTAATCGACGGCGTCAGGCGCGAGCGCACACGACTGAGCGTTTTGTTCAATTTGAAGAGTTGAATGTTCGATCCCAAACGCGTGATGCAAATGATCGCAGATTTCGTGCAGGAAGGCGTCACCGCCAGATCGGTCCGGCATGACAAGATGTGCGGTGAGCGCGATCTCGGTCGTGCTCATCGCCCAAATATGCAGGTCGTGCACCGCAGTAACGTCGGGCAATTCGGATAAATATTTTCTTACCTTGAGAAGATCGACCCCCGCTGGGACTGCATCGAGCGCAAGATCGAAAGATTCGCGAAGCAAACCCAACGTGCCGATCACGATGATGATGTTGATGATAATGCTCGTTGCTGGATCGAGCCAAAACCATCCGGTGAAACTAATGGCCAGGCCGGCAACGACGACGCCGGCAGAGATCGCCACGTCCGCCGCCATGTGCATGAATGCGCCGCGGATATTCAAATCTTTCTTGCGACCCGACATAAAAAGCCAGGCGGTGGCGCCATTGAGCACGATGCCGACCGCAGCCACCCAGATGACAATGTTTGCATCGACAATATCGCGGTGACCGAAGCGCCGCACGGCTTCCCATGTGATCGCGCCGACTGTGACGAGCAGAAAAATCGCATTGAGCAACGCGGCCATGATCGACGTGCGCCGCCACCCATAAGTGCGCCGCGCGGTCGAAGGACGTTTCGCCAGATAACTCGCGCCCCATGCGAGAATCAGCCCGAGCACATCACCGAAGTTGTGTCCCGCATCCGCGAGCAACGCGAGCGAGTGGCCGAAAATTCCGAAGACAACTTGCACGAGGACATAGGCAATGTTCAGAGCCACACCGACGGCGAACGCACGATGGAAATTCGATGGAGCGTGGGAATGGTCGTGATTATGAGGCATGATTATCGGCGAAAACTACATCTTCCTTTCTGCACGTCTGGCAAGTAGGAACAGGAAAATTCGCTGCCATCGTCTCCATCGTTGCGCATCAACCGAAGACTTCCAACAATTATCGAGAGCTGCTTCGAGAGCACGAGGAACTGAAGTTTGCGGACGCGGCGAAACGCTTTATCTCTTCAATATGCATCGGTCGGATCATTCACATTTCCGGCATGCGCACGATTTCGTTCCTGATTTCTCGGGCGCGGAGCGGCGCACGCGCATCGTGATCGGCATCACCGCGGTGATGATGGTGCTCGAAATCGCCGTCGGCCTCGTCTCGCATTCGATGGCGCTGTTGGCCGATGGCTGGCACATGAGCACGCATGTCATCGCATTTCTCATTGCTGCGCTCGCGTATTACTTCACCCGACAGCACGCGGCGAATGTCCGCTTCAGTTTTGGCACGGGAAAAATCGGCGTACTCGGCGGGTTCACTAGCGCGGTGGTGCTTTCGATCATCGCGCTGTTAATGGCCGGCGAATCGGTGCGCCGAATGTTCGCTCCGCTGAGTATCCAGTTCAATGAAGCGATTGGAATCGCGTGCCTGGGATTGGCGGTGAATTTGAGTTGTGCGCTCCTGCTCAAGGATGATCACCATCATCACGAAGGACACAGTCACGGTGGCCATCATCATCACGATTTGAATTTGCGTGCAGCGTATCTCCACGTCCTGGCCGATGCGTTCACCAGCGTGCTTGCGATTGTCGCGCTCACTGGCGGCAAATTTTTTGGCTGGACGTGGCTTGATCCAGTCGTGGGAGTTGTCGGCAGCGTCGTTGTTTTTTCCTGGGCTTACACTCTGTTGCGCGACACCAGCGGGATTCTGCTCGATTGCACGCCACCTTCATCCGATCTGCCGGAAGAGATCCGTCGAGCCGTGGAAAGCGACGGCGATTCGCTCGTGACCGATTTGCACGTCTGGCAAGTGGGGATGGGAAAATTCGCCGCCATTGTCTCAATCGTCGCGCATGAGCCGAAGAGCTCCGACAACTATCGAGAGCTGCTTCGAGAGCACGAGGAGTTGGTGCATTTGACGATCGAGACGCAGCGTTGCCGCGAGCACGACGTGCATTCTTTCAGCGCCGACTCTTAATAGATTCGGACTTTTCAGAAGTCATTTACTTTAGCTTCGCTTTGATCATTATGCGCAGCGCGATGCTCCGATTAAACCAGCGCGTTCGACCATGAACAATCTGCAATTGGCCGTTCACTTTTTCCTGCAAATCGCAGTCATCCTGCTTTTTTGCCGCGTGATCGGGGCCATCGCGCTCCGATTTGGCCAGCCGCAAGTTGTCGCCGAGATGCTGGCCGGAGTGTTGCTCGGGCCATCACTTTTCGGTTTGCTCCTGCCGGAGTGGCAACAATGGCTGTTTCCCTGGGACAAAACCCAGACAACGCGTGACGCACAAAGCTATCTGTTTCCGGCCGCGCAGCTCGGTCTAGCTCTTTACATGTTCGTGGTTGGAATGGATTTCCACACCGACATCATGCGGCGCAAGCTGAAGAGCTCGATCGCGGTCTCGCTTGCCGGAATTCTGACGCCGCTCGCGTTCGGGGCAGGGCTGGCCTGGTTTTTCTTTTACTACACGGACCTGTTTCCCAAGAGCACTTCTCTTCCAACAGGAATGCTTTTCCTCGGCGCATCGATGTGCATCACCGCGCTCCCAGTGCTCGCGCGCATTATCCATTTTAAGAAATTGACCGGAACAACCATTGGAACCGTTGCGCTGGGCGCGGGCGCGATTAACGACGCCACCGCCTGGTGTCTGCTCGCGGTGGTGCTCTCCAGTTTGGACAACAATTGGAGCCACGCGCTGTTCAACATCGGCGGCGGATTGGCTTACGTCGCGTTTACTCTCCTGATCGTCCGACCTCTTTTGTCAAAGGCACAAGGCCGGCTGACGAAAGACGGCGAGCTGACCGAGGCTGGCCTCGTTCTCATCCTGGCCTTGATGGCGCTGGGCGCCTGGTTCACTGATCTCATCGGACTGCACGCGGTCTTCGGCGCGTTTGTTATGGGAGCGGCGATGCCGCGTGGGATTGTCGTGCGCGATTTGATCGCGCGCATTCAGCCGCTCACCGTCGCGCTACTGCTTCCGCTGTTCTTCACCTACTCCGGATTGAATACGAAGATCGGCTTGCTCAACTCCAGTTTCCTTTGGTTGATGTGCGGCGCGGTGCTCACCGCCGCCATCCTTGGCAAAGGCGTTGCCTGCTGGCTGGCCGCGCGCGTGACTGGCATTTCAAATCGCGAAGCGCTCGGCATCGGTACATTGATGAACGCGCGCGGATTGATGGAACTCATCATCATCAACATCGGACTCCAGCGCGGTATTATCTCGCCCGCTCTCTTCGCTACGCTCGTCATCATGGCCATCGTGACCACGCTTATGGCTTCCCCCATGTTCGAGCGCCTCGTCGGCACCGGCACCTATCGGCCCGTTACTTAACTAGAGCTAGGCGCATGACCAGTTCCTCGATTATAACTTTCCTCGTTATGAGCGGCAGGATGTTATAATCAACAGACCAATGTTCTCGATTAGCAAACTTCTTGGGCACGACGAAAAGTTTTACGACTTGCTCGAAGCCAGCGCGCAGCAGGCCGACAGCAGCGTGCATCAACTTGTCGATCTCTTGGCAAAGGTGGAGCAAGGAGAACCTCTAGAGAGCGTTGCTGCGTTCGCGGAGAGCCGCCGCGAAGACAAACGCATTACCCAGGAATTAACCGAGCAGCTTTCGAAAACTTTTATCACGCCGCTCGAGCGGGAAGACATCCAAGGCCTGGCCGCTGCTCTATATAAGATACCCAAAACGGTGGAGAAGATCGGCGAACGCGTCCTGATCTGTCCGGAGGACCTGCACGGCCTCAGCTTTAAGAAGCAAGTCGAGCTTCTCGATCAAGCCGCCGAAACTGTGCTCGCCATGGTGAAAGCGTTGCGCACAGGCATGGACATCGGGACGGCGCGCGAAATGAACGACAAGCTGCAGACAATTGAGGGCAACGCCGACAAACTTGAGCTTGAGTTGTTGCACGATCTTTATCACGGCGACTACGAGGCCAAGCACATGATCTTTCTGCGCGATCTTTACGAACTGCTCGAAAAAGTGGTCGATCGCTGCCGCGACGCGGGCAACATCATCTTGCAAGTCGCGCTCAAGTACGCGTAGCCGTCCAGTTCTCCGGCGATCATCACGCTCGCTTTGTTTACCGGAACGAAGACCGGTAACTTCAATGCGTTGCCGCCGTGGCTCGATTTTCTGAAGACATTGATTGCACTCCGGCGCAACGAACTCCTTGCAGAAAACCTCATTGCGCGATGTCGATCCTGCGTGAAAGTTCGGGCTCCGTCAGGGGCTATGGATTGAGGACTAACGAACCCCGCCAGGGCAGGAATGCAGCAACGGTAGTCTGATCCTCCTTGCCGTAGTTCTCTGGCGGACTTTTCTTTTGCGCGCGTGAAACTGCTTAAGACCAAGACGGTGCGCTTTGCCGAGGTCGTGCAAAAAACTGGCGCGCCCGAGGTTTACACCCTTTGGCTGAAACCGGCGAAAGATCCGAAGTTCCAAAGTTTTTTGAAAAACAATCGGGTCATGACCATTCAGCAAAGTGAGAGCGGGACCGACTTCGGTTTCGCCGGATTCAAAGCGAGCAAAGGCGGGCGTTATCTCGTCTTTCCGAAATCGCTCAAGCGCTTCGACAATAATCGCGTGGTCGGAATCAATTGGGATTTGGTGAAATCAAAGTGAGCGTTGTAGCGGTGGTCGCCGCGGCGACCACCGAAACTCAATTGCAGCAGGCGCTCGCCGCGGCGAGCGCCTCTACAACGTTTTGTGTTATCTTCAACGCGACGTGGCGAAAAACACCATTGACGAACAGCGCAGCGCGCAGACGCAATTGAGCAACGAGGAAATCACTCGTTACTCGCGCCATCTCATCATGCCGGAAGTCACGATCGAGGGACAACGCCGATTGAAAGCGGCGCGCGTTTTGTGCATCGGCGCGGGCGGCCTTGGATCGCCCGCCGCGCTTTATCTCGCCGCCGCCGGCGTCGGCACCATTGGACTGATCGAATTTGACCAGGTCGATCTGACTAATTTGCAGCGGCAGATTTTGCACGGCACAAAAGACGTCGGTCGCAAAAAATTGGAATCCGCGCGCGATCGACTGCGCGACATCAACCCGAACATTGATCTCAAATTGCACGATTGCCGATTCACCAGCGCGAACGCGCAAGACTTGGTCGCGCGCTACGACATCATCGTCGACGGCTCCGATAATTTTCCGACCCGCTATTTGTCGAACGACGTTTGTGTTTGGGCGTGCAAGCCGAACGTTTACGGATCCGTGTTTCGCTTCGACGGACAAAGCACGGTGTTCGCGCCGCATCTCGGCGGACCGTGCTACCGCTGCATGTTTCCCGAACCACCGCCGGCAGGAACGGTCCCAAACTGCGCGGAAGCCGGCGTGCTCGGCGTGCTCCCCGGAATCATCGGGATGATTCAGACAACAGAGACAATCAAACTCATCCTCGGCTTGGGCGAATCGCTGATCGGGCGGCTCCTGCATTTCGACGCGCTGAAAATGAAATTCCGCGAATTCAATTTACGGCGCGATCCGCAATGTCCGGTTTGCGGAGAGAATCCGACGATCACTTCACCGATCGATTACGAGGAGTTTTGCGGCACGAACACAAGATCGACGGGTGTAGAGGCGGCCACGATCCCAACGATTTCGGTTCAAGAACTCAAACAGAAGATCAATGTGAAAAGTCCGGTGGTCATTCTCGATGTCCGAGAACCGTTCGAATACGAAATCGCGTGCATCGAGAACTCCAAATTAATCCCACTGGACGAACTGCCGGAACGACTCGGCGAGCTCAATCAAGACGCGGAAATTGTCGCGCTTTGCCATGGCGGTATGCGCAGCGCGCGCGCGGTCGAATTTTTGCGGACCAACGGTTTCGCGCGCGCGTTCAATCTCGCCGGCGGGATCGATGCCTGGGCGAACGAGATCGATCCAACAATGCCGAAGTATTAATTTGTGTAGTGGCGGGTGTCCCCACCCGCAGGTTGGGAATTTTTGCGACTGGGGACAGCCGCCCCTAAACCAAACGCCCTGCGCGTGAGGACACGCGTCTCTACACCTATTTCAGAGCCTCAGTTAACTCAGTCGCGCCAGGAACGTCGTTCCATTGCTTCAATAGTTCGCCGGTGCGGCTGAAAACGAAAACACGAAACAGAATCGAACCACTGTCGAGCTGCAAAACTACCGAGCCATCGAAATCTGCGACCGCGAAAATGTCGTGACGGGCATCGCGCACGATTTTGTTCGCCGCATATCGTGTTTGAAGTCGCTTCCCTTCTGCATCGAGACGGCGTCGAGCCATGCTCGTCAGAAATTTCGTCACCAGCGCGCTGTGTTTTCCGAACTTCACCAGCGTGATCATTCGATACGCCGGATTACCAAGACAAAAATCGGGAATGCGATCGCCGACTGCTTGTGCCTTCGGCAAGTCCGCTTTGGTCGTCAAGACGAGCACGGTTACGTAACCGTCGGTAGTCGAAAGCGTGTTGCCATCAATATCGACAAACTTGAGCGCATGAGCTTCGCCAACAGACAAATCGCCCCGAACCGAGACGACCGGAATCGACATGACAAAGAAAAAGAATTGAAGTGCGCTTATCTTCACCTGTAGCAACGTTGGCCACGATGAAGCGTTCTGACAAGTTTCCCGCCCTTTGCCTGCTGACAATCTTGCTCGCGATCACGCAGTCGGGTTGCGACCGGATGATCACGCCGCGCAACGCGCAGATCATCAAAGACGCGGACGCGAAATCGATGCAGGGCGATTTTCCGCGTGCGATTAATCTTTACGAAGCGGCGCTCGATGACAGCCCGAAGTGCGCGGACATCCATTACAAGCTCGCGTTGCTCTACGACGACAAGATGAACGATCCGCTCAGTGCGATTCATCATTTCAAACGCTATCTGACGCTCAGCCCGAGCGGCTCGCACTCGACCGATGCCAAGAATTTCATGAAACGCGACGAAATCGCGTTGCTTACCAGTTTGTCGGGCGACTCCGTGGTCACGCGCGCGGAAGCGGCGCGATTGCGAAATGAAAATCTTGGGCTGCACAAAGAAATTGAAGATCGCACGTTGAAATCGAGAACCGCGGACAAAGCGCAAATGCCAGACAAACCGAAAAAAGCCATCGCCGTGAAAGCCGGAGATCGAAGTTATCTCGTAAAATCGGGCGACACGCTGGCGTCGATCTCGCGCAAGTTCTATAAAACGTCCGCCCGGTGGAAACAAATCCTTAACGCGAACAAGGACAAGATCGACAATCCGGAAAATCTGAAGATCGGACAGACGCTCACGATTCCGTGAGCGCTTGTCTTGACGTCAAATTCGACAGGATTAACAGGATTTTGATGATTTTTGTTAGCGATGACGAAACTCGGAGCCTTTTCCGAATCCTATTGATCCAGTAAATCCTGTCTGATCAAAGTTACTTGAGCGAAATCGGCGGCAACGCTTTCTCGATCTCGCTCCGATGCGCCTCGTATTGTTTCGGCAACTTCAGGTTTTCGCCGAGATGCTCGGCCGGCTCGTCGATGGTAAATCCCGGTCCTTCCGTCGCGATCTCAAACAGAATTCCTCCCGGCTCGCGAAAATAGATGGAATGAAAATATTCGCGATCCATCACGGGGCTGACGTGGAAACCGAGATCGACCAGCGTTTCGCGCCACTTCAGTTGTTCTTCGTCGTTTGGTGTCCGGAACGCGATGTGATGCACCGTGCCTGCGGCAATGTGTCCATGCGGATCGTCCGGCCGTTCGACCAAATCCAACTGAGCACTGGTCGATTCTCCATTTAACGAAAAGCGCCGGCGACTCCCCTCCTCTGCGCTCAACTTGAATCCAAGTGTCTCGACCAACACTTTCGCGGTCGGCGCCGAATCTTGCAGTTGCAAAGTCGGCGCGTGAAAACCTCGCAATACAAATTCATTCGGCACTGCGCTGTGAAATTTAAGATCGATATCGTCACTTTGCGGCGACGCGATTAGTTCGAGGAGCAATCCATCGGGATCGGGGAAACGCAGACCTTGTTCGTCGAACCGCGAAATGTTCTCCACGCTAATGCCGTGTTCCTTCAGGTGGTCGCTCCAGTAGTTGAGCGATCCCGAGGGGATAGCGAAGCTCGTCGCGACGACCTGACTGCTGCCGCGTGTGCCGCGACGTGCATCCGGCCACGGAAAGAATGTGATCACCGTTCCCGGTTTCCCAATCCCATCACCAAAATAGAAATGATACGACGACGGGTCGTCGAAGTTGACCGTCCGCTTCACTAGACGCAGGCCGAGCGTTTGCGTATAGAAATCGACATTCCGCTGCGGATCACTCGCGATGGCGGTGATGTGATGAATGCCAAGCAGTTTCACATGTCGGTGTAGTGGCGACTGTCCGCAGCCGCAATTGCTAAGATCCTGCGCTCGCCGCGGCGAGCGCCTCTACCCTTGCTATCTACGGCGTGGGCCTGACGGTCGGATCGCCGTCTCTGTTTAGGATGTCTTGCTGCGCATTCCAGAGGTTCTTCTGCGACTCATCCATGTGCGCTTCTTCCTGCCTGCGCTCATCCAACGCGGCGATCCGTTTCACTTCTGTATTACCCGGACCCGCGTTTTGGGTGGTCTCGCAACCAGCGAAAGATACGGCGCAAACGATTAGGCCAATGAATTGAATAGTCTTCATATCTCTAAGTATATAATAAATCGCATTCCAGTGTAGTGGCGGCTGTCCCCAGCCGCAAAAGCTCAAACAAGCGGGTGAGACACCCGCCTCTACACTATTTTGCATTCGATGTTCGGCGGTGAACACGACGCGGGTGGCAACGCGTTGGGTAGACTGCATAGCCGCTCGGGGAGCGGGAGAGCGAACGGGCGGTCGCGAGATCAACGTTGGAACTCCCGGGTTGGCCGGGTACAATCTTCCGAAACCCGTGCGCACCGAGCCGCTCAAGATTCGAAACTTCATCGACGGCCAATTTGTTGAGCCGGTCGGCGGCAAGTACATCGACAATATTGAGCCGGCGACCGGGAAACCGTACTCACAGGTCGCGAACAGCGACAGCCGCGATGTCGATCTTGCCGTGGCGGCCGCCGAGGCGGCCTTCGCGGATTGGTCAAAGAAACCCGCAGCAGAGCGATCGGGTATTCTTTTGCGCATCGCCGATCTGATCGAGCGCGATCTGGAGAAGTTCGCGCGCGCTGAGTCGATCGACACCGGGAAGCCGCTCTCGCTCGCGCGTTCGCTCGACATTCCGCGCGCCGTCGCCAATTTCCGCTTCTTCGCCACCGCAATCCTGCACACCGAAAATGAGGCGCACATCACCGACGGCGTGGCGTTCAACTACACGCTGCGCCAGCCACGCGGCATCGCCGGATTAATTTCGCCGTGGAATTTGCCTCTTTATTTGCTGAGCTGGAAAATCGCGCCAGCGATCGCAGTCGGCAACACCGCCATCGCCAAGCCGAGCGAGCTGACGCCGATGACGGCGTATCTGCTCTGCGAGATTTGCACGGAAGCAGGATTGCCGAACGGCGTGCTCAACATTGTGCACGGCACCGGACCAAACGTCGGCGCCGCGATCACGGCGAATCCAAAGATTGGCACGATCTCTTTCACCGGCGGGACAGTGACCGGACGTAAAGTGGCGGAGACATGCGCGCCGATGTTCAAGAAAGTTTCGCTCGAGCTCGGTGGTAAGAACCCAAACATCATCTTCGCCGACGCCGACCTCGACGCGGCCATCGCCGGCAGCGTGCGCTCTTCGTTCGCGAACCAG
>OBLU010000827.1_pt1 | contig 29008 bp, 27 predicted proteins | sample 1518681 | NCBI WGS metagenome assembly OBLU01 (sample SAMEA3539304, study PRJEB22396) | soil metagenome | biome: tundra; feature: field; material: soil | place: USA | collected 2010-05 | depth 0.15 m
TCAGAGAACGCGTTTGGCACGCACTGACATTGCCGGGATCAACAACCTCCCAGTGAAGTTGGTTGTAACATGGTTTGGGGCAAAGGGCCTATGGTGAAATCAATTTCGTGCGAGCCACTGTGTCAAGGCGTCGGCAACGATGTCCTGCTGGCTGAATGGCGGTTGGCGGTTGAGCTTTCGTTCCACCGACACGCGAATCAACCGTGAGGAAAGTTCTGCCGGCAGCCGAAACGTCATGGACACAGTGCCGGAGGACGGAATTTCCAGGACGGCTGGCCGCTCAATGTGAACATTGTTTGATGGCAACGTTGCACGTGGAACATTAACATCGTTTGCGGGCGCGATAGTTTTTGTCCCATTCGTTGCCGCCCCGTTGACGAAGGCCAGTGCTTCGTCGGTGAGCCTACCCGTTTGCAGCGCTGCGCTCAATGTGCGTCGCGGCTTGTCCGAACATTCCATAAAATAACTCCCTGATTTCATTGCCCGCATTCTCCCTGCTTGATCCCAGCCGCCAAACCACCGTGCCCTGGCCGGCAGCATCGGCATACGCCTGGCGCAAACGAAGCCCCTGCGTGGCTGGAATATCCAGCGCGCTCAACGTCTCCACCAGTTCCCGGCTCAGACGGTATTGCACCTGCAATTTATTCGGCACCAGCATCGCTTGCGGCGGGCCGTGCCGAATGGCCTGCGCCTGTTTCACCACGCGGATGGCTTCGTTGACGGCGCGCAAATCGAGCGTGGACGGGCCGCACGGCAATAACGCCAAATCCGCCACCAGCAAAATGGCGCGCGTCACTTCCGACAATCCGGCCGGACCGTCAATGATGAGATGTTCAAACTGCGTTTGCAGTTTCGGCACGCCGTCCAGAATGTCGTCCGCGGTTTGCAGTCGCAGCACCGGCAGGTCCGGTGCCGCTTCGTGCAACCAGACTGACGAGGAACTCTGCGCGTCGGCATCCACCAGCGCCACCTTTGTGTTTTGTTCCTGCCACCAGACGGCCAGATGCACCGCCAGCGTGGACTTGCCCACGCCACCTTTGGAATTTGTCAATGCAATGATCATGCCTGCCTCCGTTCAAGCTGCCCCTCGCTTGATTGCTAACACGCAAACAGGCAAATACGCAAGCGGTCTTGTTTGTTTGCAGGCACACATGCTTGCAAGCTTGCCAGTCATTTTGTGGCTTCCAAAAGATTTCGATTCTGTGCTAGGTCTAGGGTAGCGGGATTTGAGGCAGGTTCATACTGGGATTTGAGACAGATTTTACCGGGAACCGGGGCAGCCCCCTACCGGGATTTGAAACAGGTTTTACCGGGATTTGAAACCGGAAATTCGGCGCAAGCGGGCGAAACGAATGGCTAATTCTGACCGCAACTTTAAACTCTGTTCTTTAAAACCTTAAACTCACAACAGTGCGGAAAGGGGTTGTTATCACATCAAGGAGGAATCGTGGAAACGCAGGAGCGCATCGAAGATGATTCAATGGCGAAGAAATCTGCTGACGGAAAGGATGAACTCAACCTTGCGGAGTTTCCGCTCTGCGCGCTCGCGCACCGGCTCCAGCCGGACCAGAAGACGCTGCGGTTCGAGGACCGGGTGTGGGACGCACGGCGCAAGGAAACCATCACCCGGCAATTGACCATCACCGGCTCCGACGCCTACGGCCTGCCGACCGCGCTCGACGATGAAGTGCTGCTGGGCTTGATCCAGCTTTCCAAACTGAACCAGTTCGCCGACCGTATCGTGCGGTTCACGCGCTACCAGTTGATTCAACTGCTGGGCTGGCGCAACGAGAGCAAAAGTTACGAGCGTCTGGAGGCGTCGCTCAATCGCTGGACCGGCGTGACGCTCTACTACAAGAACGCCTGGTGGAACAAGAAGCGGCAGTGCTGGGTGGATGAGAAGTTTCATGTGCTCGACAACACCCGTCTCTTCCATCGCGAAAATCCCGGCAGCGGCGCGGAAGAGGACGGCAACTCGTCGGTGTTCATCTGGAATGAGGTCATTTTTCAAAGTTTTCAGGCCGGCAACTTGAAGGGGATTGATTTTGATTTCTTCCGCGAGTTGCGCGGGGCCGTGGCCAAGCGGTTGTATCGGTTTCTCGACAAACGCTTCTTTCACCGCCGCCACTGGGAATTCGATCTCGGCGAATTCGCGCGCGAACACGCCGGGCTGTCGCGGCACTACGACACCGCCAACCTCAAGCGCAAGCTGCGGCCCGGCATCGCCGAGTTGGAACAGCGCGGATACCTCAAGCCGATGGCCGACGCCGAACGGTTCAGGAAATTGTGCAGCGGTCAGTGGCGCATTGTGTTTGACCGGCAGCCAAACGAAACGCCGGCCCAGCCAACTGAAACCGAACCACCACCGCAGCCGCTGGTCGAAGCGCTGGTGCAACGCGGCGTCGCGCTGGCCACCGCGCAAAGCACGGGGAAGCAGTTTTCCGCCGAACGCATCCAGAGCCAGCTTGAAGTTTTTGATTATCTCGTCGCGCACCAGGACGCGAAGGTGTCGCGCAATCCGCCGGGCTTTCTCATCAGCGCCATTCGCGGCGAGTATGCGCCGCCGAAAAGTTATCAGGACCACGAGGCCGAAAAGCGACGCAAGAAGGAGAGTGAGAAGCGCCGGCAGCGCGAGGAGCAGCGCAAACAGCAGCAAGAAATCGCGGCCCGCGCAAAGGAGCAAGCGGAGCAAGACGCCATCCGGCAATTTTGGGATTCGTGGTCCATCGAGGAACGCAGCCGCCTGGAGAATGAGGCGTTGGAAGTCGCCACGCCGATGCAGCGCAAAATGCTGGAGCGCGGCGGCACCCTGGCCGAAGCAACGCGGACATCACTGTTGAACGCCTACGCGTTCAAACTCATGCAGCAGGGGATTTGAATCGTTGCCGTGATACACGCCCCGGTCGTGTTGCCGCCGCCCTGACCAGCGCGCGCATCCAGCCGTTCCGGCTACCCCGCCACCCGTGGCCGGCCGGCATGGCTGCACGCGCTCGTCACGGCGGCAACGCAGAGGTCTTTCCGTCAGGCGTTTTGAACACCGCCGCCAGACCGAAAGCACGGGAAGTTGGAAACCAATTTGTTTCTGCGCTTCGCTCATCAAAACGAGCCGCGTTCCGTAAAGGCACCACGCACAGCCGCGAACCGTTCAGGTCAAGTTTGCCAGGCGCGATGAAGCCGGGGTTCCATTGTATGGCGTGCGGTTCCGTGTCAAGGTAGTGCCCCGCCACCCTCCGCCTCCACCTGTGACACGGCTCCGCCCGCCGGGAAATTCTTCTCGTAGGAATTCATCGCGCGGTTCCTGTCTGCTGCGCTCAAGTCCCGATCACCACAAACGGTGGCTCACCATTCCGAAACTCTTCCGGGCAATCTCATGTTCGCAAACAAATTTGTGACCGAAGGCACCTCGTCAGCGAATACACAAGACAATGAATACTCAACCAATCCCTCCAGACCTCCTGGCCCGCCTGGCCGCCCTCCCACACGTTCTCGCGCAGTCCGTGCGGGGACAACCGGAAGCCATCACTGCCTTGGCCGACATCGTCGAGTGCCGGGAACGCGAAATGTATCCCCGGCACGGCTGCCGGTCGGCGGTGCTCAAAGTCGGCCCGACCGGTTCGGGCAAAACCCAGATGGCCAAGGATCTCGCCCAAGCACTTTACGGACCCGCCCACCTGATGCGCTTCGACGTGAGCGAGTTTGCCCACCCGTTGAGCCTCGACCAGGCGCTGGCCGACGAGCCCCACCGCCAGGGCCGCCTGGCCCGGGCTTATGAGAAGGTGCCGGCCGGCATCTGGCTCTTCGACGAGATTGAAAAGGGCTGCCCCGAATTCAAGGACCTGCTCCTCCAGATGATCTACGAAGGCGAGGTGACCCTGGCCTCGGGACGCACCCTGGATTTCAGCAACATTTATATTCTGGCCACGAGCAACCTGGGGTCGCGCGAAATTTTGGAACGCGAACATCTGCCGTTCGAATCGCTGGAAAATCACGTGCTCGAACGGATGGAGGAATGGCTCCGACCGGAACTGCTCGCGCGGTTTGATGCCCTGGTGGTTTTTCGACCGCTGGAATGGGTGACGCAAAAGGACATCGTCACCAAACGCCTGGACGAACTCGTGGTCTGGCACCGCGACCGGCATCAACGGACCATCACCTATGACAGTGACGTCGTCGAGTTCCTGATGGCGCGGGGGTTTTCGCCGCGTTATGGCGCCCGTCCATTGTTGCGCACGATCAACCGGATGGTGTCGCTCGCCATTCTGCACGCGCTCCGCAACGGGGCCGATGGCAGCGGCCACCTCGTCATCCACGGCGAGCAGCTTCGCATCAAAACCCAATAACTCAACCCACCCGAACACATCCATGAAAACATTTGAAAGCATTCTCAATGCGTTGATTTTTTCCAACGTCCTGCGAGTGGTCCTGGTTGGCAGCCTGGCCTTCCTGATTATTCCCCGAATCATCCCGTGCGCTGGGAAGCTGGCCGCCTGGCTGCGCCGACGCCGCATTTGCCTGGGCGGCCTGTGCTGGCGACGCGAAGATTTCGTTGCGGGTTGGCTCATCACCGGTGGCACCGGCACCGGCAAGACCCTTTCCGGTTTCACGCGCCTGCTCCATGAAACCTTCCGCTGCGAACCGGACTGGGGCGGGCTGGTGATTGACGACAAGGGAAACTTCCATCAGACCATCCTGGAGATGGCCCGGCATTTTGGCCGGGAGAAAGACGTTATTCTGCTTCGCGTCAGCGAGTCGCCGGGACAGAAACCGGCGCACCGGTTTAATCTCACCGGCAACCGCAACATTCCCTTCCTGACCTACGGACGCATCATCGTGGATACCGGCGTCGCGATGGGCCAGCGGAACGACCAGTCCTTTTTCCGCACGCAAGTCCGCGACCAGATCGCGGCCGCCCTGGAGACGTTGCATCTGTTGGAGTGCGAGGTCACGCTGGAAAATGCCTATCACCTCTTGATGAACGCCGGGGAGGTCACGCGCGCGGTGAGTGACCTGCGCCGCCTGGGCACTCCGGTCGCCGAACGGCTGGCCACGCATTTCGAGGAACATTATCTCAAGCAACCAGCCGAGCAGTTGGGCGGCGTGCAGGGCAGCATTTCCAACTATCTCAGCGGCTACCTGGACCCGTCGCTCGGCGAGGTTTTTTTCCGCGACAGCACGTTCAGCTTCGCGGATCTGGACCGGGGCAAAATCATCTGCCTGGCGCTGCCTCAAAAGTTCGCCGTCCAGCGCCGCTATATCTGCACCCACCTCAAACAGCTTTTTTACTTTCACGCGCTCAGCCGTTTTGACCGGCCCGCCGCCGAACGCGCCCGCCACAATCTGCTGGTGCTCTGGGCCGACGAGGCGCAGCACTTCGTCACCGACAGCGAGGACGGCCTCAGCGATTACAACGCCATCGACCGCATCCGCGAAGCGCAGGCCACGGCGGTCCTGTCCACCCAAAGCATCAATTCGTTCCTGCCGCCGCTGCACCGCGACAAGGCCGAGGTGCTCCGCCTCAATCTCCGCAACCGGCTGTTCTTCCAGGCGGCCACCGAAGCCGACGCGCAGGAGGCGGCGGATTTTATCGGAAAACGGTTGCGCCAGAAAGTGACCCGCTCCCATGGCCAGCGCGGCACCAACCGCAGCTACGTCGAGGAGGAAATTCACCGGGTCCGGCCGCACCTGTTCCGGCGGCTGCGCCCGCACGAATGCGTCATCGTTCGCGCGGACAAGCGTTACCGCAAACGCGTGCTGCCCCCGATCGAACCCGACGGCACCGTGTCATCGTGGTTCCCTTGGTGGCGCCGGTGGCTCTGATGAAGTCCTCCATGTTCACATGGAGGTTGGTGTCCCTCAAGAAAAAATGAAACGCGGTTTGATTCACAAATATCATGTTCACGGCCCGGCCACAAAAAAATCTCGTGCATGCCAAGCAGTATTTTCGGGAGCATCTCGCCCACGGGGATTACTATTCGCAGAACCAAAAAGTGGCTGGGGTCTGGTTCGGAAAAGGGGCGGCCCGGCTGGGACTGGAACCGGGTCAGTTGGTGGCCGAAGCCGCCTTCGTCCGCCTCTGTGACAATCTGCATCCGGCCACCGGGCAAAAGCTCACCGTCCGCCAACGCCAGAAAAACCGCCGCGTGTTTTTTGACTTCGCCGTCGCGCCACCCAAAAGCGTGTCCATCATGGGCCTGGTGGTGGGCGACGCACGCATCCTCGCGGCGCACGCCGCGAGCAGCCTGGCCGCCGTCGCCCAGATCGAAAAACTGGCCGCGACGCGCATCCGCCGGGGCGGCCAGGTCCGTGACCGCGTCACCGGCGAAATCATCGCGGCGGCATTTCAGCACGACGCCTCGCGCTCGCTCGACCCGCACCTGCACACCCACTTCGTGGTGTTCAACGCCACCTGGGATGACACCGAGCAGCGGTGGAAGGCTTTGGAAACCCGCCGCATGTTCGACGCCATGAATTTCCTTACGGAAGTTTATCGCAACGAAATGACGCACCGGCTCCAGGCGATGGGCTATCAATTGCGCCAGACCGCCCACGGCTTTGAAATCCAGGGCGTCAGCGACGAAATCATTCAGCGCTTCAGCAAACGCCGGCAGGCGATTCTCGCCGAGTCCACGCACCTGGAAGATGAGCTTAAGCAGGTCGTTTCCAACAACAGCCGCGCTGCCATCGCGCACCACCTTCGCGAACGCAAGTTGCGCGACCTGGGTTCGACCGAACTCCGCGCGCTGCAACGCGCGCAGCTTTCAGCAAATGAACTGGCCGCGTTGGAACTGCTCAAGACAGGACCGCCGGCTCCCCAGGCGAAACTCGTCACCACCGCGCGCGCGGTCGAGCGCGTTCGGTTGCCCGGTTTGAAAAACCCGGCTCCAGGGGAAAGCGTCATCACTTCGGCAGCCGTGGCGGCGGTGGAATGCAACGAAGCAGTCCGGCTGGCCATTGATTTTGCGCGCGACCATGTGTTTGAACGCCGGAGCGTCGTCCAGCGGACCGACCTGCTCGCCGTGGCCTTGAAGCACGGGCGCGGTCTCGTAAGCCTCGCCCAGTTGGAGACGGAACTGGCCAGCCGCACTGAATTAGTCATCCGTGATGACCTGCTCGCCACCAAGACGGGTCTCGCGGAAGAACGGCGCATCCTTGAACTCGTCAACCAGGGTGTCGAACAGTGCCGACCGCTTCGTGCTTCGCACCGCAGCCGCAAACAACTTTCCGACGAACAGAACACCGCGCTGACCACCTTGCTGGAATCGCCCGACCGGATGATGTCCCTGCGCGGCGCGGCCGGCACGGGCAAGACAGAGGTGCTGCACGAATTTGTCGAAGCCGTCCACGGGCGTCACGAACTGTTGCTGCTCGCGCCCACCAAGAGCGCCGTGAAAGCGTTGTCGGAAACCGGCCTGGATTCAGCCCAGACGGTGCAATGGTTCCTGACCAACCCGGCGGCCCACGAAAAACTGCGGCAGCCGGTCGTGGTCGTGGATGAAGCCGGGCTGCTCTCCAACCGTCAGATGCTCGCCATCATCGAATGGGTGCATCAACGACAGGGGCGGCTGGTGCTTGCCGGTGATACGCGCCAGCACGCCGGAGTCGAGGCCGGTGACGCGCTCCGGCTGCTCGAACAACGCAGCGCCATCCGCAAGGTGCCGCTGCGTGAAATCCAGCGCCATAAGAACGCGGAATATCGCGCCGCCATCAGCGACCTGGCCGAGGGCCACGGTGCCCGCGCCGTGGAGCGGCTGGAAAAATTGGGGGCCATTGAAGTGCATGAAGCGGATGTCCAGTGCAGCGCCCGCGCCGCCGAGGAATATGTGGCGTCGGTGTCGGCCGGCAAATCCGCGCTGGTCGTGTGTCCGACCTGGCGCGAAGTGGATGCCACCAATGCCGAGATTCGAGCGCGGCTGCAAGCCGTCGGCAAAGTGTCGCGCACGGAACGGACCGTCACCGGTCATCGCTCGCTGAAATGGACCCAGGCGCAGAAACGGGATTTTGCCGGTTACGCTCCCGGTCTGGTGCTGAATTTTCACACCACCACCCAGGTCTTCAACGCGGGCGAGTCCACCGAAGTGCTCGCGGTTCATCCCGACCGGTTGACAGTTCGCCACGGACGGTCCGGCAAGGCCAGCATCACGCGCAAACAGCTCGCTTGTTTTGAGGTCGCCAAAGCCGTGCCGCTGCCGGTCGCCAAGGATGACCGCCTGCTCATCCAGGGAAATCACAAGGCCGCGCACCTGGTCAACGGCCAGGTGGTGACGGTCGAAAGTGTGGCGCGTGATGGTTCCATCCGGCTGGACAACGGCCACACCATCCCGCCTGACTTCCGCCTGTTCACCCATGCCCATGCCGTGACCAGCCAGACCGCGCAAGGCCGAACCGTGGATCATGTCTATGTGGTGATGAACCAGTTTTCAGAAGCGGCCAACGAGAAGGCGCTTTATGTCAGCGCCTCGCGCGGGCGGGAGCGCGTCAAACTGTTTTGTGATTCGGAAGACACGCCGTGGCGTGCCATCGAGCGCCCCGGCACGCGCCTCTCCGCCACGGAAATGCTCGAAGCCGCGCGCCAGCGGGAGACGGAAAACGTGAACCCGCGCGTCCGCGCCAAGGTGAAAGTCTAAGCCATGATTCGCCGGCTCAATGAATCCGAAGCCCCGCCGGTCGCCACCACCGACTCGGCGTTCCCGGCGTTGGACCAACCCTTCGTGCTGGAGGAACGATCGCCCGGGGTGCGCTTCTATATCAGTCGCACGAGTTGGTTTCATCCATACGCGCTGTTGCAAAACATGAGCTACACGGCGGACTCGCTCAAGCTGGTTTTTGCCGACACCGACGTGGTGATTCGCGGGCGCGGTCTGCATGAATTGTATCGGCGGCTCGCCGAACACCGGGTCGCCTGCGTCGTCGAACAGGGCCAGCACCACGCCGCTGCGGACGAAGCCACGACCTGCATCAGCCGCATCGAACATTCCACCCGCCTTAAAAAGAAAACACCAGCATCCGCTGACGCCGCTCCCGCATCCGAACCGGACGCCTGATCCCGGCAACCGGGGCGACGAAACAACTCGCCCGGAGGGCGAGCGCGAAATTTTTGGCGGTGCGGCGACGCATTGAGGTTTTCGAGAAAGGGCCTCCCCAAATTATGGAGAGGCCCGGCAACTCAAGCGGCCACCGATTCAGATTTCGCTTCAAACGATTTGCCGCGAATGTAATCACTCGCATGTTGCGCGGCGGAGGCGGCGCGCAGCAGAATCCGGCTGTCCTGCTGAAACACTCGGGCCCAGCCTTCAATGTAACCGGCTTGCAGCGCTTCGCTCTCCGGATTCTTGATGCCCGCAAAAGCGCACAGGAAAGCCGCGCCAAATTCGGCCACCAATTCCTCAAAGGAATATTTTTCGACCTTGTCGCCCTCGGCTTCCGCGAAGCGGTTCAGGCGCTTGGGATGGCCGACCGAATGGGTCAGCTCATGAAAAAGCGTCGAAAAATATTCATCGGCGCTTACGAACTGGCTGAGGTGCGGCATCGTGATGCGATCCAGTCGCGGGGAATAGGCCGGTTCCGCCGTGATGGCGTGGACGATCTTCGGTTTGTCGGGCATCACGTCCAGCATCAGCTCGGCGACCTCCAGCCGCCGGTTGGGCCGGTGCTGAATTTCATCCGCCGGGGCCGCGATGCCTTCGACCTGCTCCAGGTTGAAAACCGCGCTCACAAACGGCACGCACGGCGCGGGATTTTCCTGGCCGGTTTTTTCGGTGAGCTTGGCCAGCTCTTCGGGCGTGCGCCATTTCCAGTAAACCACGGGCATAGCCCGCTCGCCTTTGCACACATGCCCGCCCAGGCGCTGGGCCTGCCGGTAGGTCACCCAGTAGCGGGAAGTAAATTCCGAACAGCCCAGCACCAAAATATTCACGCCGCGATATTCCTGGCCGCTGGCCAGGCTCTTGGGCAGGCCGCTGCTCCACGTCTTCCGCCAAGGAATCTGGCCGTTTTCCAGACTCTTCAAAATTCGTGAGGTCACTTCTTCGTATATGGTCATGTTGGGGTTCTCCTTCTTTCGGTTAAAAAGCCGCCGGGGCAAATTCCCCCGGCGGCCGGTGGCGGGCTAGTAATCCTCCGGTAAAAGCACGGTCGTCGTCCGCCGGTCCGCCTCGGTGATGATCCAAAACGCTTTTTGGTTCTGGTCCCGATAGACCGAGAGCAGGCGAAAACCGGCTTTCAATGAAAGCTCGTTTTCGGCCCGGTCTTCCGCCGGCACGTCACCCCAGTCCCCGCGCGCATGGCGGCGGATGGCCGCCGCGACATCGTCCGCGTTGAGTTCCCCCTGCGCGTTGGCGGTGATGAGAATTTGCCCCAGCGAAAAAGCCGTGGTTTGCGTGGCTTGCTTCATAGTCTCCTCCAAAAAAGTTAAACAACTTGACTTCATCCTTTATCGCATGTCTTGATGATAATTGGTAGATATAATCGGCCCTTTTTTTAATTTTTTTAATTTTTTTTGAGGCCGCCATCTGGTTTTGCATTTGCTCGTGCCGGTGGCGCAAGCAGCTGCGCCGCATCGTGGTTTCCGCGAACCGCCTCCGCCGCCGGACCCGCCGGAGCCGGACCCCGCGACCGGTTGTTGAAATGCCGCCAGCCATCCGCCCTCCACCATGCTCCTCCCACTATTAACGGTATTTTGACCCAACCCGCCCACGCCCAATGCCCCGACTAATCCACCGCCGCTATACGGGCAAGTTTTCGCGCCTTGATTTACGAGACGGGACAGATGGAAGTGGCTGCCAACGCACCCGCACCAAGGTGGCCGGGACATGAGTCGGGCGGCGGCTTGGCGGCGGCATCGGAGTGATGAGCGTCCGGTGAAAAGCTATCCGCGTGCTGGCCGGATTCCATTGGGTTTCTCCGAGGAAACACCAGCCCAGCAAACCACCGGTCCAGCCTGGCGGAATGTCTGGCTGATAACTGGTAGTTATGAGGGCCGGATTTCAGTTCGTTTCGGGCTGTATTTAAACTTTGCGCCCGTTGGTTGAATCAAACCAAGTCTCATAGATAAATGGTGGTTATGCCTTGTTTGATTCCGGGCTAAATGCGAGACTGCTCGCGTGGGAAGGAAACGAACACAACTGGAATTAACCGCGGCGCAACAGGTCCGGCTGCGGAAGCTGGTGCGCGCCGCCGGGACCGGCGCACGCAGGAACGGCTGCGCTTCGCCCTCCAAGCCGCCACGGGCCGGCACACCCTCGAAGGTCTGGCCGCCCGGCTCGGGCGCTCGCGCTCCACCATCCAAAACTGGCTCGATAAATTTCACGCCGGGGGCTGGAGGGATTGCTGGAACGGGACACGCCGCCCGGAACTGTCAGCCCGATTGCCCGGCCGAAGATTCAGGCCCAGCTGCGAAATGGGTTGCAGACCGGTCGTTGGCAGACGGCTTCCGAGGTCGCCCACTGGCTCAAAGAACGGCATGGCATCAAACGCAACCGCAAGTCCATTTACTATTGGCTGGCGCAATGTCGGGGCAGATAACTTCTGGATCCTGGGGAAGTCCCATGACATCGCTCTTTTGGCGCGCGGCGGTCGCGCGCTACTGGCGCGTGATAATTTGATAATTTGGTTGTCGGCTCGACCAATTTGCCGCCTAATCGTGGTCAACATTAACCAGCGGTTGCCGCCGGTTGACTATCTGTTGCGTGAAACGAATCGAGTGCATCGGGACAAAATTCAAAACGTATCTCAGCGCTGCGGTCCTGTGGTTCGCAGTGCTGTCCATAACTGCCCAGGATATGACGGTCGAACAGCAACGGGCGCGTCAGACCGCGCTGGCACTGGCCACCCAAGCCGCAAGCTTGGAGACCAGCAACCAATGGGCGGAGGCGCTGCCATTGCGGGTCAAACTTACCGCCGTTCTGACGGAGGCTTTCGGCGAAGGCCATCCCCAAACCGATCAGGGTCGCGAAACGTTGGCCAACTCGCTAACGATGCTGGGCCGGTATGGGGAGGCGCGGGCCATCTGGGAAAAGTGTCTTGCCGCGCGGCGCAGCGCCCTGGGCGACCATCATTTCCGCGTGGCCGAAGCCTGGCTTGGGATTGGCGAAACCTTTCGACGGCAGGGGCAATTCACTGCGGCGCTGGATGCCAACGCTCACGCGGAGCAAATCGCCACTTCGCTTCCCGATAGCGACCTTCTCCGCTCGACCATCGCGAACAACCAGGCGGTTGTGTTCGCCGCGCAAGGTGATTTGATTGCCGCCGAGCAGCACTTCAGCAATTCCCTCGTGCTGCTGGACCAGGTTCAAGGCGCGAGCCCGGTAGCCATGGCCAAGCCCTTGAGCGGTTTGGGCGATGCCCGCCGTTTGCTCGGCAAGTATGCCGATGCCGAGAAGGATCTGCTCCGTGCCCGCTCACTTTTGTCAGGCCTGCCGTCGCACTCTCCTTTTCGTCTGCTAAACGAAGGACAGCTCGCCCAGCTTTACCAAAAACAGGGGCGCACCCGGGAGGCGATTGCCATCTACGATGAAATCATTCCGGTGCTGGCGACTCAACGCGGGCCAATCGACTGGGACGTGCTCGCCCTTCAGCGTTCGGCAGCGGTGGCGCGGGCCGGTCAACAGGACCATGCGGCAGCGCTGCAAGGCATCAATGAGTGCCTGGATCGACTGGTGAAAGCGGGTCAGACCAATCACCCGCTATTCAGCGCCCTGCTGACCGACCAAGCTGACCGGCTGGCTGACCTGGGGGACCTAACCGGAGCCCGGCTGGCTTATGAGTCTGTTTTGCAGACCAGCCCGGACGTGCTCGCCACCGACAAGCCGGGGATTTGGACAGCGCGGGAACGCCTCGCCGTGGTGGCGCGCGATCAAGGTGACCTGGACACTGCGCGCGACTTGCTGGAAAAAGTGCTGAACTATCGACAACAGCACGCCGCTGAAAATTTGCTTCGGCGGGAGGAACAAATTTCAACGATGCTCGAATGGGCTCGCTTTCAGCGGGTGACGGGACGACTCGGCAAGGTTGACACACAACTTAGTGAGATTCTCGAACTGTTGCGCCAGCATTTTGCTCCCAACCATCCGCTGGCGGCGGAGCTGTGGACGGAAGCCGGTTTCCTGGCCGAGGCCCAGGGCCGGCTGGACCGCGCCCTCACCAACCAGCAACGGGCGCTGCAAATCCGGCAGGAAATTCTCGGTGAACACAGCGTGCTGACCGTGCAGAGCCAGATCAACGTGGCCGATATTCTGGCCCGCCAGGGCAAAGTGGAAACGGCGCTGCAAGCAATGGCGAAGGCGTATGCCGCCGCCACGAATTATTTCCCCGTTGGCAGCCCCGTTATTTTGAGCGCTGAGTTCAACCTTGCGAATCTGCTGCATCGTTCCGGGCGGCTTGATGAGGCAGCATTGCATTATGAATCCGCGCTGCGCGCCATGGAAAAGCGCAAAGTGCGTCACTTCGCCACGGTGGCCCGCGACCTGTCCTTCCTGGAACTGGAACGCGGCCATCCGGAAGCGGCCGTGAGTTACGCGAAGCAGGCGTCGGAGTCCCAGCTGAAACTCTGGCAAAACGTCATGCGCTTTGCCTCCGAGGACGAGCGGCTGGCCTGGCAGGGCAACTACGACTTGTTCAGCGCGCTGGCGTCGGTCGCGGACAAGGACCCGCTGCCCCTGGCCCAGGCCGTGTTGCAATTCAAGGGCGCAGTTCTGGATTCAATCATTGAAGACGCACAAATCCTGGCAAAGTCCAAGGACGCGGCCGTCGCCCAGCAAGTGGCCGAACTGCAAACGGCGCGACGCGAATGCTACCGGTTGGAGTTGACCGCGCAAAGCTCGCGCCAAATTTCACCCACGGCAGCCCAATCAGCTCGCGACCGCGTGGAACGGCTGGAGTCCGATCTTGCCGGGCGAGTCACCGCGCTGCCAGTCAGCCGGCGCATTTCCTCGGTGACCGTTGCGGCCGTTCAGAAAGCGCTCCCTGCCGACACGGCTCTGCTCGAATTCGTGCGTTACGAGCGCTGGCTCGGCCGGGGTCGAACAGAACCAAGCTACGGTGTGCTCGTGATCACGAAAACGGAGGTCCCGAAGTGGCGGGTGCTCGGTGGTGCCGGCACGAACCAGGCGATTGCCACGGCGATCGCCAACTGGCAGGCGAAGATTCATGAGGAGGTGCCACCGGAGGGAATGGAAATCGTAGAACGACTCCAATCCTTGCACGATGAAATTTGGCCCGCGATCGCGCCCCTGCTGACCGCCAGCACGCGCACCGTGATTGTGGCTCCCGACGGCGACTTCAATTTTGTTTCGTTCGCCGCGCTCTGGCACCAGGACCATTTTCTGGGTGAAGACCTGGCTTTCCGTTACGTCGCCAGCGGGCGCGACCTGCTCGCACCGGCCTACCAGCCTCCGACCGAAAAACGGGTGTGCATCGTCAGCGCCCCTGAATATGCACGCTCGGGCTGGCAGCGGCGCGTGGTTGACCCGCTGAAGGATTCCCTGGCCAATCTGGCAACCGTGCTGGCTCTGCGCGGTGGCGGCATCAATGAAATCCTGCCCTTTTATCCGGACCTGCCGTTCACCCGCGTCGAGGCTGACCGAATTGCGAAACTGGCCCGCCAGGCGGGACTCCAAGTGCCGACGCCTTTGGCCGGCGGAACGGCCACCGAAAAAGCCGTTCGCGAATTTTCCAATCCTTATCTGCTGCATCTGGCCACCCATGCCAGCTTCCTCTCTGACGCCTCCATCACTCAGGCGCTCGGCTTGGTGGCCAGCGGCACGCCAATTCTCGTCCCCCGAAATCCGATGCATCGCAGCTTTGTCGGCTTGGCCCGGGCCAATGAAACATTTGATGCCTGGCGGCAGGGTTCGGCTCCGGATCCAATGAATGATGGCCTGCTCAGCGCCCAGGAATCCGCCCTGTTGAAACTGGATCGCACCTGGCTGGTGACCTTGAGTGCGTGTGACTCGGGCCTGGGCGTAGGCCGAACCGGCGAAGGCGTGTTCGGTTTGCGCCGCGGATTCATGGCGGCAGGTGCGCGGCATATTCTGATGACTCTCTGGCCGGTGCAGGACAACCGCACCGTGCAGTTCATGGAACAGTTCTATGCCGGCGCGCTCAAGTCCGGCGATGCCGCTGGCGAGCTTGCCCGCGTTCAAGGCCGACTGCTGAAGGAGTGGCGCACGGTTGAAGGTCCGGGACGCGCGGCGCGCTTCGCCGGCGCTTTCGTGATCACTTCGTCCGGACCGTGAGCCATTGGCGCGACGAACAACGAGCACTACTCGGGCATGTAGGGTTGCTCGTAGGCTATGGGCGCGTTGGTGCCGATGGTCAATTGGCCCTTCAAACAGGCCCCCACAAAATCTTTCCGGCTGCGAACATTCACAATGCCCGGGGCGTTGGTCAAAACCAGCGAGCCGGTGAAAGTGATGCGCGTTCCGTCCACGGCGCTGCCGGTGAAAGTTGCGTCGATGATGGTAAGCATGCCACCACGGCGCGGAGTTCCCGCCAGGTTTCCGACCAGGGCAAACCCTTTTCCTTGCAGGGAGGCCCGGGCTTTTCCAAATTGAAAACGCAGGGTCTCGGGCAGGCGCACCTCCGCCGTGCTCCGACCGCTCGGCGTGTGAACTTCCACGGTCGGGCTCCAGAGCAGGAAAAGCAGCAGTGCCAGGCCCGCCGTCAACGCTCCCGTTCGCCAGGCGATTTTCTGCCACAGCCGAGTCAGCTGGAAATACTCATTCACCTCCCGCAGCTTCTCCCGCCATTTCAGCGGGTCAGCTCCACCGCGCGTCCGCGCGCCGCGCACGATATCGCGCGCATTCTTCACGGTGTCATCGGTCAATTCCCCGCGATAGTATTGTTCAAGCGCATCCAGCGCGTCGTTGCGCTGCTTCAATTCCGCCTTTTTTCGTTCTGAGTCGCGACGTTTCATGCGCGGGGCGTTCGAGTTGATTCTGGATTTTCTCGCTGACCAGTGGTCAGCGAAGGCGGCCGCTGGTCGAGCGTATCTGACTTCGATTCGGGCTTACATTCCTCAAAGAGTCGCCGTATAGTCGACCGCGACTCCTCCAGCGCAGCACCCACTTCCTCTTCTGGAAAACCCATCCACTTCAAAAAAGCTGGACGGCAGCAGCGCGGACACTTCCCTCCCGGGATGTATCTGACATTCCGCGTTATTTCTTTCAAAACACACCCATCTGAACTGGTCATTTTGGTCTCGGGGATTTCCACCTTCGGGAAACTCGCAAGGTCCAACCTGCGCTCGGCCATGAGCGGCTTTTGTTCGCCGCCAAGATCCCGCAATGCCTCGCAACAGCGGTGATACAGCCAGACCCGCGGCATGGATTTGCGAATGGTGAACCGTTCCAAGGTGAACCCAACCGCATTTCTGGCGAACAACTTGAACGTCCGTGGCCGGAACACTGGAAAGAAATCGAAGTTGGTGGTTTCCAGAAACTGACTTATGACGCGGATGACACAGCGGCGAATCAAATCGGGGTCGTCCGTTTCGCAAAGCAGCAACAAATGGGTGAAGGCACTCACCTTCGCGAGCAGGCCAGGAAACGAATCATACTTACTGTTGGAAGTTTCCTGCGAAAGAACCTTCATCGTGCGAACGGACGCAGTCAACCAGTCCCCGGAAAATTTGTCTGGACTGATTTCTTGTTCGGTTTCATCCATCCGGCTCATGCGCAGTAATCAAACTAAAGTTTACGCCCAATTTGCAAAACAAAATTCTAAGAAAACAATCATTTTGAACTACGACTTTGGGCGGAATTAAAGCACAGGACAATTTGCCACTGCATCATTCAAAACCCATTCGGCAGGCCAAAATCCCCTTAAACGGTCCGCCAGAAAAACTCCGCTGTCCTGGAGCGCAGAAGTTATAAACCACTGAGCCACAGATGGACCCGAATGGATGGACAGCCCTTTTTGAGCTTTCTGATCGGTGACCTATTTTTGCCGCATGAATTTTGAATTATTGAATTCACGCCTGGGCAAGATCCCGCTCGAAATCCGGGACAGCCTGGCTGCCATCGTCTGGCTCCAATTCCGCGCCACCCAATCCCAAGAGAACATCACCCTCATTGGGGATGTGCTTCGGCTGCGTGGCCTGACCATCACCGATTTTGTGTCAGCGTGGCTTGCCACCGGCGACCGCCGCATGGCGGTTCATCTGCTTTGGCGGACTCCTGAATTCACCCGCCAGCGACTCGATGAAGTCGTGAACTCAAAACCATACCTCCCAACCTTGATTCAAGCTATGAAAAAAACTGAAGTAAAAACAACTCCAATTATGAAACACAATCATCACCCAAAAAAACAAGCCGGTTCTGCGCGCTGCGCGCGCCGTTGCATCACGGGGCAGCCGGCGGCCAAGGCCGCTCGGGTTGCCTGCCAGCGTCGCACGCGCCGCTTCCGCTCGCGCAAGCATAGCCTCGCCGTGACGAAGTGGGTTGAAACTCACTTCGAAATCGCGGTGGGAGTGGGAGTGGTTAACGGCTGCCCGGATCCGGCGGATTCGGTGCAGCGCGGCATTCTGAAAGGCGAGCGAACGTTTCGCGCCGGCGGTTGTTCCTTGAAGGCCTGGCTCTGGATCAAAGTCGTCAGCACGATCAAAGATGATGCCCGCAAGTCGATCAAGCGCCCGGATTCGTTTCCGATTGATGAAGTCCTTGCCGATACTCTGCCGGCGAAAACCGAGCCTGATTCTTACCGCTCCGAGCGGCTCCTTTGCATCCGGACGATTTTCAACCGGCTGCCGCCTCAGCTTTTGAAGCCGCTGCTGCGACAGTTCGGTTCTCGTGTCCCCCAAAAAAAACTGGCTGGGTCCATGAAACTCAGTCTGGGCGCGTTGAAAATGCAGCAGTCCCGCGCACGCAGGGCGGTGGCAGCCATGCTCCGGGCCGCTGGTTGTCATTGCTCTGAAGACGTCCTTGACTTAGGCGACCGTGCGCTACTCCGACCCGTAAGTTTGCCGTGGCCAAGGGCAGCGCGTCAGCACCGGCGACCCACCTGCCAGCCACCGAGTGGCGAAACCTTGTGACCTTGGCACGGCCAATTCCGATCAAACTCCAAACCGCAACAACTCCTATGAAAACAAAAATACAAAACTGCCTCAGCACCTTGACAATATCATTCCTGCTGGCGACATTCCTCCTGATGCCGCCCGCCGCCCGCTGTGGAGCGGCACCGGTTCACCAGCCAACCTCAATCCTGCTCGCTACCGCCGCTCGCGCGGCCATGTCCCCGCAGTGGCTGGCCGGGTTCAAAACGGGTTCAAACCCCGGAGCGAGCCTGGCAGTGACCGCCATAAAAGTTACCGGAATGGCATTCACACCGTTCCTCGCGCAGGCAGACCCTGGCGCACAGATCGAAAAATTCACCCATTTTCTCGGCGAAGTTTTTTTATAATTGGCTGCATTACAATAGCTTATTGTGGCTACGAAATTGCCCGAGGCCGCGTGGTCGAAGGTCTCATGTGCATCTTGGGCGGACTGTTGCTGGCGCTGGCCATTCCGATCATGAAGTGGCTTCAGTTGCTGGCGTCCGGGGGTGGTTAGGTCAGCTCAATTTTCGCCAATGATGTTATGAATGACGAACCGCTCCACCAGACCCCGACCCACGCCGTCACTGAGACCGAAGGCCGCGCGCTTGGCCTCATCAATTTGTCCGGCGTCAAATGGGTGGTCCTCGCCCTTCTGGTTGGTCTTCTGCCGGGCTTTCTTTTCCTGCCCGCCTTCGGCCTGCCGGTTGCCGCGAGTTGCATGTTCGGCCCGGCCCTGGTGGTGGCCGCGTTTCAATATTTCTTTCTGCAGGACAAACCGCCGCGCTGGTTTGTGCAATGGGTCGAAACCCGGCTCACCGGCGGGCATTTTTCCTCACTGCCCCGCTGACCGTGCGGGCCCCGGTGGCCGCCTACTGCGCCGGGGGCGTGGTCTGCCTTCCGGATGCTGGCGGCAAACTCCATCTGGCCCGCGGTGTCCGCGTCACTGCGCCCGAAAACCGGGCCGCCGCCGGCCGCGTGCGCAACCAGCTCTCGGCCTGTGTCGTCCAGGCCATGAATGTCCTGCCCGAAAATGGCCGGGTGCAGATCCGTTGGAGTGTCAGCCCCGATCCGGGTGACCGGGTCAGAGCGTATGTCCAGGAGACACCGGCCGACGCGCCCGAAGCGGTCCGGCGTTATCGCAACCAGAAAGCCATTCATTTCCTGAAGGCGGCGCAGGTGGGCCAGCTCCGGCGCGAGGAAGTGACCCTGTGGATGGGACAGGAAATGGAGCGTCCGCAGCCAAGCCCGGATGAAAAAAAAGACCTCGCTCTGTTCTACGACCGCATCCTGCGTGAACAAGCGGCCGAGACCGGCAAACTGCTGACCGGACTGGAGGCGGCGCTGGCACCGGTCGGAGTCACCTTTGAATTGCTCGACGCGAGCGCCGTTGCGCAGGAATGGCACCGGACGTTTAATCCGTCAGCGGCGTCGCGGCGACGAACGCCAGCGGTCCCCGCCGAGACCGCCTTCCCGTTGACGGAGGTCGGTTGTTCGAGCGATTTGCGCGGTTTGGGGGACCGGGGGTTCATGCTCGACGGCGAGTATTGCCTGCTGCTGGCGGTCAGCCGGCTGTGCGACCTGACTTCGCCCGAGACGTTGGATCATTTCACCACGCTGCCCATCCCCGATTTCATCTTCACCGTGCTGCTGCACCGGCTGCCGCGTCAGGCCTTGCTGAACGACTTGGAGACCCGCCTGAAGCGGGTGCAACAGCAGTTGCTGCGTGAACAAAATCCCCAACTGGAGGTGACGCGCACCCAGTTGGCGGAAAAAATTGCCCAAGTGGCACGCGGCGCGGTCGTGCCGCTGGTGATGAAGATGATCTTCTTCCTGCACGCGGCGACGCCGGAGGAATTGCGGCGGCAAGCCGACCTGCTCAAGGGCGCGGCGGCGCGCATCAACCTGCAATTGTTCGAGGCCAATCTGGCGGCCACCGCGCGCGACCTGTTCCTGCTGACCCTGCCCGGTCGCCTGCACGGCGCGGAAGCCTGTTTTGCCCATTATGGCGAATCGAAATACCTCGCGCCCCTGCTGCCAATGCCCAATGCCTTCGAAGGCTTCCGAACCAAAGCACAGGCATTGTTCCTGGGCGTTTATCTGAATCTGATCGGCGTGCGCACCTTTGTCGGCGAAGGCAAAGCCAGCACGCCGTAGCACTGCCTCATTAGTGGCATGAATGGGTCAGGTAAGAGCTACTTTTTGACCCGGCTCGAAATCGAAACCCATTGTTGCTTCGACCGGAGCTACATCATTGATTATGGCGGATCCCACCGGCCATACAGCGAGGCGGTCGGCGGCAAAATGTTGACCCTCACCCTCGATTGTCAGTGGACGATCAATCTGTTCGGAGAACCTGGGCTGCCCAATTGCCCTTCCCAGCGTGCGCTGATCACAGCGCTCGCCGCACGCACGGTCGGCGTCACCGGCAACGACGATCAGTCCCAGGACAAACTGGCGCTGCTCGCCAACCATGTCGCCGCCGTTTGTGCCGCGTTCGCGGACGCGTGGCTGCGGCGCCAGACCGAGGCGGAACGGTTGCGGCTCGCGCGGCATGCCCTGGTGCTCCACCGGCTGGTCGCCGAACGCATGTGCGAACCGGTGGAGGCTTTCATTTCGCTGCGCGACGACTTGAACGCGGGTGACGCGACCGCGCGGCAGTTGCTCGCCGCCCCGACCGACGCCGAGGTGCGTCTGTTTGCCACGCAGCATCGGGATGCGTTGCGCGAACTCGCCTTCGCCTATCTGCCGGTTTATCCGACCTTAAGTTCCCTGCGCGAGCATCTCGCCATGGCCGGGCACAAAGATGAGAAGTGCGCCCGCCTGGCGGATCGCCTACAACCATGGTGTCGGGGAGGATCCTACGGCACCTTGTTCGACGGCCAGAGCAACATCAATTTCAACGACCAAGTCACCCATCTCGAACTGGGCCGGCTCGACAGCTCGGCCAAGGATTTGCAGGCGGTGCTCTGGTTCCTGTTGCTGATTACCATCCGTCAGCAGTGTCTCCGCCGACCCGCGTATGAAATCAAACGGATCGTGCTGGAAGAAATCGCGCAAGTGCTCACGATTCCTGGAGCCGAGGCAATTTTTAGGGAGATGCTGGCCACTTTCAGGAAGCTAAATGTCCAGGTAAACTTCGTTTGCCAGCAGGCGGCCCAGCTCGAAACCGAAACGCTGCGCCGGGTCATTCTCGGGAATGTGCGCATGGCGTTCATCTTCTACCCGGGCACGCCCACCGACCTCGATCTGATTTCCGAGCACCTCCCGCTGTCCGCCGCCGCCAAGGCGATGATCCTGCGTTACGTCATGCCCGACCAGTTGAGCGGCACGATTTATTCCGAATGTTGTTACCTCCACATGACCGCCCGCGAGCCTCTCTGTGGAACGATTCGATTTGTGCCCCTGGCCGAAAACGAAAACCACTCATGAAAAATAAATTCATAGTCCTGATGTCCCTGACGCTGTGCGGCTGTGCCAGCTCGACCGGCAAATATCAACCGCCGCCTGGTGAAACGGCCGCCGCCACCGCCAAGCAGATGTATTGGCAGTTGCAACAACCGCATTCCCCAACGGATGAAGCGCCGCATTATCGCCGACTCACCATCACTGTCCCCGCCCATACCGAGGGCGGGGTGAACTACGAAACCCAAACCCGAACCATCCTTATCGCTGAATAAAAATAAACGTTATGAAAAAAATCCTCCTTGCCTGCCTCATCCTAAGCACCGCCGGTTCGGCACCGGCGGGCGGCGTGCCCGTCTTTGACTGGGCCAATCTGATTCAATCCATGCTGCAAGTCATGCTGGCGAGCAATCAACTCGACATCGCCAGCACGGTCATGAAACGCGCCGGTGATCCCGCCTCCGTGGTTATTTCCAGCGCGTCCACCACCTTGTCCCAACTCGGCCAGCCGGGCGTCGCCAAGACCTTGCCGAAAATCCAATCCGACACCACCGGACAATCCGGCCAGGCCTACGATGGCGACGGCCTCTACACGGCGGTGCCATCGGACATCACTCTTTCAGATGGCCGGACGATCGCCCGCCCGCCCGAGCCCTACCGCAAGCATGAAGCCCTGCAGCAAACCATCGTGGATTACAATGCCGTCATCGCAGACACGCAGCCCCGCCGCGACGCCCTCCGCGAGGCGCAGGTCAGCACCACCGAACAGCTCAAGGCGGCGACGACCGACGCCGAAATCCAGAAATTACAGGTCGTGTTCGCCGCCCAGGACAGCGCCTTGAACACGGTGAACGCGGAACGCTCCGAGGCCGCCGCCAAGGTCGCCATTCAAAAGGCGGCCAACGAAGCGGACAAGGCCCGCCAGGAACAGGCCGATGACGAATTGCGCGCGGTCAGTCTGCAGACCGCGCTCCTGCAGGCCATGCAATTGTTCCAGGCGGACACCAGGCCCATGACCCTGCCCAACCCCCGCAGCATTGACCCGTAATCCCATGATCACCTTTGACACATTTTTTGGCGAGTATCTCAAGTCGTGCGCCAAGCTCTATAACGCGTTCCTCCCTTGGTCGCTGGCGATCATGGTGCTGGCGTTCCCGTTCGAGTTTGCGCGCGGCGTCGAGGTGCGCCGGATGCTGATGCTGCTGGCCAAATTGTTCATCATCGTCCTGCTCTCGTCCAAGTCCTACGAGCTCATCAATTCCGGCCAGATCGTCGTGGACCAGTTCATCAGCCACACTGGTTTGGTGCGTTCGGAAAAACTGGCGCAAACCTACAAGGACCGCGTGGCGGCCACCCTCGGGGAACCGGAAATCAAAGACAAGTCGGTGTTCGGCCTCATGCTTTCCGGACATTTCCTGGACTCGATCTGTTACGCGGCCCTGTTGGGAATCTCCTATTCCTCGATGGTCGTCATCACCCTGATCACTTATGTGCAGAAGGTGACGCTGGCCCTCTGTTGGAGTGTCACCCCGATTTTGTTCGCCCTCATCGCCGTCGAACCCTGGACGCATATTGGCATGGGCCACGTAAACCGCCTGATCGCCGTATGTTGCTGGCCCATAGGCTTTTGTCTGGCAGCGACTTTCACCGACGCCCTGTTGAACCTGGCGATCCATGAGCGTTTGCTGACCACCGCTTCGAACGTCAACACCATCGGGGTGGCTTTGGAAAATCTGGTCATCATTGCCGTCATCGGCGTTTGGGATGTTATTTCGACCATTGGGGCACCCATGTTCATTCACCGGTTTCTGGTGGGGGAGGCCGGTCCGGGGCGATTCGTGTCCCAGGCCATCAACAAGGTGGGCGGCGTGGTCATGGTTCCGGGGGCCGCCGCCGCCATCGCCGTGGCGAAGCAAGTGGCGGCCTATTTCCACTCGCACCGTGGCAGCGGGGATTCTGGCGCGAGCCTAACCGGAAACGGGGGACTGCCCGCCCTGCCCATCGCACCGCTTTCCCCGCCGCCAACTGTCCCCGCCGGCGGGTCGCCCAATCTCGATCCGACCGGGGCCAAAGAACTGGCCAAACTGCTCAACCATCCATGACCTATGAACACCTCTGATTCTCTCACGCAAACGCCGGTCGTTCCCTTGCTGCCCTCTGCCCGCGTGGGCGGCAACCTCCTCGCCTGGCTGCGCCAGCGCGACTTCATCGTGCGCGTGCTCGGCAGCGCGTTATGCCTGAGCCTGCTCCTCAATCTGGTCCAGTTTGTCCCGCTGGTGATGGCCCTCAAACGCGGCGTCGCGGTCATCGCCATTGACCCGCTGCACAACATATTTCTCACCGAAGGCCAGCCGCTGAACGCGGCGCGCGAACTTCAGGAGGACGTGGCGCAGGATGCGACCGATGCGCTGCTCGCCCGCGATCCCGCCGGATTCCGTTACGCCGCGCGGCTGCCCCGGTTGTTCGCGCGCGGCACCCAAGCGCTGGCCCAACAACTTCGCCTCAATGAGGAGGCCGATTTCACCCAGCGCCGGTTGCGCCAAACGCCCGAAATCGCGCGCATCGAAGTGCGCACTTCCCAATGGTCCGGGGTGGAAGTGGTGGTCACCGGCCGGCTGGAACGCTCCGGCTTTCTCGCCGGCCAGCCGGTTCAGGAATGGGTTCCCTTCACCTTGAAACTGACGTTCACGCCCAATCGGAACCTGTTCCAGGCGACTCGCTATCCGCTGATCGTAACCCAATTCAACCTCACCTATTTATGAAACCACTCTTGATTATTCTGGGCGTCGCCCTTGCCGTCAGCGCCGGGGCGCAACCCTTCATCACCAACATCGTGCTCGACCCGCACGAAGTCATCGTTGTGCCGGTCGCTCAGGATCGGCTCAGCGCCATTGTTTTTCCCAGCCCGATCGCGCATCTCGAAGGCGCTTTCCTCGCCCTCGACGCCGAGCCGCCCGCCCGTTTCCAGATCAACTTCAAGCCCGGCAATCCCTATTTCACCGTCCGCGCCCTGGCTCCCGACGCCTCGGCGGTGGTGACGGTCTTCTGGAACCGCAAGCCTTTCGTCTTTGAACTCGTGGCGTCCCCGCATCCGCTGCTCTCCCTCACGCTCGTTGAATCCGTCGCGCGCGACGCCACGAGCCTCAAGCAGGCTCCCACGGCCCACCGCCTGCTCGGCCTGCTCGACACCGCCAAAGCTTACCAACTGCTGCGCACCCAGCACCCGGATGAAGTCGGCGACGTGGTTTTTGTGCCCAAGCAGGACCGCTATGACTTCGGCAGCTACGAACTGGAGCTCCAGGAAATCTTCCACTTCAAGTCCGAGGACGCGTTGGTCTTCCGGGTGCTCTTCCGCAACAAAAGCGTCACGTCCATCCGTTATCAGCCGGAAAGTTTCCGGGTCCGTGTCGGCGATCGGATTTTCTATGCCGCCATCTCCGACGGGGATGGCCTCGTGATTCCTTTGGCGGAAACTGCGGTCTATTTCGCCATTACCAGCGCCCCGGATGGTTCCCGCCCCGGCTTGTCCCCGCAAAATGATTTCACGATCCTGTATAACACCGTCGGCGTTGACACCGCGCCGACCTATCCCTTGTCGTATTCCAAATCCGGCGGCCGGTCCAGCGATCCCCAGCCATGAATGTTCCCACCGACTTTCTCAAATCCGGCTGGGGCCGGGGGCTGCTGGCCGTATTGTTCGGTCTGCTCCTCCTCTATGTCTGGGATGGTTTTCATGCGGCCCCGACCGCGTCCCGCCTGCCCGCCGCCACTAATGCCGCCGCCTTCGCGGTCATTGACCGCGCCGGCTCGCTCCCCGCCCCGCTGCCGCCGCGCGTCCCGGGCACCAACGCCCCGCAACGTCCCGTCATCCTCACCATCGACGGCAATCTTCCGGCGGACAGCAACGAAATCTCCAGCGTGTTCGCACCCGCCGGATGTTCGCTCAAATGCGTGCTGGTCAATTCGCTCGAATCCATCCGCATCACCACGCCGGTCATCGGCATGGTCATCGAGGATTTGTGTTTCAATGGCCACGTGATCGTGCCCCGGGGCACCCGGATTTTCGGCCAGGCGCAGGTTGACCGGGTTCGCGACCGGCTCGCCGCCGATGGCCTGTGGACGCTCGTGTTTCCCAATGGTGAGGAACTGGTCTTTCCCGGCCAGGCCCTGCATTGCGATGTCTCCGCTGACGGACGAAATTACGGGCCGGACGATGGCACCGCCGGCTTCAAAGGCCGGGTGGTCAACAGCACCGCCACCTGGGATGAACTGAAATTTTTCGCCTCCTCGTTTCTGGCCAGCCTCGCGCGCTCCCAGCAGCAGGTGGACAACAGCTTCTACGGTCCACAGCTGCGGCAGGGCCTACAGAACGGCGTGTCCGCCGGCACCGGCGCGGTGCTCGATGAATATGCCCGCACCATTGCCGAAACCATCAAACGCGATGGCATTTATGTCCATGTCGATGGCGGTTCAGCCTTTTACGTCTTTCTCTCGCAAACTCTCGATCGCGGTGCCGCCCGCGTGGGCGCGTCGCGTCATCCCCACTCCAACCAACCATGAAACAAAACCTCTCTCTCCTGCTCCTCGTCCTGGCTGGGTGCGCCGCACCCGGACCGGCTCCGGTCATTCATATCGTTGAACAAATGCCGCAACCGGTGGCCGCCAAACCCTGGTCCGATGGCCACGTCACGACCTATTGGCTGGGCCGCACCACGGCCGGTGCCGATGGCAATGTCATCCACGAAACCCACCCGCTCTATCGCCTGGAAGGTGCAGGCCAGCCCCGGTTGGCAACGCCGTTGGGCGCTTACTATCCTTCCGATCAGTCTCCGGCCGCCACCAACGCCACCTACGAACAATATGAGTCCCTCCGCGCCGAGGCCGCGCGGGCGCGTGACTATACGGTCAAACTCGCCCACGCCGCCGAGGCGCTCGTGGAACAGAGCGCCCGGTTGCGGCGCGACTCCGAAACCAACCGCTTGCTGCAGGCCCGGTATGAACAAATGATCGAGTCCTCGACCCAGCTCAGCAACCGCGTAATGGAACTGGAACAGCGGCTCGCTCCGCCCGCACGTCCCGCCCACCCGTGACACCATGAACGAAAACCAATCAACTCCACCCCCGGAAATCCCGGAGCCGAAGCCGGCTCCGCCCCCGGTGGTTGTTACTCCGCCCCCGGAGCCCGTCCTCACCTTCGAGTGGCACGAATCTGCCCTCGGTCCCCCGCTCGATGCGTCCGGCGAGGCCGTGCCGGTCGAAACCCGGCATCAGGCCGCCGCCGTCATCCTCGCACCGAAACCCGGCCAGGTGATTCAAGAACCGTATCAATCATTCGTGCGCTGGCGTCAGGCACACGCGGGCGGGCACTATGTCCTGCTCAAACGGGATGACGGCTATGTGGCGCTGCGTTCCGACGTGGCCGTCGGACCGCGTGAAGCCACCCGGGTCGAATTGCGCGCGGTCAACCTCGACGGTCCGCAACCCGCGCTGGGCTGGGAGGTTTACACCCAGGGTTCGCATGGCGTCTGGGAGCCGGTCGAGGGCCAGCATCTGCATCCGCGCACCGCCTCGGCGGGCAAGTGGCTGGACGAACTCGAAAACATCGTCCTGCCCAAACTGATCGCGCAACGCACGGAAGTGGTCGCGCAGTATCACAAGGCCGCCACCCGCTCGCCCGTCGCCTGCCACCCCGAAGGCCGTCCGCTCAATTACGACACGGCCCTTTCGCTCACCCGCAATGCCGTGCTGGGTTGCAATTATGACGAAGCCCACGCCATGGCTTACTCGGCCGAACTCCAGCTTCAGGCCGTCACCGCCCGGTTGCGTGAACATGTGGAAGCCGGCCACCGCCTGGGCCTGTCCCGCTATACTCCCTGGGTCGGCCTTCCCCGCTGGCATCAGAGCATCCGCCACCGTAGCGGCGTGAAGCAGGCGTCCGAGGACTGGACCCGGGCCGTCGAAAAAGTGCGGGAACTCCAGTCGGCCGCCGAATCACCCCGAATCAGCGAGCGCATTGAACGGGGGGCCAAAGAGTTGCTGGCGGCGCAAACGTGGCGGCGCGAGGCGGACCGCGCCGTCCGAAAGGTGGCGGCAGCACAACAACTCATCGCGGAACTCCGGCAGCGTCCGGGAGCCCTCATCACGCTGGAGCAAACCCTCATCCAGGGACGGCGCGCCCAGACGGTGCCCCAATGGCCGGCAGCAGAACGGTTGTCACCCCGGTTCAACCAGACTCCCACTGTCCGCGCTCACACCCGACGCCTGTGAAACCCGGCAAAATATTTTCTACTTATGCCAACCAAAAACAAACCCATCCACGAGATCCCGCTCGGTTTGATCCGCGCCGCGATCTGGAAACACGAACACCAAGGCGTGGTGCATTATGACACCACCTTCAGCCGGCTCTATCAGGAGGGCGACACCTGGAAACGCACCGAGTCCTTCAAGCGCGACGACTTGTTGCCGCTCGCCAAGGTGGCGGACCTGGCCCACTCGTGGATTCATGCCCAGCCACGAGAGGCAACCAAGCCCTGAACCCGCTTTCCGGAATGACACGATGAATCCCGAGGAAAAATCATTTCTCAGCCTGCGCACGCTGCCCGCCCGGTTAAACCCCGAGCAGACGGCGTGGTATCTCGGCTGCAAGGTCGATGCCGTCACCGTGCTCATCGCGGCCGGTCTGCTCAAGCCGCTGGGCCGGCCCAGCCAGACGGCCGTGAAGTTCTTTTCGCTCGCGGAATTGGAAGCGTTGCGCGCCGACACCAAGTGGCTTTCGCGCACGACCGAAGCCATCCAGTCCTGGCATCGCCGCAAGAACGGCCGACCCGTGATGACCGCATCGCCGCCGCGTGGGCACTGCGGTCGCTCCTTCAACGAAACCGGCGGGCAAATCAAACCGCCCGCGAACCGTTTTCAGAACTCCAGACCTTCGGGCAGTGAGAATGCCCCGGCGGCTCTAAAAGAAGATACAGGCGAGGCCTGCACCCGAACCACCTCTGCTGACCTGCAACCACGAACTAAACCAGCCAGATGAAGCCAGCGGCATCGCTGGCACCTCTTTTCACAATCTGAAACTCATCCCAAAATGAACATGAAAACCAACTCCATCAGCGATTACTGGCACGCGCCCGCCGTGATTGCGCCCAACAACTTCGTTTACAAAAGCCTCTCGAACTGGGCGTTCAACCTCGCCGTCGGCTGCAGCCACGCTTGCCGCTTCTGTTATGTCCCCAGCGTCGCCACCATCAAACAAGGGCCGCAACTGAAAAAATACGGCGTGGCGGATCCCGATGCGGAATGGGGCGGTTACGTCCTGTTTCGGCCGTGGGCGGAGAAACTATTTCTGGCCTCGCTGCGCGCCGCTGAACGCACTCCGGTCAGCAAACTCAAACCGGATGGCCATCGCGCCGTGATGTATTGCAGCACCACCGATCCCTATCAGGTCGTCGCGCATCCCGACGCCAGCCGCCAGCATGAACTCGCGGCGCACGCGCGGCACCTGGTGCGGCGTTCGCTCGCACTATCCCTACTTCCGCTACTGGGGATGATGGCGGGTTGGGGGAGTTAATTTTGCTGGGG
>OBLU010000828.1_pt1 | contig 28994 bp, 25 predicted proteins | sample 1518681 | NCBI WGS metagenome assembly OBLU01 (sample SAMEA3539304, study PRJEB22396) | soil metagenome | biome: tundra; feature: field; material: soil | place: USA | collected 2010-05 | depth 0.15 m
CGGGTTCATGGCTTCGACCATGTCATTCGAAGTTGCATCGCGCGAATGTTTTTTCGGGGTCGTGCTCGAAGTTACTAAACCGTTGCCGTAACTCGTATTCCGAGAATTAAATCCAAACTAGGACACGGCGCGATTCTAAGCGTCCTCGTGCAAGTGCTCGGCCAGATAGGCGTCGAAATCCGGAGCAGTCGGTTTGCGCAGAATGTGTTTGATCCAGGCTTCGCGCTCGAAGTTTTGCAGATGTAAATCCCAAACGCAGACCGACGAATCCAAACTCTTCGCCACCATCAATGACTGCGGTTCGTTCAGACGCGAGAGATAGACTCGATGAAACAATTCGTTCTCGTTGCCCCAGAAATCGACAAAAACGAGACAAGCATTTCGTCCGTCGTGCGCGCCAATGAAGCCGACTTTGTAGTTATTGGCCGTCTCGTTCCCCAAAATATCGGCGGCAACGCGTTTCGCTGCTTCGAGCAATTCCGGCCGCGGCAACTCCTGTTGCCACGCGATCCCATAGAGCTTCATACGCCATCCGTGGATCGACAATAGCTCGATGAATCGGAATGAGCGCGGTTCGTACAGTTGCATTTGATCTATGGCCACCAGGCGGTCACCACGCCGCCGGCCATACCGAGCAAAGTTCCGGTCAACATTTCTGGCACGTCGTGCCGTTGCAAATAAAGTCGCGACCAAAATACCAACAGAGCGAGCGCCAATGCGATCGCACCGAAAGCTGGCTGAACGCGAAAGAGAATCACCACGCAATAAAACGCGAAAAGCGCGTGCAGCGAAAGTTTGATGCGAAAATTCGCAATCGCCGCGACCACGAGCAAACCCAGAGTGACAAATGCCCCACGCGCCATAAAGGCGGGCGCGCGCAAGAACCAAAGCATGGAAACACCCAAGGCCGAGATCGGAATCGCCATGGGATAGAAACGATTGCGCTCCTTTCGCACGGAAACGTCCGCATCGCTCCAGCGGCCCGAGCGGACACCGCGAAACAGCAGCAACGCCGTCGGAAAAATCACCGAGAGCAGCAGCGCTAGCAAAACGGTGACGCCAACCCGGTTCGGCAGCCGCAATGCGATCACGACGCCGACCGACAACGTTACAAACACCAGCGGATGACCGATCCAGGAAATGGCGCGGGCAAAACGCGCGCTGACGTTCAAAGGCGATTGTCGGTCCTGCGGCGAAACCAACCCTGCGTCGTTCATGCAGGAACTATGCGCCCACTTACCTCACCGAAACCAATTCGATATCCGTCGCCTTCGCACCAACCGGTAATGGCAAGCGTATCGCCGTCCTCCAGCCATTTACGCGTTTCGCTGTTGGGCAGTTTCAACGGATTCGCGCCGCGCCAGGTCAGTTCGAGCATGCAACCGCGCGAATCCTCGGTCGGTCCGCTGATCGTGCCACTAGCCAAGAGATCGCCGGGCTGAAGATTGCAGCCGTTGACGGTGTGATGAGCGAGTTGTTGCGAAATGCTCCAGTAAAGATTTTGGAAATTCGTTCGCGTGATCACGTGTGGCTCGCTCAATTTTGCGGTTTGCAATTGCGCTTCGAGATGAATGTCGATGGTGAAATCATTCGCCATCCGCAAATATGGCAGCGGCTCGGGATCTTGTGGCGGAAGCGTTTTGCGAAAAGGCTCGAGCGCATCAAGTGTCACGACCCACGGCGAAATGCTCGTGCAAAAGTTTTTGGCCAGGAACGGACCGAGCGGCTGGTATTCCCACGCTTGAATATCGCGTGCGCTCCAATCGTTCATCAGCACCATGCCAAAGATGTGATCGACCGCGCGACCAATCGGCACTGGCTGACCAAGCGCATTGCCCGGCCCAATGAGGAATGCCATTTCCAGTTCGTAATCGAAGCTTTTGCTCGGACCAAAGACCGGCTCGACCGCGTCCGGCGGTTTGGTTTGACCCTGCGGTCGCCGCACATCGGCGCCACTGACAACAATCGAACTGGCTCGTCCGTGATAAGCGACCGGCAGCCATTTCCAATTTGGCATGAGCGCGTTCTCCGGGCCGCGCAGCATCGTGCCGACATTGTGCGCGTGGTGATACGACGAATAAAAATCCGTGTAATCGCCGATGCGCGCCGGCAGTTGCATCACAACATCTTTTTGCGCGTGAAAAACGCGTGAGCGCAACATGGAATCGTCGCGCAGAATCGGCGTGTCCGCGGCCAGAAGATTTTGCAGGACCTCACGCGTTCTCCGCCAGGCGGGACGGCCGAGCGCGAGAAACGCGTTGAGAGAATCTTCCGAGAAGACCTGCCGATCTTTAAACTCCGGCAAGCGGAAATGCCCCTTTTCCTCGAGGACAGAAAGATCGACAACGTAATCACCGATCGCGACGCCAACCCGGGGAGCGCGAGAGACGATATCGCGCGGTTTGAAAACTCCGAATGGCAGATTCTGAATTGGAAAATGCGAATCGGGCGCGACGTCGATGAAGGATTTCATTTGAATTTAAATAGGTAGGGACGTTTCGGAGAGCCATCCCTACCTTACAAAAATCCGAGAGCGCGTAAATCTTCGCGCGGTTCGTCAAAGCTACAACTGCCAAATGAAGTCACTAATTTTCTTCGCTCCTGGATCCGCTTCGTGTCGATCTTCCATCCGTGCCAGGCGAAACGATCGTCATCAAACGAAAACGAGGTCGTATCCTCGTCATCCAGCATTGCGACTGTCTGTTTTTCATCCCATCGGTGTTCCGCGGCGAGCACTCCTGCGCCAAGCACATTGAGAAAGCCGTACATCTTCGCCTTCACTTCGTCGCGGAATTGCCGCACCGGATGATGCAAGCCAGCGGTAAACTTGATCGGGATTTCGTGTTTCGCCGATTCAACCAGGGCGCGCGCGATTTGCTGCGAATGCGGGAACGCATCTGCCGTGACGCCGCCGGTTCGCAACTTGTAGCCAAACGTGCGCGCGAGCGTGTTGGCGTGATGCTCCGCCAGCGAAGCGATCGTTTGCGCCGCTTGGTCGGCCGGCGTTTCCCAGAATGCGTCCAGTTCGCCGATGATCGATTGCGCCTCGGCCAGCAAATCGGCGTTGATCTCAGCTGGCAGCGGCATCTCAAGTTGGCTGATGAAAACGATATCGCCATGGCGAGTCGCAAACGACCGGATCGTTTCCATCGTCATCTTCAAAGCCGATCTGAAATCGTTGGCATTTTCCGTTTTCGGTCCGAGCGCCGAAATGCGCAGCGGATATTGCCGATCGAATTGAGAAACACCGGCAGATGCCGCATCGAATTTTGCGATCGGAAGAACAAATGCACTCAGCACCCAGGAATCTGGCGAACGCACATATTGAGCCTGGTTCTTCAGCGCGGGTCCGAGCGCGAGGCTGCACGGCGGAAACATTCCGGCGTAATCAATCGATCGCGCGAGCAGAGCGTGAAGAGAAGCGGCCGCCATGTGTTAACCTGGTCGCGCCACAACACGTGCGCGCAAGACTCCCAATCGCTCGATCTCGAGCTCGACGACATCTCCGGTTTTCAACCAGCCGCCCGTGTTTTCCGGACCGAGCTCGAGGATACAGCCGAAGCCAACCGTGCCACTACCGATCACGTCACCCGGAAAAAGATCAGCATCACGCGAAGCGTGCACGATCATTTTGGGAAACGTGTGATACAAGAACGAACTGTTGCCGCGCGATAGTTCGCGGCCGTTCACGCGCGCTTGCATCTGCAGCGAGAGAGTCTCGTTGTTGACCTTGTCCGCAAATTCATCGCGCGTGACCAGCACCGGCCCGAGGCCAGTGGCAAAATCCTTTCCTTTGGCCGGCCCGAGCCCGACCGGCATCTCCGCCCGCTGCAAATCGCGGGCGGTGAAATCGTTGATGATGGTGAAGCCGGCGACGCAATTCCAGGCCTGCGCCGGCGTGACATTGCGGCACCGTTTCCCGATGACAACTCCAAGCTCGAGCTCGTAATCAAGTTCCGTCGAACCGGCCGGCGCAAATACCGCATCGTCATCGCCAATGAAGCAATTTGGATTCGAGAAGTAGAAAACCGGTATTTCGTACCAGGCTGGATTCATATCTTCGCCGCGTCGCGCGCGGGCTGTTCTCACGTGCTGCTCAAATGCGTAGAAATCGCGAAAAGTCGAGGGCCGCAGGATTGGCGGAAAAAATCTGCGCACCCGCATCGTTTTCCCGCCGTCCTTTTGAAAAACGCGGCCGTGCTCCGGCCAGTCGCTTATTTTTCGCGTCAGCTCGGAGAATCTTGGCATCAGCGTGGGAAGAAACTGTTCCAGTGGAGCGCCCGGATTTTCCGGCAGTTCTCGCGCGCCAAAAAACTTGAGGAACGGATGAAGCGCGACCCAGTTCTGCGCATCAACGGAAACCGCAGCGACCGGTTTGTTTCCATTTTCGGGGAGAATGGTTGCGAGGCGCATAATGAATTGCCTAATCGGAACCAAACTGCGGCGTCACCACAAACGAAGCGCCCAATTGCTTGCCTGGCGGAATCTTCTGAATGCCTTCCTTATCTTCGAACGCGCGCTGTTCGTGGTGATCGGTCAGTCCCCAGCATGGCTCGATACAGAGAAAGGGTCCGCCATCCGACCACAACGTGAGGTAAGGCACGCCGGCTAGATCGACCGTCACCGAACGGCGGCTCGGTGGATCGACATAAACCAGTTCGCGATCGGGCACATCGATCAGCTCGAGGATGTACGAGCCGGGCAATTTCTCTTTGGCGAAGGGCATTTCGCCGCCGCCGAAATTTATGTCCTCGGTTTCTCCGGAGAGATAATTATCCGGCGAAAAATATCTTCGATATTTTCCGGCAGGCATTTGGAGATGAAAAGATTCGAATGAAGTCGCGGCGAAACCGGGGTGCAATCCAAAACCGACGTGTGCGGTCAGATTTGACTCGTCGTTCTTGAAATCGAAGGCAACTCTGACTGAGTTGCCTTCGATCGTATAGGTCAGATCGAGACTGACTTTGAGCGGATATTCGATTGTGGAAAAATCCTCCGGTGCGATTCGATACGTCAGAGCGCCATTATCGATCTTATTTTTGACAAGCTGCCACGTCTTCGTTCGCAGAAAGCTGTGCGTGCCGCCCTTGATTTCCTGGCCGCGATACAAGCTGCGTCCGTCTTTAAGGCGATGGAGAAAGTAACCCATCACGGTGGCGTGATTCGCCCAACCTTGTGATGGTTTGGTAATGTCATTGTCCCGGTAAAGAAAACCGATCCATTCGCCAGATTCGTCCCGCCGCGCCAGACTGATCGGTTCCGCGCCGAACCGCGAGACGATAATGCGCAGTCCGGTTTCTTCGTCAGTTAGAATATCGAGCAATCGATCGTCCCGTTGCTCTTCGCGATGCGCGAACTTCATCGCGACTCATGGGAACAATCCCCGGACGCTTTTCGCTTTTAGGACGCGCTCGACACCAATCGACATGGCGGCGGTGCGATGTGAAATTTTGTTCTCCTTCGCGCGCCGAATCACTTGGGTGAAGGAATGCTCGAGAATGCGGAAAAGTTTGTCTGTCACTTCCATTTCGCTCCAGAGAAACGATTGCAAGCCCTGGACCCATTCAAAGTAGGAAACGATCACGCCGCCCGCATTACAAAGAATGTCTGGAATGACGAATACTTCGTCCCACCGTTTCTCGAGGATCAAATCCGCTTCGGGCGAAGTCGGGCCATTCGCGCCTTCCGCCAGAATCCGGCATTTCAATTGCGCGGCATTCTTCTCCGTGATCACGCGATCGACCGCCGCGGGAACGAGCACGTCGCACGGCATAACGAGCATCTCGTTTGGATCGATCCGATCGCCCTGATCAAAGGCTTTCAGGTTGCCCTTCTTTATCACGTGCTGTTCGGCCGCTTTCACGTCGATGCCTTTTGGATTGTAAAGCGCAACGGTCGCGTCGCTGATGCCGACGATCTTAATGCCTGTTTTTAACGCAAGCGACAGCGCAGCAACCGAGCCGACGTTGCCGAATCCTTGCACGATGGCGGTGCATTTCGCCGGATCCATCTTGAGCATGTCCATCGCGCGTTCGATCAGGTAAACCACCCCGCGACCCGTCGATTCCCGCCGGCCTTCCGTTCCACCGATCGAGACCGGTTTGCCGGTGACGATCTCGCTTACGGAGTAACCCTGATAAACCGAATACGTGTCCATGAACCACGCCATGACTTCCTCGTTCGTGCCCATGTCCGGGCCCATGATGTCGGTGTGCGGACCAACGAACGGAATCATCTCCTGCATGTAACGGCGGGAAAGCGCTTCGAGTTCGCGATGCGAAAGATTCGCCGGATCGCACGCGATTCCACCCTTGGCGCCGCCGTAGGGCAAATTTGCCAGCGCGCATTTCCAGCTCATCCACATGGCCAACGCCGCGGTCTCACCCATCGACAATGACGGCGCGAACCGCGTTCCACCTTTGGTCGGGCCGAGCGTTAGATGGTGTTGGACTCGATAACCTTGAAAAGTTTTTGTGCTCCCGTCATCCATGTGCACGGGCAACGTCACCGCGATGGCGCGCTTCGGATACATGAGCCGATCGCGGTCGTTCTTGTCGATGTTCAGGTAATCAGCGATGACCTTAAACTGCGTGCAGGCCATTCGAAAAACATCGTCATCGTAAATACTCATGTATGCGTGCCGGGACTCCCGGAAGAACAACCTATTTCCGCCTATCAAATCCAGCCGTCAAATGTAATTCGCTGGCGAGGCACTGGATTTTCGCTCATGTTCGAACGCCAATGAGATCGACATGAAAATTGAAACCTTGGCTGTGCATGCAGGGCACACAATCGATTCGGCGACCGGAGCCGTCTCGGCGCCCATTCATCTCTCCACCACATTTGAGCGCGACGTGGAAGGAAGTTACTCGCGCGGGTTCATGTACACGCGTAACAACAATCCGAATCGCGAGGCGCTGGAGCGAGGCGTCAGTGCGATCGAAGGCGGAGAAGCCGCCGCGGCATTCGGCACAGGCACGGCCGCCGCGATGGCTCTTTTTCAAGCGCTTTCGCCGGGAGACCATGTCCTGGCGCATGTCGACGCGTATTACGGAACGTCGCGTTTGCTGCGATCCCTTTTCCTCCGTTGGGGTCTGGAAGCGGATTTTGTCGACATGAGCAATCTCGATGACGTGAAGAAATCGATGCGACCGAAGACGAAACTGGCTTGGATGGAAACGCCGTCCAATCCGCTGTTGAAAATTGTCGATCTTGCGGCGGTAACGAAAATTGTGCGCGAGGCGGGCGCGGTCTCCGTTTGCGACAACACCTGGGCGCCGATTTTGCAGCGGCCGTTCGATCTCGGCGCCGATCTCATTGTTCACTCGACGACAAAATATTTCGGTGGCCATTGCGATGTGGCCGGCGGAATTGTCGTGGCCAAGGCTGACAATGAATTTTTCAAACGCGTACGCAGCATTCAATACGAAGGCGGCGCGGTCCCCTCACCCTTCGATTGCTGGCTAATCTTGCGCGGAATGCGGACGCTGCCGTGGCGCATGCGCGCGCATTCCGAAAACGCGACAAAAGTCGCGAGCGCGCTCGCTCAACATCGACAAGTGGAACGCGTGCATTATCCGGGATTGCGCTCGCACCCCGGCCACGAAATCGCCGCCAAACAGATGTCGATGTTCGGCGGCATGCTTTCGTTCGAAGCGAAGGGCGACCGCAAGGCGGCGATGTCGGTCGCCGCCAAAACGAAAATATTTATCCGCGCGACGAGTTTGGGCGGCGTCGAAAGCTTGATCGAACATCGCGCGTCAATTGAAGGTACTGGAACAACTTCGCCGGAAGGATTGCTGCGACTGTCGATCGGTCTCGAGAACGCCGACGACTTGATCGAAGATCTCGACCAAGCGCTGAAATAGCGTGTTATCGGCCGGTAAACTTACGTCGAACCAGTTCGACGACATCGTGCACTTCTGCTACGCGTAGCAAATATGCTGTGCCAAAAAATGTCGCGCTTGCGACCGCGATTGTGACGGCCAGCTCGACAATTTTTTTCCACTCTGGCAAATTGGAAATGGAAAGAAAGAAATATTGATTGGAGAACCAGCAAATCGCAGCCAGCGGCACGCCAGCGGCAAGCAGTTTAGTTATCGACCGGAACATTGCGCCGGTCTCCAGCCGCCCGGTGTAGCGCCGCATCATCACATAAAGAACGGCGAAGTTTGTGATGGCAACGACACTGGTTGAGAGAGCCAGCCCTTGATGTCCCCATTTCAAGTGCAACGTGAGATACCAATTCAGCGCGAAGTTGATTAGGATCGACAATAAGCTGACCAGCATGGGTAGATTCCGCTTATCGAGCGCGTAAAAAGCGGGGGCTAAAACTTTCACCGACGCATACCCGGCCAGGCCGATCGCGTAAAAGCGCAGAGCTTCCGCTGTGCGCTCGGTCGCTTCCGCCGTAAATCGTCCGTGCTCGTAGATGACGCTGATGATGGGATTAGCGAGAACGATGAGACCGATGGCTGCGGGAATGGTGAGGAGAAGAACCAGCCGAATGGCATGAGCGAGCGCGACACGAAACGCGGGAATGTCTCCGAGCGCCGCGTGACGCGAGACAAGTGGCAAAGTGACTGTGCCCACCGCAACGCCGAAAAGACCAAGCGGCAATTGCATGAGACGAAACGCGATATTCAGCCACGTCATCGGCCCATCACCGAGTGCGGACGCGAACCCGCTGTTGACCGCGACGTTCACCTGCACCGCGCTCGCCGCGATTGTCGCGGGGCCCATCAACGCCAGAATCGTGCGCACGCCGGGATCGCGCCAATTGAAGTCGGGTCGAAATTGAAATCCGACGCGGCCAAGCGACGGCAACTGGACGACGAATTGCAAAAGCCCGCCGATCAACGTCCCGATCGACAATCCAATGAGACCGCGCTCACCGAAATGCGGATGCCACCAATCCGGTTGCGGATCGAGCCAATAGCAGAACGCGACGCCACCAATGATCGAGCCGAGGTTGAAAAAACTCGACGCCATCGCCGGCATCCCGAAGACATTCTTTGCGTTCAACATTCCCATGACGAGCGCGGCGAGCGACACGAGCAGAATGAACGGGAACATGATCCGCGTGAGAAACACCGTGAGTTCCGCTTTCTCGGCTGGGAAACCGGGCGCGAGAATGTGAATGAGCGCTGGCGCGAAGACGACGCCCAGGAGCGTGACCGCGCTCATGAAAACAACCGTCAAGGTCGCGACCTTGCTGGCCAGATCCCAAGCCGATTTATCGCCATCAGTCGCGATCCGGCGCGAGAACGTCGTAACAAAGGCGGTGGACAGCGCGCCTTCGGCAAAAAGATCGCGCAACATGTTCGGCGCGCGAAACGCCGTCAGAAACGCATCCATGCTTCGCGTTGCGCCAAATAGCGCGGCGAAAACGACTTCGCGAATCAGGCCAAGAACGCGGCTGCAAAGAATTGCAATCCCGACAACCCCCGTGGCGCGCGTGCTTATCCGTTGATTTCGGTCCGTTGGCATCGGCGAGAAAAGACAACCGACTTAGCCTTTGCGAAAGAAAAATCTCTCGGTCGAGCGTTTGCGAATCTTGCTAGCTCTTCTCAGTGCTTGGCGAAAGGAACCGCTGATAGATGAATGAGGCCACGATTGCGATCACCGCCACGGAGATAAACGCACCGATTCGATAGAGCTGATTCAAACTGTCGAGGTCGTGCAAAAATAGTTTGGCGAGCGCCAGGGAAAGCAGGGCAATGGCCGAAAAGCGCAAGGGCCGGAGTTTTTTTACCACTCCCGCGACGAGCAACCCAAAGGCGAAAATCGCCCACGTAATCGTGTAGGTCATGTCGCGCGCAAAATTTCCGTTGAAAGAAAAGGTCAGGGTCGGCCCAATCGAAAAGTAATCGGCGATTTCGATGTTCAGGAGGAGAAAACCGAGAATCGCACCGAGGGAGTAAAGCAATGGCGCGGCGCGGCGTTCATAAGGTTTTTCGCGCGGCTCGCCAAACCAGTGCGCGCCTAGGAAAAAGCAAAGGGCGGGAAGTCCATAGGCGTAGAGATACCAATTGAAAATGTGGACACGGCTGCGCGCGTGATAATCGAAGACTGCGGGATTGAGCGCGAGCCTCGCAAACGCAGCGCAAAAGACGATGAGCGCAACCGCCCGCAGACGGCGATTGGGAATCCAGCGAAAGAGCAGGAGCAGTCCGACGCCTTCAATCGCCCAGCCGAGGGTGATCCATTCGTGTTCAAACTGGACGGGGAAGATTAGACTGATGAACAGCAAGACGGCGGCGCCTTGTGTAGCAAGACGTGAATCTGCGGAAGCCAGCGGAACGCGCTGCCGTTTTACAAGATAAATCAAGCCAGCCGTGGCGGGCAAAGCGAACGCGATTGGCAGCAGTCCTATCCAATCATCTGGAAACCGCGCCCGGATGAGTTGGTAAACAAACCAGAATTGAAGCGGAGCCGCGGCCGCGCCGATCAGCCATGGCCAAAGACGATCGACGCCGCAAACATATGGCGTTGCCGCAAATAGCAAAAAGAGCGCGGCATACCACGCGAATACGACGGCCGGCTGACCGCTTCCGAACATTCGGTCGTGCCAAATCCATTCGGCCAACCAAGTCAATGCGAGCGCGCACACGAGAACGAAAGCAAGCTCGTTTACTTTCCGCCCCGTCGATCGAGTCGTCGTCCCCAGCGCAATCAGGCCAGCGTTTCCGAAAAAGAGAATCGGAAAAATAAAGTCCACGCTGTACCGGCGTTGATTGAAAATGAGAACGCTGCAAAAAATCAGCGCCGCAAATCCCGTCACTGCTGTTGCAATCGTACTCCACGGATCTTGCGTCCCCGACTGATTCTGAGCGATACAGATGGCTAGAAATAGTGCTTCGATTCCAAGAAAAATAGTTCGTGCAGTTTCCGCGCGCGCGGGGCCGAAGAAGTCGGCCGTCCAAGCGAATTCAGTCGCAACCGATCCAATTGCCGCGAGCAGAATGAGATAATTCCAGCGCTTCAACGTGCTGACCGCGGCGATCCCACAGCTCAAGACGCCGACGTAACCGAAGAGCGCCACCGGATTGTCCTGGTTCGTCCAAAACAACGCCGGCGTGAGGAAACCGCCGATTACGCCGAGCCAGGCGACGCTTTGCGCCGCGAGATGACTCGCCAGAAACAGCGCGGCGCCGGTCACGATCCACATAAACACAGTTGCCGCCGTAAGCGGAATTAGGGCGTAAAGAGAATAGGCTGCGTAAATGTTTGCATACAAAATCAGGACACCGGTCGCGCAAAGGCTTTGCGCCGGGATGCGATAGCGGCGGACACCGGTCAATGCGCCGACCACGATGAGTGCCGCGCCGACGATCGCGCCGGTAACGATTCGCATTACCGGCGTGATCAAATTGTTTTCGAATGAGTATTTGACGAAGAATACGACGCCGAGAAAAAATGCGAGTCCACCGATCCAGGCAAAAAGTTTTACTCCGAGAATCGATTCCCAATCGGTTGGACGGATGGGCTCACTGGCCACCTGAGGAAGTGGTTGGCGGCCTGGCGCAGGAATGGGCGGCGGTTTGAGAAAAGCCGGGAGCGGAGGCGGAATCGTAGGCCTCGGCGGAGTCGCTGCCGGAGCGCGACCCGCATTTTGCTCCTCCAATTTCAGCACGCGCCGTTTCAATTCCTCCACGCTCAATCTCAATTTGCCAAATTGCGCAGCGACCACGATCGAGACGACCAGGGAAGCGATAAACAAAAGGGCTAGCAGCACCATCGATTCCATCGACGCGAGCAAATCAGGCTCGGTGCGCGATGTCGATGTTCAAAGGCCGGTCGGGCAATCGATAAATTCCCAGGGAACTTTGAATCGTTTGGACAAATGCGCGGCCAGCGCTTTTACGCCGAAGGTCTCGGTCGCATAGTGACCACCGAGCAAAAGATTGATGCCAAGTTCCTCGGCCGCAACGGCAGCCCAGTGCGGCGCTTCGCCGGTGATGAACGTGTCGATCTTTTCCTGCGCGATCCGATAAATTTCGGAACCGGCCGCGCCGGTAACGATTCCAATCGTGTTGGCTTTTGTCGGACCGAAATTGAAGACTTTGACCGTTCCGCCCACTGCCATCCTTAGCTTACGAATAACTTCATCGCGCGATTGAGAACACTTTGCTTTCAACCCGATGCGCTGGCCTTTCTCTTCCAAAAATGGAATTGTCGATCTCAGGCCAAGCGCCGTGGCAAGCTGCGCGTTGTTGCCGGCGATTGGATGCAAGTCGAGCGGCAAATGTGCGCTGTAAAGCGCGATGTCGCTTTCGAATGCGATCTTCAATTGCCGATGCAATCCGTGCGTAATCGGTTGCAATCCCGGCCAAAACAAACCGTGATGCACGATTAAGAGATCAACATCCTTCTTTGCGGCGTGCTTCAGAACCCGCGTGGAAACGTCGACCGCGGCTCCAATTTTCGTGATCCGTCCCGAGTTTTCGATTTGCAGACCGTTCAGCGCATTGTCCCAATCGCCAATTTCGCCAACGCGCAAATACTCGTTCGCGCATCCAACTATTTCGGAAAGCGAAGCCATCGCGCTATTGTGACGCCGGAAATAAAAAATGCACGCTTGTGGTTGTAGCGGCGTTCGCCTCTACAACTTGCTTGACGAACCCCGCGGGTCTTGTTGACTTTAATTAACGTGGAATACACCGACGCCCCAACAATTCAGCCAGCCGCGGACATGACCGGCAAGATGGCGTGTCCTTATTGCGGGCACTTGTTGCCGAAAAATGCGGAGCACTGCAATCAATGCGATTGGACGCGGCAGGAAACACAAACCGCGGAAGGAAAAGCGAGCGACGCAGTCGCGGTCATGTTAAGCATCATTCCCGGGCTCGGCCATATTTACAAAGGACATAAGCTGGCGGGCTTTTTGTGGATGCTCGGAGCAGTTCCCGCCGGGATATTCGTGCTGATCGCTGCGTTCGCGTCCGCTGGCTTCGGCGCTGCTCTTTTCTTTGTCTACTTGATCGCCTGCATGATTCACGTCTGGGGCATCGAGGACCGCGTCGTGCCAAAGAAAGACGAAGGCGAGCAGTACTAAAAGGATCGGCGGTCGTAGACCCCGCTACAGTTTTACCGCGCGATAAATTTCCTCGAGAATTTCGCGCATTCCGTAGCGAAATTTCCATTGCGGATAATGCTGCTGAAACTTTCGCACATCGCTAATCCACCAAATATGGTCGCCGATGCGGTTGGTCTCCTCGTAACTGGAGCTTAACTTCTTGCCGCTGATTTCTTCGCACATCTCGATCGCCTCGAGCATCGAGCAGTTGCTGTGACGGCTACCGCCGATGTTGTAAACTTCGCCGGCACGCGGCGCGCGAATGAATTCCGCGAACGCTTCGACGAGATCGAAGCTATGGATGTTGTCGCGCACCTGTTTGCCTTTGTATCCGAAAATGCGATAGGGCCGTCCCGTCACCGTGCAGATCATGAGGTAGGAAAGAAACCCGTGCAGCTCGGTGCCGGCGTGCGCCGGACCGGTCAAACATCCGCCGCGAAACGAAACCGTTGGCATCCCAAAATAGCGGCCGTATTCCTGGACGAGAATGTCGGCCGCAGTTTTCGACGCGCCGAAAAGCGAGTGCTTCGTGTAATCGATGCTCATCGTCTCGGAAATCCCGGGCTCGTATTGATGTCCCGGCTCGATTTCCCATCGTTTCTCGAGTTCGCGCAGCGGGAGCCGGTTCGGAGTGTCGCCGTAAACTTTGTTGGTCGAAGTAAACACGAACGGACTCTCCGGTGAATATTCGCGGGCTGCTTCGAGCAGGTTGAGCGTGCCGGTGGCGTTAACGCTGAAATCTGTTTGCGGATCGCGCGCGGCCCAATCGTGCGACGGCTGCGCGGCGGTGTGGACGACTGCTTCAATCTGTCCGTGATACTTCTTGAACAACTCGCGAATTTCAATGGCATCGCGGATGTCGATGTTGTTGTGTTCGTAACCGCGAACATTCCTGACCAAATCATCGCGCGTTTTCTTGGTCGAGGCTTCCGCGCCAAAAAACTGTGCGCGCATATCGTTGTCGATACCGACAACACGCGCCCCATCTTTCGCAAATCGCCTGACCGTTTCCGAACCAATCAAGCCTGCCGAGCCTGTGACAATGATTGTGCGTGGCGCGCTCATGCTGTGTCTGCTGTTGTCACCAGCAAGCGGCGTGCGCGCGATTTGTCATCGCAAGCGAAGCGAGGGACCTCATAATTGGACCTTGGATGATCCTGGGCCAAGGAAAGCCAACTGCATCTGTGCGGGGGCCCTCATCCGCCTCAGGCGGATTCGGAATGACACCCATTAGCGCACGCCTTCTCATGAATGCGTTGGACCCAATCAGTTTTCGCCCAGAATCCATGTGAGCTTGCCCGCGTCCGGATTGACCCGAGACGCGGGATATTTTAAATCGCCCTTTAGCACCCGCTCGATCAAGTCCGCATGTTTCGCCGCGTTGACCAGAAAACACACATGCCGGGCATGATTGATGAGCGGGAGCGTGAATGTCAGCCGCCAAGTATTGAGTTTCGGGACAAAATTCGCGACCACGCGGCCGATTATTTCTTCGAGCGCGGCTGTTTCCGGGAACAAAGACGCGGTGTGACCGTCGTCGCCAAGACCAAGCAAAATGAGGTCGTGACGGTAAATCTGTTCGCCGCGCTGCGTTGCTAAGAGATCGACACCATCCTGATATTCTTGCGCCGCGATCTGCGGGTCGATTTCGCCGCGCATCCGCATGACCGATTTCTCCGGCACGTTGGCCGGCATAAAGAGCGCTTGGCGCGCCATGTGGTAGTTGCTTTGCTCGTCGTCCGGTGGGACGCAGCGCTCGTCACCAAATGTGATCAAGGTTTTTTCCCACGGCAGGTCGCGACCGATCCGCGCCAGCTCCGTGTAAACAGGGCGAGGTGTGTTCCCGCCGGAAAGCGCGATCCGAAACTCATTGCGTTCCGCCAGCGCCTTCCGGGCGAGATCGACAATAAAATTTGCGGCATCGGCCACGAAATTTTTTGTCCGAAGAATCTCGCGGCTCATGCGCTCAGATCGCGCAGTGCGCCTGGCCGCGCTTCGCGAGATAGCGCTGGTGATATTCTTCGGCGCGCCAGAATTTCGGCGCCGCCTCGATTTGCGTCACCACCGGCCGGGGAAATCGTCCGCTTTTGTCGATCTTATCTTTGGAACTTTCCGCCGCAGCTTTCTGTTCTGGTGAATGATAAAAAATGGCGGAGCGATATTGCGCACCGACGTCAGGTCCTTGTCGATTCAAGGTTGTTGGATTGTGGTTCGACCAGAAAACGTCGAGAATCTGCTCGTAACCGATTTGAGCCGGATCGAATTCCACTTCAACAACTTCTGCGTGGCCGGTTTTATCCGTGCACACATCTTCGTAAGTGGGATTTTCTTTCGAACCACCGGCATAGCCAACAGCGGTCGCCGTGACACCCTTCAAGTTCCGGAAAGTCTCTTCCACCCCCCAAAAACATCCCGCGCCGAATGTCGCTTTCTCTGTCGTCATCACGAATGATTAAGCGGGAAGTTTGCTCGACGCAACCGCTCTAGAGGCAGGCGTGTCGCCTGCTCTCGTAGCAAGCGGCGGACAGCCCGCCACTAACGCCACCAGTCACCGATAATCACCGCTTGGAGCTTGCTTCGCCGGACAGCTTCGGCAACATGCTTGCTCGTCGAATGCACTCCACGACCTTTGAGCAAACTCGCTCTCCGCTCTCCATACGGCTGCTTAACAAATGTGGCGTCTGGCTGGAGAAAGTGGACATCCCCCGAACGCCATTTCTTCCGGCCGACTTGATCGAGATCGCCAAACGGCGTTGCCGACTCCAAGATTTCGGCAGCGGTGATTTTTTCGAGGCGCTCTCGCGTTTGCTCGAATCCTGCCATCGCGACGCGCGACTGAACCTGATCGGCAAGATCGCCCTTCGTTCCGATCTGGTTCGCACACTGTGCAATCGCCTGTTGATGGAACGAGATCGACAACTTTATCCGGAGATCGCGCGCCAGGAAATTCGCGAACCGCTTTTTATCGTCGGCCTGCCGCGCAGCGGAACCACCCTCTTGCATACTTTGATTGCGGCCGATCCCGAGCATCGCGCGCCGCTCACTTGGGAGGTCATGTCGCCCTCGCCGCCGACGAGCGAGAATGAGCGGCAACGAATTCGGCACGCGGAGCGGAGTCTGGCCTCGCTGCAATGGCTGGCGCCCACGTTTCGTCGCGTTCATGCCGTAGGCGCGGAGCTGCCGCAGGAATGCGTGGGATTGATGAGCCCTACGTTCATGAGCGACCAGTTCGACACGATGTACAACGTGCCGTCGTATCGCGCTTGGTTCTTGAAACAGGATTTGTTGCCCGCGTACGAGTATCACCGGCGTTTCTTGCAGCATCTGCAGCAGCGGCAAAGCGCGCGCCGTTGGGTCTTGAAGGCGCCGGTGCACATGTTTGCGCTGCCGAGTTTGTTATCGATCTATCCCGACGCACGTTTCGTCCAGGCCCATCGCGAACCGCTGCAAGCAATTACTTCGGTCTCGAGTCTCATAGCGATTTTGCGAAGCGTTTTCAGCGATGCCGTGGATCCGCGTCAGATCGCGCGGGATGCGTTGCAGTACTGGTCGGAAACACTCGCGCTTTTCATGCAGGAGCGCGATCGCCTGCCGCCGGAACGGATTTTCGACCTGGACTATCGCGAGATCCGGCGCGACCCGATCGCCGCGATTCGCAGTGTGTATGAGTATTTTGGCTGGTGCCTCTCGCGCGAAGCGGAACAGCGGATGCGCACTACGCTGGCAAATCAACCGCAGGAACAAAATGGCTTCCATCACTACGAGCCGTCGCAATTCGGTCTGGAAGTGGCCGAAGTTGACGCTCGGTTTTTCGCTTACTGCGAGCGATTCGGTTTATCCGCGCAACATGTCAGTCGAGCAGGCGCAGTGCGATTGGAGAATTCAGTTCATCGTTGATACTACCGCAATGCAAAAAGCCATCGCCACCTTGCTGATTGTGATCAGAAGATGAACAGGTATTTCGATTCCTTCAAAGTTGTGAAGGGGCCTTGAGACTAACCGGCAGGAGACGCGAGGGCGCTGCGGTTCTCTAGCGTTGGACGACTTCTTGCCGATCTTGGGTGTCGCTTTCGGTCAAGATAGACATCTCCTTCACCCACATCAGTTCGCACGCGCCGTTTCCGGAATCAGTGCGGCTGAGCGAACTTCTCCAAGATCCAATCCCCGGGCCGGTTGCTTCAACCAAATCGCCGCTCAGATGTATCAGCGAACCGGCGCGCAACGATTTGCATCGCGACGCGATTGCTGATGTCGCTGGAATGATGTGGACATTCGTACTGTGCGAAATGATTTGATCCTTTGGAATGGGCGGCTGCCGATATTCGTACCAATAGAACCGCCCGCTTTGCGAGATGGTGAGCTGATCGAGCACGCGCTGGTCAGACATCGGACCCCAACCGAGTGCGAGATCGACCGGAACGAGCGCCGCCTGGTTGTCGTAACGATATACTTTCCGGTGCAGCACGCGCGCGTCGATTGAGAAGACGGCGAGCGGCTTTAAGTGAAAGGTTCCCTGCTCAAATGCGGGCGTGTCCGAAGGCAGATTGATTTGCTCGGGGTCTGAAGAAATCAGAACACCTGCGGGGTAAGTAATCGGACGATGCGCATACCAATAACCGGCGCACACGAGAACGCTTGCCAGGAGTATGCAAAGGGTTTTCACGAATGCGGCTGTCGATCTTGCGATCGTTTGCGAGTGAAGAGCAGGTTTGATGCGCGTTTGCTGAGCGCTAAACAAAACGTGTCATCCCGAGCGAAGCGAGGGACCACACATTCGGAGCTTTGACTACCATTAGATTACGAAGACTGACAGGAGTCTGTGCGAGGTCCCTCGCTTCGCTCGGGATGACAACGCTATGGGAGGTAACAAAGTCGAGCCAAGCGCCGCTACACTTACATCACCATACCGCCATCAACGCGCCGCCTTCGCCAAGGCTACGGCGCGCCAAGGAATATTACATTACCATGCCGCCATCAACGCACAGCACCTGGCCGGTGATGTAGCTGGCTTCGGCGGAGGCGAGGAAAGCAACCGCGCTCGCGATGTCTTCCGGCTGCCCACTTTTGCCGAGCGGGATTTGTGCTTGAATCGTCTTTTTGATCTCGTCCGACAACCCGGCGGTCATATCCGTCGTGATGAACCCCGGCGCGACTGCGTTTACCGTGATGCCGCGGCTGGCTAATTCGCGGGCAAGCGATTTGGTGAGCCCGATCAGTCCGGCCTTGCTCGCTGCGTAATTAGTTTGTCCGGCGTTGCCAATCAAACCGATCACCGACGTGATATTAACAATGCGGCCGCTGCGCTGCTTGATCATCGTGCGGATGATCGACTGCGTGAAGTTGAACGCACCGCGCAGGTTCGTGTTGATAACCGTGTCCCAATCTTCGATCGACATGCGCATGGCGAGGCCGTCGCGCGTCACCCCCGCGTTGTTTATCAGGATGTCGACCTTGCCAAAGTCTTCCAGGATCTGCGCACCGATTTTTTGCACCGCGGCGTGATCCGAAACATCGACGGCGTAAGATTTCGCCGCGTCCGCCCGCGACGCATTAATTTCATCGGCGGTTTTTTTCGCGTTCGCTTCCGTCCGGCTCACCGAAGCCACGCGCGCGCCTTCGCTGGCTAGCCGGACAGCAATCGCATGTCCAATCCCCCGCCCCGCGCCGGTCACCAGAGCAACTTGATTCTCAAATCTCACGGCGCTGATCGTCGGGTTTCGATGCCCAGCTGTCAATGCGTGGAGCGAGAGCTAAACTCAAATCGTTGTAAGCTCATGCGCTAGAGTATCGCGGACTTTTGTGAGCAACGTTTGGGTATCGTAAGGCTTACCAAGAAAATTGGAGACTCCCAAAGCTTGTAACTCTGAAACGCGGTTTTCTTCGTCCTGACCGGTGGAAGCAATGAAAACCATCTCGGGTTTCATCTTCTTGATCGCTCGGATCAGCGCGACGCCATCCATGTGTGGCAAGCCCATGTCGGTAAGGACGGCTTTGATTGAGTCACCTTGCTCAGAAAAAATCTTCAGCGCCTCGCGCCCGTCGCTCGCGGAGACGACATGATAATTCTTATTCTCAAGTGCCAGCTTGGTGACGCGCAAAATATTGGCTTCATCATCCACGAGAAGGACCAATTCTCCGTGTCCCTTGAGCGCCTCGGGTGTCATCCGCGACTCCCGAGGGAGCTCTTTCAATTGTGCGGGCAAAAAGATCTTGAAGCTCGTCCCGCGACCGATCTCGCTGCTAACAGAAATAAAGCCACCATGGCTCTTGACGATTCCGAAGGCAGTTGAAAGTCCGAGGCCCGTTCCCTTTCCAGCTTTCTTGGTCGTGAAAAATGGATCGAAGATTTTATCGATTACTGCGCGTGACATTCCGCTGCCAGTATCGCTCACGCGCAAAAGGACATAAGGTCCTTCCTTAGCGCCAGGTGCGGTGGAGGCATAATGTTGGTCCACATTAAAATTTTCAGCGGCGATGATGAGTGAGCCACCTTGTGGCATGGCGTCGCGCGCATTCACCGAAAGGTTGAGCAGCACCTGATGAAGTTGGGTCGGATCGACTTCGACTGACCAGAGATCTTCCGGATAGCGGCTGCTGATCTCGATCGATTTTGGAAACGTTTTTTGCGCGATGTCGATTATTTCCTGAATCAAGTGGCTGGGTTTGATCACGACACGTTCGCCTTCGATCCCACGCGCGAACGTAAGCACTTGCTTCACGACATTGGCGCCGCGTTTGGCGCTTTCTTCTATAAGCGCAATGCTCGATGTCGCATCTTCTTCGGTAGGATTTTCCCGCAGAATTTCCGCGCATATTAGAATTGGCGTGAGAATGTTGTTTAGATCGTGCGCGACTCCGCTGGCAAGGGTACCAATACTCTCCAGTCGCTGCGCGCGCATCAGATGTGTTTCGAGTTTCTTTTGCTCGGTCACGTCCGTGTTGATGATCAGAACGGATTTTGGCGCTTCCAACTCATCCCGGACCAGCGTCCAACGACTGCGAACCGTGACAGTGCCGCCGTCTTGGCAATTGTGCGTACACTCACCGGCCCATTTTCCATCCTTGATTACAGCTGCTCGTGCCGCAGCCGCAGCGCCGGGTTCGTCTTTGTAAAGAAAGTCGCACGCTTTCTTGCAATCAACTTCCGCAGCCGTCCAGCCATACAATTTTTCCGCGCCCTGATTCCAAAATTCCACACGATCTTCCATATCGCGGACCATGATTGCGTCCTGCGCGAGATCTAATAGTCTGGCCTGCTCGCGCAGGCGCTCTTCCGCCTGTTTGCGCTCGGTGATGTCGATGCCAATCCCGCAAATGAAAGCAACCTCGCCATTTGCGTTAAGAATCGGAAACTTGCTGCTCAGTACAACTCTCTTCTCGCCGGCTTGCACGATCGTCTCAACGGTCTGCAATGGTGCTTTGGTTTCGATGACTTTCTCGTCGTTTGCACGGAGAGGGGCGGCGATTTCTGGCGGCCAGACTTCCTCGACAGTCCTGCCGCGCCATTCCCCGCCAAGCAGCAGCAATTTATGAAAAAATTTATTCCCGTAAGCGTAGCGACTCTCCGCGTCTTTTATCCAGGCGAATCCTGGGATGTTGTCCATGAACGAAGAAAAGCGTTGCTCGCTCGCGCGAATGGCTTCGTCGGAAAACCTCCGCTCGGTGATGTCTCGGATGAAACCGGTGAACATCGGAGGTTCTTGCGAGCCGATTCGGGTGATTGCAAGTTCCACCGGGAACTCCGAACCGTCAGACCGCATCGCCGTCATTTCGAGGCGTTTGCCGAGCACCTGCGCTTCCCCTGTCGCCAGGTAGCGCGACAATCCCTTTTGATGTCGGTCACGCAACAACGGCGGGATGATTAGCTCTGACAATAATTGGCCAATCGCTTTTTCCCGCGGATAGCCAAAGGTTTTCTCCGCGGCCGGATTAAACACCACCACTCGGCCGTGATGGTCCATCGTGATAATACAATCCAGCGTCGAATCCAAAATCGCGCGCATGCCTTCTTCACTTTGCCGAAGCGAGTGCTCGGCTTGCTTGCGTTCGCCCATTCCCGCATTGAGGAAAAACAATCCCAAGGACAATCCCGCCAGGCTGAGAAACACCCCCAGCGGCAAGAGCAAAAACGTCATCTGAGAGGCTGTCTCTGAATATTTCTGCCGTTTAGCCAGCAAGGCATATTCGTCGTCCTCCATCTCCTTGAATATGCGATTACACTCTTCCAAAAGGGCGCGACCAGTGCCGGCCGAAACTCTTTCCTGCGCAGCCGAGAAACCGCGTCGCCGGCGAGCAAGAAGCGTTTCGTCTCCCCGACGAATGCGTTCGGCAATCAACGGCTGGATCCGATCGAGCCGGCGTCGTTGATTAGGATTGTCCGAAGTGAGTTCGCGGAGCTTGTCGAGATGCTCTTGGACTGCAGTTTCCAACGCATCCCTTTCCTCCAACAAAGTTTCGTCACCGGTAATAATGTAACTGTGCTGGTCGGTTTCCAGTTCCAGCATGCTGACCTCCACCTCCTCGATTTCCGTGAGCACCTCGTGGGTGTGCCCGACGAGGATGACCGTGCGTTGTAAGTGCCGGGTAAAATTATAAGAAACCGCGGCCACCGCCACCATTAGTACTATGCCGAGGAGGAATCCGCCGGTCGTGGTCGCATTTAGCGACCACCCAAACGTGGCGCGGCTTCGAGCCAATCCCAAGGTCGTGCTCCCTAACAAGAGGAAACCGGCCGCTGTATGGACGGCCATCCCCGTATAGTTCCATGAATGAAAACCCGATACTGCGTCGAAGACGTGACCAATCAAAGCCAATGCTCCAATGACCATTACCGCCGCACCGAGCGCCGCGACCAGCGGAAGCTTTAACGGGCTGCGAATCCGTCGTGGTGCTGTGAAAACAGCGCCACCGGTCAAAATAAAACATAGCGCAGTTGTTGGCGCCATCCGCACCAGTTGCGAAGGTTCCGCTTCTCTCCTGCTCAACCAGTGATCAAGTGGAAGGTCCCAACCAAAAAAGTACTCGCTCAGAACCAGAAGGCCGAGGGCAATCGCCACCATTGCCAGGGCCGTTGCCAAAAAACGAAACGCCTTCGCTCTTTCTTGCGACAAAAGATTTAGCGCAGCGCCGCAGACCAACATTCCAGCTGCGGTGGTCGGAGCCATCGAAAGCAGGCCGGAAAGGATGCTCTTAAACCCTTCAAATTGGAGTTGCCACCCAGTCAGCACCAAGATGCCGAGGAGGATAACGGCAATGCTTGCAATCTGCGTAAAAAGTCGACTGCGCCGGGCCAGACGGGGTGCTAACGGGATATTCATGGGGTCTTTAAGGAGAACCGACGGAGAAGCTCGACGGTTTTGGAGCATCACTCGTTCCATCCCTCAGAAACGGAGGGACTAAACTCGAAGCGCGCAAGGGCTTACAAGCTCAGCCAGCGTCTCGTTTTCGCGCTCTTTGTAATACGTCGAGGACGGATTGCTTTCGCAGACCATCTTCGAAAGTTGGCTGAACTGGACGTGCAATTTCGCCGATGTCCGCTATATAAGTTTCGATGAGCAGTGGACTCCAGGTGAAAGCGATGCGCGCTGGAGGCAGCAGAGAACTCGCGAGATGAAATGTCCAGCTTGCCGAACCGTTTTTTCGGGACCGGCGCCGCAATGTCCAACGTGCAAACTCAGTCTGCTCCGGCTTGACGCGAAGTTTGGTGTGGTGCCGCGTCATACGCGGTATTTAACCGATCGGAGCGGGCGGCTGCCGTTGCGCGAGATCAAAAAATTACGCGCCTTGCTGCAAATCTTTGAAAAGAAATTCCCGCAATCTCTCTTTTCTGTATTTGTTACGAACGGCGTGCCCAGCGGTTCGATTTCCGAATACGCCTTCTGGCTGGCAAATCGCACGGGTTTTTCTTCCATCGAAGCGGTCGCCGGCGACAATTTCGATCTCCTTCTCGGGATCGATGTCGAAGCCGGGATGGCCGTGCTCATCATCGGCTACGGACTCGAGAATTATCTAACTGAGGATGATCTGCAAGCAGCGCTCGCGGTCGCGGAAAATGCCTTTCGCGCCGGCGATTTTCCGCGCGGGATTCGCGAATGTGTCGAGTTTGTGATGAGCCGGATGCGTGAGATTGCCAGGACCAGCGAAGCGCACAAACGCGTGGGCAATTTAGCGGCCGCGGGAGTGAACAATCGATGACAACGCTCCAATATCGAATCCGCCGCGCCGCCGTCTGGCTGGTATTGTTATTGTCGATCTTGACTCTGGTTGCGCCGATTGCATTTTCTCAAACGAACGACCAGCCGCGCTCGACTCCGTCGGTCACACCCGACCAATTGGTTGAAACACAATCCAGACCGCCGAAGCCGCTCTCGCGGATGTCGAAACTTGGGGTGGCGGCGGCGGTAATGCTCGTGAGTTTGATCATGCTCTTGTTTTCGATCCGCGCCTGGCGCGCAGGTAATCTGCTCGACCGCGAATATCGTTTTCCTCCGGTTGCTTCAGTCGCGATTCGCCTGGGCGGAAACAGGTCGGGCGGATGCATGGCGACAATCAGATTTCGCGGTCGCGCGGACACGATCACGGCAGTGGATTCAAGACGCGAAGATTCTTAGGAACGCAACTTCAATGGCCAGCGCTTCCTGAATGTTGCGACCCAGATGGTCGCGCAGTTCTTCCAGGACGCGAATCCGGCGAAGGATTTCCGGAATTGTAAAACGCTTCGAAACAATGTCCGTCGCCTTCGTTGCGGCTGGCAAATCGCGACGCGCCACGCCGCTGCCCGTACGCAACACATCCGACCACCAAACAAACAACGTCTCGACGAGCCTGGCACGTTGCTGCAGGTAGAGACTTTCGTTAAGCGCTTTGTAGTAATCTTCGCGAGCTTCGAGCCACCCGCCGTCAGTGGCATTCCGGTAATGCGCCTCTTCGCGCTTCATGGCTTCGGCGTTTCCGGCTTTGATCTCCTCGCGAATCGAACCAAGCAGCTGCTGCAAACCCTGGGCCAAACGATAAGCCTGCTGAACGCTCCAGGTTTTTTCCTGTGCGGCGTTGCCAAGCAGATCGATGAGTTGAGTTTCGTGCTCGTCGGCTTTCTTATCGTCATCCGCGGCAAGCGGAATCGGAATGCATCGGGAGAGGACAGTGTCGGGCAGAACTTCGGGCATCGCGCTCAACAACAGCAGCAGCGAGTTGTTCGGCGGTTCCTCAAGCGTTTTGAGAAACGCGTTGGCCGCCTGCGGTTGCAAACGATCGGCTTCCGATACGATCACGACTTTGCGGCGGCCATCGGACGATCGCAACTGCAGGGCGTGCTCGAGCGCGCGAACTTGTTCAACCACGATGCGACGCGATTTCGATTCCGGTTCGGCGGTGAAAATTTCGCGCGCACGCGCCGAAAAAACTTCGCTTGGGTCGGTCCCGTTTACGAGGCCGGCAAGCTCGGAAGCAAGAGCGCGTTTGCCGCTGCCGGGCGGTCCGGAAATCAAATAGGCGTGGGCAAGCCGGTTTTGCTCGTGCGCGCGGCGCAAGTATTGGAGTGCGTCTGTGCGCGAAAATGCCATCGAGAGATTTTAGATTTGCGATTTGCGATTTGCGATTTGCTTCGAAAGCGCAGGCACGCGCTTGAGGATCGTCTCCCAAATTTGATTGTCGATCTTGTCGGCGCTTTGCGCACCATCAATTAGAACCACGCGCTCGGACTCCCGGCTCGCCAACTCCCGATATGCTTTGCGGACTTCATCGTAAAATTCCGCTGGCTGTTGCTCCATGCGATCAGGACGGCGAGCGCTCTGTTGCATACGCGACTGTGCCGCCGCTGCGTCGACATCTAGCACGAACGTGACGTCGGGACGGCAATCGCCCACGGCAAATGCGTTCAAACGTTCAACCATTGCCGGATCCAATTTTCGCGCTGCACCTTGGTAAGCGGTTGTGGAATCGAAAAAGCGGTCCGAGATCACGCACATTCCCCGCTCCAGCGCCGGTTTGATTACTTCGCGCACAAGCTGACTGCGACTTGCCTCGAAGAGCAGCAATTCCGTTTCCGGCGTCATCCCAAATCCGTGAGGCGCGAATTGAAGGAGTTCGCGAATGCTTTCACCGATCGGTGTGCCGCCTGGCTCCCGCGTGATCAAGTGTGGAATCCCCGCTTGATCGAGGTGAGCCGCCAGCCTTTGCACCTGCGTGGATTTTCCGCAGCCCTCCGATCCTTCAAACGTAATAAAGGGCAGGCGTGGCATCAGTTCGAGTTTGAAACAGAGCGGCGTAGTTGTCGAATCCGGCAACGAGCGCTTAGTATTCAGGCATGAAAAGGTTTTGGCTCGTTAAATCGGAGCCATCCTCTTACTCGTGGGCGGATTTCGGGGCGGACGGCGGAACCAGCTGGACCGGAGTGCGCAATTATGCCGCGCGAAATAATCTGCGCGGGATGGAAAAGGGAGATGAGGTTCTTTTCTACCATAGCGGAGAGGACAAGGCTGTTGTCGGCATTGCGCGCGTTACCCGACCAGCTTATGCGGACGCGACTGCCTCCGAGGGCGACTGGAGTGCGGTCGATCTTTCTCCGATCAAATCTTTGCGCCACCCAGTTATGCTTCGCCAAATCAAAGAGGATCCGCGATTGAAAGGGACTCAGCTCGTGCGCCGATCGCGTTTATCGGTCATGCCGCTGGCTGCACCAGAGTTTCGTGCGATTGTGCGCATGGGAGACTAATTACCGCGCAACGTCCTTACACTTGTTTCAGGGCGAAGCGCCGCCAAATTTTCGACAATGACCTCGGTAGCGGCAACGCAGTTTCTGCCAGCTGTCGCGACGGCAAACGTTGCCAGCGATTTTCTCGTGGTCTCAATTCACGACATCGCGCCTTCCAATCGCGAAACTGTGCAGAAGATTATTTCGGAGTTGGCAACCAATGGCGTGCGCGTTTGTTCCCTGCTCGTGGTGCCCGATTATCATCATCAAGGACTGGCCGTCGAAGATGGACAGTTCGTTTCGTGGCTGCGCGATTTGGAATCGCATGGACACGAAATCGTAATCCACGGCTATTTTCACCAAAGACCGCGGGGCCAGAATGAAACTCTGCGAAAACGGCTGATGACCAGATCTTATACAGATGACGAAGGCGAGTTTTACGACCTCGAATACGAAGAGGCGTTGCGAAGAATCACCGCCGCCCGTGACGGATTTCGCAGGAGCGGATTGACACCGCGGGGATTTATCGCACCCGCCTGGTTATTGGGCGCCGACGGGGAACGCGCCGCGCGGGATGCGGAAATGGAGTACACCACGCGGCTGCGAACCGTGCGCGATCTTCGGTCGGGCGAAGACTTCTCGGCCTGGTCGCTGGTTTATAGCGTGCGGAGCGAGTGGCGACGCGGAGTGAGTCTGGCCTGGAATGCCGGGCTGCGTCTTTTGGTAAGGGAGAAACCATTGCTGCGCTTAAGCATTCATCCCCCCGACTATTATTATCCAGCCGTTTGGCGACAGATTGTCGACCTCATCAAAGAATTGGATGAAGTGAGAACGTCCACGACCTATCGAGACTGGATCGCCGAACAGAGAATGGCGACCAACCAAGGGCTTAGATGAGCAAGTGCGATCTCCATATCCATTCTCGCCATAGCGCGCGCTCGGAGGAATGGCTCTTCCGCCGCTTTGATTTCCCGGATAGTTGCTCTGATCCCAAGGAGCTGCATCGGCAACTAATCGAACGCGGGATGGATTACGTCACGATTACCGATCACGATACGATTGATGGTTGCCTCGAAATTCTGGATTTACCTAATACGTTTATCAGTGAGCAAGTTACGACCTCTTTTCCGCAAGATCCGTGCAAGATTCATCTTCTCGTTTGGGGAATCTCTGAGGCGCAGCATGAGGACATTGTGCGACTTCGCGAAAATATCTTTGAGTTACAGCAATACCTTCAGACCGGGCAAATCGCGCACGCCGTTGCGCATCCGCTTTACAGCATCAATGGCAAGCTGGAAGCGTCCCATCTTGAGCGGCTCATTCTGCTCTTTAAACATTTCGAGGGATTAAATGGGCTGCGCGACGCGCTCTTGAGCGAATTAGCTCAGGACCTCCTGGGTTCGCTCACGCGCGAAAAAATAGAAGCCTTCGCTAGCCGGCACAGCCTGGCCCCGACGCATGCCGAACCGTGGAAAAAAATCTTTACCGGCGGTTCCGACGACCATGGCGGCAAGTTTCTCGCCTCTGCCTACACCGAGACTCCCGACGCAAACTCCGCGCGGGCGTTTCTCGCTCACTTGCGAGCAGGCGATTGTGTTCTTCACGGCAGCGGCGGAACTCCCCTCGCCCTCTCTCACGGTTTTTACAACACGGTCTCCTGTTTCATCCAGGACAGATTTCACGAGAAGCTCGGGCCGAGCGCCGCACTGCTCGAGCAAATGTTCTCGCGTTTCATGGAAGGACGCGACCCCACGAAGTTCACGCTGAAGGAGAAAGCGAGTTTCATTGCCCAAGGCGTGCTCTCAGGAAAAATTTTCGAGCTGGCCAAACCGGCCAACATGTCGCTTTGGAAAGAGCTTTCCGACTACTTCGCAAAACCGGAAGTGAAGGCAAAGCTTGCCGACGCGGTCAACGCTGTCACCGAACCGGAGCGCCGGACGTTCCTCATGGCGAACATGGTCGCCGAACAACTGGCCTTTCGCTTCTTCCAGAAATTTGTTCAGCAGGTCACGAGCGGAAATTTCGTGGAAGGGATGCAGGCGCTCAGCGCGATCGCGCCGATCCTCGTAATCCTCGCGCCTTACATTTACGCGTTCCATAGCCAGGCGCCCTCACGCAAATGGCTCAGACAAATTTTCCGGGAGCTGACGGGCGAAATTCCCGGCGCGCTTCAAAATCACAAGCGCGCTTGGTTCACCGACACGCTCGAAGACGTCAACGGAGTCGCCACGACCATTCGCAAAATGACGGCGGCGGGAGCGGCAGCGGGAAAAGAATTGATCGTCGTGACTTCGCGAAAAGAGCTCGATATCGACGATATCCCAATCAAGAATTTCCCGCCCATCGGCGAGTTTGAATTGCCGGAATACGAACTTCAGAAGCTCAGCTTCCCGCCGATTCTCCAGATGCTCGATTACATCCAGCGCGAGAAATTTACCGAGATTATCATTAGCACGCCCGGCCCGATTGGCCTGACTGGCTTGCTTGCCGCCAAAATGCTCAACCTGCAAACCAGCGGCATCTATCACACCGATTTCCCACAGTACATCCGCATCCTGACCGACGACAGTTTTTGGGAAAGCGTGGCCTGGAGCTACATGCACTGGTTTTTCGGTCAGCTCGACACCGTTTTCGTAAACTCCGAGGAGTATCGCCAGAGTTGGATCAAGCGCGGTTTCGATCCGCAGAAATTAAGAATTTTTCCGCGCGGCCTTGATCACCAACTCTTTAATCCGGAACGGCACGACCCTACTTTCGGCGATAAATACGGAGCGATCAAAAATGGCCAGATCCGGTTGCTCTATGTCGGCCGCGTTTCCAAAGAAAAAGATCTCGATGTCCTAGCGCAAGCCTACCAACGACTGCGTGATGAGGGATTACCGATTCAATTGTTCATCGTTGGGCACGGCCCTTATTCAGAAGCGCTGGCCGCGACGATGCCTGACGCCATCTTTACCGGTTATCTTAAAGGCAAAGAATTGGCCGAAGCCTACGCTTCCGCCGACATTTTTGTTTTTCCCAGTACGACCGATACCTTCGGCAATGTCATAATCGAAGCGCAAGCCTGCGGCGTTCCCGTCATTGTTTCGGATTCGGGCGGACCCAAAGAACTGGTGGAAGATAAAGCGACCGGATTGATCACGAAGTCCCGTGACGTCGATGATTTCACCCGCGCCATTCGCGCCTTAGCGGTCGATCCTGCGTTGCGCAAACGAATGGGTGATC
>OBLU010000829.1_pt1 | contig 28968 bp, 23 predicted proteins | sample 1518681 | NCBI WGS metagenome assembly OBLU01 (sample SAMEA3539304, study PRJEB22396) | soil metagenome | biome: tundra; feature: field; material: soil | place: USA | collected 2010-05 | depth 0.15 m
ACCGTTTTTCGTCTCCGGGCCGCGGAAAGATCAGGAGCTTTTTGCCGTCGGGCAACGTGGCCAGACCGACCGGCGTGTCCGGGAAAAGCGCCAGCAGTTCGTCATCGGTCAGGGAACGCGGTTGAGTGGAGGCAACGGGTTTTGTCGGGGGCGACGATGCCTGGACGGATGGCGGGTGCGATTTTTTCTGTTCCAGCGACAAAACGGCCGCGGTCGCCACCAACGCCAGGGCAACGCCTCGTGCCGCCATGCGCCAATGCCGCCGGCGGCGGAGAATCCGTCCGCCCGCGAGCAGGGTGGTTTCGCGGCGGCTTTCGTCGTCGAGCAGATCCTGAATCAATTGTTGCTTCTCAGGTTTCATGGGATAATCTCCGGGTAATCAGTGAACGCAGCTTCACACGCGCCCGTTCCAGACGGCTGGACACGGCCTTGGGCGTGGCGTTGAGCTGCCCGGCAATTTCCTGGTGGCTCAACCGGTCGAAATAAAACCATTCGATCAACTGCCGCTCCTCCACGTCCATTGCCTGCAATGCCGTGTCGAGACTCTCCTCCAGCACGGAATCGGATTTGACTGCATCCGGACATTCCGGCAGGTCCGCCATACCGACGATCGCTGAATCCCGTTGCCGTTGCCGCCAGGCCTTCGCGAGTTGTTGCCGGGCGACGCGCGCCAGCCAGTTCCACAAATGTTCCTCGCCGTCAACTCGGCGGAGTTTCGCCGCGGCGGTCACGAACACCGACTGCACCGTGTCCTGCGCGAGTGACTCATTGCCGTGGCCCAGCACCAGCGCCAGGCGGAACAATCGCGGTTGATAGCGGTCGTATAATTGCCGGAACGCCGCTTCGTCCCCGCGCGCCACGGCCGCCGCCAGGCGGCAGGCCTCGGCGTCGGCGCTGGACCGGGATGTTTGCGGGCTGGAGGCCGCCACGGTCGGGCACGAGGTCGGTTCGAGGGCCGGGAATGGCATGGAGGTGGTCGTAACCATCACCCGTTCATAACATATTCAAGGCGTCTTTGTCGCCTCTGATTTCGGCTTGGATTCGGCGGACTTCGACTGGGCTTTGCGCGCCGCATCCAGTTCCTCCTTTTGCCTCAGCGCCGTGAGCGTATTCCCAATGAATTCAATTTCGGCGTCCGTGCCGGTGACAATGACCAACTGCGCCTGTTTGTGGAACTGAAGTCCGCTCTCCGAACCAAAACTCATTTGATGAACTTCGGAAAGGGTCTGGACAAGTTGTTCCATCGTCATGCCGCCGGTTTTTTCATCTCCGAGCAGATTACCCACAAAATAAACCCCCCGCTTTGTTTCCGGCGGCGGCATGGGCAGGCCGGTTGTCGGGTCAATGACCAATGGCGGATTCTTGGGGTCCGGTTGTGCCAGTACCCGCAGCAATGCGGTGGGACGTTTGCCGTTCATCTTGAGTTCCCAGCGCAAAGGGGTGGTCCGGTCATTTTCAAACACCAGATTCATGGCGTTGAAAACCTCGCTGGCAGTCACGTTTTTCAATTGCAACCGGATCATGACGGCGCTCGTGTCAAAGTCCCCATTTCCATTGGCCAACACATCAAAGGAATCCTTGAAGCGCTCGCGCAAATCGGGCACGACTCTGCTGAGCGGGATTTCATAATCAACATTTGTCAAAACGATGTCCGGATCCTTCCAATTCGGGTCTTTCCATTGAGGGGCGGGCTGGGGCGCCGCCAAGCCGCCCGCGCTGCCGGGCTGAGGCATGGTGATGGGCAAACCGGTGTTGGGATCAACCGCGGGCGGAGCGCCCGGACCTTTCTGGGCCGGCGCCGTGCCCAGGGAGACGATGAGGAAAAAGATGGCCGTCAGACTTTGCAGATGCAGTTTGGTTTTCATGGTGGAATACAGTTTTTGGTTTTCTGTCCACCCTGCATTAGCCCGAATCCGCAAAAATGCCTCAAAAAATCTTCGCCGGCCATCCGGCCATGATGCCCGTCACGCTCGATCACCCGCAGTTCGGCGGCTGGGGGCGACGATTGTGCAACTTCGTCCGGCGTAGCGGCGGTTGGCAAACCGCCGCTGATATCTGCGGCTTTCTTCCGAAAGCCGCTACAAAGTTTATTTCAGCGGCTCCAAGGAAACTTTGCGGATTTCGAATTCGCCGCCTTCGCTTTGGAAGCCGATGAAACCTGAGGAAAGAGTGCATTCGGTTCCTTCATTCATCAACTTGCCGTTGACGTAAGCCTTGACGTCGTTGCCGGAGCAAACCGTCAGAACGGTGTTCCATTCCCCGACCGGTTTTTCATTTGAGGGTCCTTGTTTCGGGACCGGCGCGGGTTCGGCCATGCCCCGATGTTCCTTGGATTCCGCGCCGGACATGTAAAGCAGGTCGCCCTGGTTGTTGTATTTTCCCTGGTTCTGGATGCAGGGGGGCCAGACGTTGTCTGGCAATTGCATATGGACGAGGATGCCGGTGTTGTCGGCCTTGGGCGCGACTTTCACGAAGCGCCATTCGACGGTGAGTTTGTAATCGCGATAATCCTGTTTTGTGCGGAGGTAACCGCTGGGTTTGCCGGAGCAATGGATGACGCCGTTGGTGACGGTCCAGGCCAGCGCGGGGTTGGCGTTTGACCTCATACAAAACGTCCAACCGGTGAAATCTTTGCCGTTGAAAAGCTCGATATGATTGGTCGGCGTGATGACATCCTGTGCAGTGCAAAAATTTGCGGGAGCCAGCGCGAAGCAGAGCAGAACCATTTGGGCAAAGATGATTTTCATTGCCACCAAGAATGGTGCTGCTGGTGCCACAAATCAAGCACGACAGACTGCGGGTGTCCCTGTTTGGTTGGGGTTAATTTGCTTTCGTCTGAAAAACCAGCAAGTAGGGCACCGCTGGATGGCCTTGCGTGTCTTGGAATCCATGGTGATTCTGGGAGTTTAGCCAGCAGCCGTAGGTTTTGTTTGGCTCCAGTTTGACCTTCAGCACGCAAGTCTTGCGGTCGGCTTCGTATTTGAGTTTGCCGATGCCTTCCGGAAGGGAACCTTGCCACAAGTCACACCAACTCCAGGATTGGTCTGTCATCTCCTTGCTGAAGGTAACCTTGATTTCGACGATGCCAGGTGATACGTCCTTGGTGCCGGCTTCGGGCACGGTTTTTACGACGACGGGTGCCATGGAATCAACATCCTGCGCGTGGCAGATCTGCGGCGCGAATTGACAAATCGCGCCGATGATGAGTGTGGTGAGCAATATTTTTGTTTTCATATTTTTGTTTTTTAGTTTTGTTTGGTTTGGAAAATCAGGGGATATGGCGAAGGCAGATGCCCTGATTATTTTTTTTAAAACTCCCGAATTTTTATTGTTGAGCCGGAAAGCATAGGTTTGCACTGAATCAAGCTTCATCTTGATCATAAGTTCGATGCCTTCGTTATTTCATGGTTCATGACGACCTGATCTCCTTGCCGATGGCTGCAGCGACTGGCTGGACGTGCTGGTCTTTTGTGCCGCGTCGCGCCGTCTGCGCGCACGCGACCAGCCTCCCCGGAAACAGTGGCGCTATATAGTGACGAGCCTCTTGCCGGAAGACTTGAGTGCTGCGCAATGGCTCAAGGACATTTTGGCGCTTTACTATCGGCCAAAGCGGCGTAGGCTTCGGGAAGTTCGACAAATTTATGAACATTATGTTTGCATGGGCACTGGGCGGTATGGAAGTCGTTTTGATCTTGGTGGTCATTTTGGTTTTATTCGGCTCCAAGAAAATTCCCGAATTTGCGCGCGGTCTGGGCCAGGGCATCAAGGAATTCAAGAAGGCGTCGCGCGAAGTGACGGACGAAATTCAGAACGCGGCTACCGAGATGCCGTCGCCAGCCAGACCGGCGGCCAACAGCCAGTCGCAGCCAGCGCCGGCCGTTTCCCAATCACCTAATCCGCCCAAAGCCTGACGGCAGGAACGTTTCTGGCATGGCCGGCAACCACGAAACGGAGCGCCCCGATGATGCCGAAGGCGGCCCCGTCAAAACTTTTCTCGAACACCTTGAAGATTTCCGCTGGATGCTCATCAAGAGCATTGTCGCGCTGTTTTTGGGAATGCTGGTCTGCCTCTTTGCGGCCAACGACGTCGTCCAGATCATCAAGTGGCCTTTGAGTCACACCAAAACCAGTTATCCCGGCACAAACCAGGTCGTCACGGTCAATTTCGGCACGAACCACATCGGCGATTTTCAACTCACGGCGGAACAGCAAAAATCGTTGAACCTTGGCACGAACCGGTTTGTCGCCATTCAAGTGGAACCGCTCATCGTTGGCACCAATCAGGTGCTCGGCTGGCGGGTAACCGACGATCCGCGGGCCATCACCACTGTGCAACGGGTGAGCATTGAACTCATCAACCTCAGTCCGGCGGGTGGCTTTGTGGTGGCATTCCAGGTGGCGATTTATGGCGGCGCGGTGCTGGCGTCCCCGTTCATTTTTTATTTCATTGCTTCGTTCATTTTTCCGGCGCTGAAAATACGCGAGCGCAAATATATCTATCGCGGGCTGATAATCGGTGTCGGATTGTTCCTCATCGGGGTGGCGTTTTGTTATTTCATTTTGATGCCGGTGGCGCTGGCCGCGGCGCAGATGTATTCCCGCTGGCTCGGGCTGGGCGCGTTTCAATGGCGGGCGGAGGATTACATCAGCTTTGTCTGCAAGTTCCTGCTGGGCATGGGGCTGGGCTTTGAATTGCCGGTGGTGGTGCTCACGCTCGTGAAAATCGGCGTGCTCGATTACCACACGCTCGCGAAGGCGCGGCGTTACATGATTGTCATCAACATGATTTTGGGTGCGGTACTGACCACACCGGAAGTCATCACACAACTCGTCATGTTCGTGCCACTGCAATTCCTCTACGAAATTACGGTCTGGATCGCGTGGTATTGGGATCAGCCTGATCGGCGCAAAGCGCGCCATGCGCTTTTGCTTGCGTTGCTCCTCCTCCTCTTGATCGTCCGCCTGGCGTGGCTTGGCTATAAATATGCTTTCCCGCTGGTGCATCAGCCTCTACATTGAAGAATAATTTTCAAACCCTCACTTCAGATTTCCACAAAATGCCCCACCCCTCCTGCGGCGGGCGCATTGCCTTTGCATCCGAAAACCTCGGCCACAAAATTCCTTTCCGCACTGCCAAATCGTCATCACCCTGAAGGAACCGGCATGAAATCGGAATTAAACCACATCCAAAACTGGCTCGAACTTGGACAGAAAGCCAAATGGTCTGCTTCGTCGCTCGCGAGAGAATGTAATGTCTCGTTGAGGACCCTCCAAAGATTCTTTCTTAAGCACATGGGAAAGAGCCCGAAGGCTTGGCTTTCTGAGCAGCGCAGGGGGCAGGCAATCGCATTGAAGAGGGAGGGCCATTCGGTTAAAATGGCGGCTTATCTCCTCGGCTACACGCATGCCAACAATCTATCTCGCGACCTCAAAAAAACGGCGAAGCCGAGTTTGCAAACGCGTACCGCCCTCCGGAATTATGCCCCTGAAGTAAATTAACCTGAATCGTTATCATGAATTACCGTCTAAAAACTCCAATCGCTCTGTTGCTTATATCGCTCACCCAAACCCTGATGGGGCCGGTGCTCGCGGAGGAGAATGTTTCCCTGTCAGCGACTCAAGCCCAAAGCGTTGATTTGCTCAAACGCTATCCCACTGAATTGACAGTGGGCGATACTGTCCCGGAACGGGCCAGGCCGTGGGAGTTCACAAGTGCCGATGTGTTCCGGGTGTCGCAATTCCATTTGGAAGTGGGCAAGGAGTTTCGGGTAGATGTCGAAACCGGGGATTTAGGTATCGGTCATTGTGCCGATGGCGCGGTCTGGGCGGTCCTCATCCCGCGAGCCAGCGGAACACTGACGCGTCAGGTAACCAACCAGGAAGCCATCGCTCACGTGTGGCTACGATTCCACCCGAAGGAAATCGCCCGCTTGTTCCCGCTGGAAACTGTGTTTGCCGATGGGGCAACCAATCTGGTGTGGCAGATGCGTGCCATCGCCAATGCCAAGATGACTTCAAGCTGGCAGGCCGGGGGAAAAGCCATGATCCCCGAACCTAAGGACATAACGGTGGATGTGGACACCAAAAATGGCCCGCGTCGTTTCTTCATGGTGGACACCCAAGCCCAGACCGCCGAGTACTTGGCTGCATTTGAACAGCGTTCCTTGAAGCCACCGCAGGCCATAACCACCGCCCTGGCCGAGGCGGCTTTCGATCAACTCTGGGAAGCGTTTGACAAGAAATATGCCATGTTCGTGCTGCGCCCGGAAGTGGATTGGGCGAAATTGCGCGAGCGATACCGTCCGAAAGCGCTGGCCAGCAAATCCACCTATGAATTTGCCGAGGTCTGCGTGGACATGCTGAAAAATCTCCGCGACCTGCACGTCTGGCTGACGGTCGCCGACGCAAATGTGCCGGTATTCAACCGGCCACGGTCAGCCAATGCCAATCTACAAGCCTATCAAGCCGTTCTTGGCGATCTCAAAATTGACGGTCGTGTGGCATGGACGGTTACGACCAACAATATAGGTTTTATCACCATCTTTGGATGGGATGAATCAAAGATTCCAACAGAGTGCGGCGAGGCGTTGGAACAAATGCGCGATACGCGCGGTCTGATCATAGATGTACGTCTGAACGGTGGCGGTGGCGAACCACTAGCCAAACAATTCGCGGGCCGTTTTCTGGAAAAGGAGTTCGTTTATGCCTACAGCCAATATCGCAACGGCCCCAGCCACACGAACCTGACGGAGAAATTCGAACGCAAAGTCGCACCGTGCGGGCCGTGGCGCTACAATCGTCCGGTGATATTGCTCATTGGCCAGAAGTGCATGAGCAGCAATGAATCGTTCATCGGCATGATGACCGGCGACCCGGAGGTCGCGACCATGGGCGATCATACTTGTGGTTCCAGTGGTAATCCAGAAATCGTCCAATTGCCGCTCGACCTGACGGTAAGCGTGCCGCAATGGATTGATTACCTGCCGGACGGCACGCCGCTGGATGAACACGGATTCCAGCCACAGATTCCGTTCAAACCCGCTCCTGGTGCGTTTGAAGGCAAACGGGACGACTTGCTCACCGCCGCACTGGCGCGTCTGAGCCAGGTATCTTTGCCCGGCAAACCCATCGAAGGACCTGTGTTCGAACGCTCGACGGCGGACCTGCCGGATCACAGTCGGAGCGTGAAGAAAGAGTCCCGAGATTCGTCGCGGCCCAAGGTGGTATCGGTCACACCCACAAACGGCGCTCCGGCAGTCGGCAGTATCACCGAACTTCATGTACGGTTCGACCGGCAGATGGATCCACTATCGCTCAAGTTAAACTGGGAAGCGGGGGGTTTTCTGGACTGCGAATTTCCCATGTATAATTCGAATAAATATGAATTTACCATCCCTATTCATCTGGCTCCGGGCATGCTTCAGCAGATTGTGGTGAACAATCCGTTGGGAAGTGAAGAAAATCTCAACGAGGAACGCAAACAATTTCCACGCGATGGTTTCCAGTCTGTGGATCACCATCTGGCGGGTTTGTTCGTTTGGCGGTTTCACACGCAAGCCACACCAGCACCGTCGAGTACTCCGCCGCCCCAAGTGACAACCATCTCACCTGCGCTCGGAAGCCGTGTGCCTTTTCGGACATTCTTGGAAATTCAGTTCGATCAACCCATGACCCCGCCAGTGGAGGCATTCCCCTACCTGCTCTCCGGACCGGGCACGAAGGACCCCAAAATGATTTCCCGGGTCCAGTATGAAGCTGCTGCTCATACGTTCCGTATTCCTCTGTTGTTGCCACCCGATGAAAAAGTGGAGTTCACCCTGACTGGTTTCCGAAGTGCCGCCGGAGTTCCGGCCAAGCCAATCATGTTCCAATATCAAGTCTCAGACGAGGAACTCACGAAGGCGGACCGGGAGAAAATTGAAGCCGGCACCAGGGAACCACGCCTGTTGGATCTGCTGGAAACCATGAAGCAAAAGCGCATGCAACTCACTTCGATCGGGGAACGTGTCCAGAACTTGATGCTCTTTCAAAAGGATGGATTGTTTTACGAACTACAGTCGGGTAGTGCGACTTTCAAATGGCAGAAACCCGATCAATATTATGGCGACGTCACAGATATCATGCCAATGTGTACCGACTTCCGGATTGGTTCGGACGGCCAGCGTTGGTGGTGGCACGAGGAATCCGCCAACCTCACCAACTTTGTTGTCTGTCCGGTGGAGGAGATGCACGAATTGAACATCTCGATTTGTGATCCCTTTGACCTGACCCACGAGACACTCACGGTCGCAGCTTTGGAACTCGGATTGAATTATGTCGGCGTCTCAAACGCCGGTGTCACTGATAACCCCCTGCTGGAGGCTTGGAAGGTTGACAGGATTCCCGGGATTACCCCGTTAGGATCTCTGATCCAATGGCGGATTGATCCACAAAACTACCGGCCGGCAGAAATAACCATGTTCACGTCTGGCCTCGTGTTGCGCATGCGGTTCCTATACGACAGAGTGAATGAACTGTTGCCAACGGGGGACTTTGCCGTGCCAAAACTGGAAGGGTTGTCTCCCGCTGCGCCAGAAACATTGCATAAGGGCTACACCAATCGGTTCGTTAATCTCCGCGACGGCAGCAATGGTCGCATGAGCGTACGGTGGGGCCAAAAAGGTTTCCAAAGAACTTACAGTGATGGCCTCAATTGACTGATGTTCATGTGGAATGTCGCTAAATGATATAAAATGTCGCGTTTTGATAGTCAATTTTCCTTCCTTATAATTCTGGTTATGAGGTAAATAGCATCGTGTTGTAAATTGTGTTATAAAAGAAGCCACCAACAACTGACCAACTTTATGAACTATGACAAGCTAAGAGCTATTGGCAAAATGTTAAACACTGTAGACGAACAGGAAGAGCAGGGACGCAAGTCAGTAATGTCCAGGCGATGGTTTGTCCGCACGTTGGCGGGCAGCATCGCGTCTGCGGCCGTGGCCGGGGTAGCTTTGCGAGCGATGGCGGCTGATTGTCGTGGTGAAGGGGGAGATACATGCCCCGGAACTAATCAATGTCTTGTTGCCAATGTCTGTAGTAACAGTAACGTATGTGGTCAATCAAATAATTGTTCAAGCGGCAACACTTGCCAAGGTGGTTTTAACACCTGTCAACAGTCGAATTCATGTCCGGGTACAAGTGGGAATTCTTGCCAAAGTGACAATAATTGTTCTTCTTCGAATACTTGTGGAACAAATACGTGCAATAATGGCAATTTCTGCCAAGCAAATAATACTTGTGGTACCAATACTTGCCATGGTGGCAATACTGCTACAGGAGGTTGCACACATGGTGCAGGATAAGTTAGATCTGTTACGGATTGTGATTATTGTCTCTGCACAAAATTAGTTGAATTATTGCTGCGGCAGCAGGGTTTTCGCTGATACCATATCAGGGGATGAGTACAAGTGGAATATTCTCGCAGTATGGCGGTATTTTTTATCGTTTTCTTGGCCAAACGATAGCGATTAACCTACTACTTTTGTGATTCCCAATAGGATGAAGAGCCAACTCACGGTTGTAGTGTTGTTTTGCGTATCGTGTTTGGTGTTCATATTACCCGCTGAAGGTCAGGACGCCACAAATGATGCCGTCGGTCGCTTCTTGAAGGCAGTGGATGGCATAAAATCCTATGATGCAACAATTGTTGTTGATATGCTGGATTACACTCAAACGCCAGCCACTCCAAAAATTGTGGATATCGAAACAAACCGGGATGTATTTGCGGTTGGTTTAGGAAGGCGCTTTGAGCGGAATGTCAAAGGCAAATCGTTTGGAATTGGGGTGATTGATTGGAAGACGGCGACTTCCACGAATTCGCAATTGGCCCGTGCCTTGCATATTATAATGTCCGGCTTGACGTACCTTGATTATATTAATCCAGAAGCTGGGGATGGATTATTTCTGCCTGATGCATTGAAGCTCACAGTTGATGGAACAATGGCCATTCAACCCCTTGAAGCATTGCCGCATGATTCGAGACTAATTGGCTTTCAATTGGAAAATCCCAAGAAACGGGGCACTGTTCATAGCATCATTCGAATATGGCTGGATTCTGAACACGGATATATGCTTAAAATAATGGAATGGCATAATGTGTCTGCAACTGGTCAGATTGATTTGATAAACAGAATGGAAGTTAAAAAATTTCTAAAAGTTGATGAGGTAGCATGGGTTCCTGCTGAAGCAAGTATAATTGATATTTTTAATGGGCGTGAGTGGACCGGATACTCCATGAAGCTTGATGAAAAACAGTCCTCGTTCAATTCAATCAAATCCGATGAGTTGTTTCTTGCTAAAAGCCTGCCACACATGAATTACGAGAAGGATGGCTGGAAGTGGGATTATCCCCCCGCCTTATTGGTGCAAGCCAGAGTTTCGGACGCCGCAATAGAAGCTCCTCGTAATGGGAACCACGCCAAAGTAACGGCTCGGATCGTCTTGGGAGCAATGAGTGCGTTTTCAGTGTTGTCATTAATTATCGTTCTTGTGGCACACAGAAAGCGGGGGGCTATATGAACAATCCAACAGGCAACCAGGTTCGATCGTTTCCTGTCCAGGAATCAGAACACAAACTTGGTGTTGGGGTTGGATGTTCAGCAGGACATGGAGATGATTGCGACTTAATCGAACCGCGCCCGCTTTCCGGCCATCCAAAGTCAAAGCCTGAGGAGATTTACACCGACGTTTCGTTTGAGCAACGCCGGCTGAATCTCGGAGCCACACCGAGTACCGGGACTTTTGTCACAACAATGGACTTGGATTTAACTGTAGCGTGCAACATGCGTTGCACCTACTGTTTCAAGGAGAAGTGGAACGAGCACATGGAGGATCGGGTGGCCTTTGATGCCCTCGTCTGGCTGCTGTATGCCTCTGGCCCCACTAAGGATCTTAATGTGAATTTCATGGGTGGCGAGCCTTTAATGCGGTTCCCCCTGATTCAGCGGATGGTGCCGTTTGGCAAACGCCGCGCCTGGCAGATGGGCAAGACAATGCATTTCGGAATAACCACCAATGGGACGCTCGTGACCGATAAGGTGGTCGAGTTTTGGAAGAAATGGGGGATGGGCTTCCATACTTCCATAGACGGTATCCCTGAAATTCAAGATCGGAACCGGCCAATGGCATCGGGACATGGTTCCGCCCGGCTGGTGGAAAAAGCCGTGCCTAAGATTCTCTCGTATCGTTCCAATACGACAGCCAGATGCACTGTGGTGCCGGAATCAGTCGGGTCGCTGGTGAAGAATTATCGTTACTTCCGGTCTCTTGGTTACACGAACATTGCAATCGTGCCCGGTGGGCCAGGTTTGTGGACCGAAAAATCCAACGCTATTTACGAGCAACAGCTTTCCGATCTGGGCGACATTTTGATTGAAGAGTTTCGGAATGGTACCTTCATTAACTTAAAGGGCATTGACGATGCCATTTCCGGAATTGTCAGGAGTCAACGCCCACAGCATCTCTGCGGAGCCGGTCGGGGGCTATTACTGGTGGATATTCACGGCGATATGTGGCCGTGTCACCGCTGGAACAAGGCCTCGGAGGGGAGTTGGCGGATTGGCAATATCTACGAACATTTCAATCAAATGGCGCGTGCTGAATTGGATCGTAATTGCCAGACTGAACTTCTCGAAGAGGATTGTGAGCACTGCGTGGCCAACAAATACTGTGGTGGAGGATGTCCAGCGGAGAATTTGGAGGAAACCGGCAAAGTGTATAAGCGCCATCCCAATGCTTGTGAACACACACGGGTTTGGGCTCGGGTGGGTCAACGGGTGCATGATGTGTTGTACAAGGAGCAGAATTCCACGTTCCTCAAGCACTACTACAATAATGCCAAAACAGCCGCTAACACTACTACGGTGGCAACATGAATTTCGAGGAGTTAAAACCACGCTTGCGACGATTTGAGCCACTCTTTCTTTCCGCCGGAGAGGAGGGAGCCTTGCGGATTCTGGAAAAGTCCGCGCGCGTTGTTTGCGACGTTCTGCCAAATGGTTCAGCAGATGAAGAACAAATCATCAAACAAGTTGATTCTTTTTTGTCCAAGACATGGGATTCGGACCGACAGCCGCCAATCTGGCTTTCAATTCATTTGTTCCATGAAGCGATTGCTCTGGACGGTGTTTGCCGCGCACTGGTCGCCTTGGCCGAATTCCTCGGACCGATTACCAAAACCAAAATCATAATCCATCTTGACCAGACTTCCGCAGACTGGTCCGCCATTCAATCTCTGGCCAAGTCGCTGCGCGAGACCCTTAGCCGATCGAGAGAGATAGTAGGCATTGAATTGATCGCCCCCTTTGGCGAATTTCATGCAGCGGAGATGGAGGCATTATTCGACCTCGGTGTTCGGATTCGATTTGCAGCCGGATGGACAAAAGGTTGCCCGTCGGATCAGCCCCTGCTTGTCAATGCCGGCGTTCTGCGCGGCTTTTCGGAACTTGGCTTCCGCACTCCCATCGAGTGGTATGTGCATGCGGATAACATCCAGACGTTTGAAGAGCAAATTCCGAATCTTCTGCTTGAAAATTATTCCAGCGGATTTTCCCTGCCCCTGGTTTCACAGAATCCATATTACCAGTTTGGCCCCGGCTTTCCGGCATTGCCGGACGCATTGGATTATTGCCAGTTGTTGGCGCGCACTTACAAGCGGTATCCTTACTACGACGATGTATTCTCGCCGCTTATCGACCTGGCACTGCTCATTAGAGAAGGCGGATGGCACTCCAAGTTGAATATTTCCACAGCCGTTAATTTCTTTCTGGATGCAGAAGGTCGTGTTGGCTTATATCGGCAGTCTCCCGCATTGGCATTGGCTTGGACCACTGTTTCCGAGGTGGCAGCAACGTCTTTGGACGTCCTGCGGAACCGTTTCCTGGAGTTTACAGGCAACGCTTGGCAATGGGAGAAGGTTCCTTATTGTCGTGAATGCGGCTGGCGATACGCTTGTGGGGGGCTTGATGCGGCAGCTCTGTCCCGCAAGGACCTGGACACAATGTGTGGACATCGTAAACTGTTTCTGGAACATTTTGCAACGCTTCGTGCCCCCGATTGTGTGATTGGGGCACCCCAGAAAGGATAGACCGGCCCGCCTGTTGTCGGCGGCCAGAGTGCGTCCGCAGCACTGTCGAACTGGGAATAATTGCCCATGAGCCGCAAGTTTATCTCAATATTAAAAGTTGCCTTGGCCTTTTTAGGGCTGATCCTTTGTATTTTGGGAAGCTATTTGTTTTCATCCACTAGATTTTTCACCGAAGGGATTATCGGCATAACTTTTCAACAAGTACTGGTCACCTGCCGTAATCCCGAAACACAGTGGGTGGTGATGCTGTGCGCAAGCATTTATTTTGTCACCTTTGCGTTGCTGCAATCCCACCATAGCACCGCTTGTTTTTGGCATATCAGTAATCCAGACCTATGGCTCATGGGCGCATTATTGGTTAGCGAGCTTATATACACATTTAACTATTCAACTTCATCGCTATCCCTTCAATCTCTCGCTCTGCTTGCCGGGGCGATGTTTGGCAAAGGTGGAAAAATATGGGCATCATTGCGGCTAAATTCACGCCAAATAAGATACTCCATTGGTACATATATCACTTTGCTTGTTTTGCTGTTGGCATTCGTTTCCATTTGGCATTGGGGAGTTACAGATAACTCTCAATATCGTGGTCAAGCACGTTGGTCCGGCCCGTGGGACAATCCCAATATATACGGGCTGCTGATGGGGGTTGGCGTCTCGCTTGCGCTCGGACTTTTAGCCCAAAATCTAACTTGCTGCGACGAAGCGAAGCGAAGGCGAGAGTCCAATGTCCAAAGTCAGGGAGCAGAAGCCAAGAGTTGGAAGCCTAGAATTAGGAAATATGCAGCGGCGATTTTGTGCTTCTCAGCGGCCATATTAATGGCTCGCGGGTTATTTCATAGTTACAGCCGTGGAGCGTGGTTGGCCACGTTTTGCGGGGCTGCGTATCTGCTCTGGCAATGTGTTAACCGCGAAAGTAATTTGGTCCGTAGCAGCCGAAGTAATGAGGCTCCATCATCACAGGCATCAACCATCAACTATCAGTCAGCAACGGAAAATAGAGCCTCCTCACGTCGGCTGCTACGATCAGTCGAGGCATTTCGGTTTTCACATATTTCGTGTGTTTCGCGGTTGCAAAGGAATTGGCTTCCGCTCTTCGTCATCCTGCTATCGGCAATCGTAATGACTTTCTGGCATTTTCGGCAAACGGCATGGCATCCGGCACACCGGGCCTTTTCCGTGGGCAATCAAAATGACTTTTCCTGGCGTAATCGCCTGTCGGCATGGGAAGGCGCATTGCAAATCACGGCGGAGCATCCATGGTTCGGCACAGGCTGGAACCAGCCGGAACCGTTGTATCAACATTATTATCTTCCACCTAAATCCACGGAAAGCGCCGCCATTCAAATGAACGATTATTTGATGCTCGGGGCCACACTCGGAATTCCCGCGCTATTTTGTTTTGGAATGTATCTCTGGCTTTCACTTTTCAGGAATTCAGCCTTTAACCTTCAGTCTTTGGAATTGTTGCCAGCAACCTGTCGTGCTGGGGCAATCGTGTTGCTGGTCGGATTTTGGTTTGACGGCGGACTGTTCAAGCTGGCTACGGCTTCAACGTTCTGGATTTTATTTGAGTTGGGAGCTGTTCAATTGCCACAACAAGGCACAGAAAGCCCAAAATGAAGCTCCGCAATTCGTGCCGATCCGCGAAATTCGTGTCAGGCATTTGCCTGGTCCTGCTTTTTGGGGGCGCATTGTTCTGGGCCAAGGAGCAGGACCCGTTTGTACGGAAATGGTTCACGCTCAAAACCGTGGATCATGATTTCGTCAAATGCGTCGCCGTGCTGCCCAAACCTATCCGTCCGCATCCAGTGGTCATTTACGCCCACGGTCCCGGCGGCACTTTGATGAACGACGGGAACGACTTGCGGCAAATGGCTGAACTTGGTCTTGCTACAGTAAGTTTTGAATATAACCAAACGAATGAGGCAGCCTTCGGCTCACAATTTGAAGCCGTTCTCCGTTATCTCGGCTGCCAAAAATGGGCGGATACCAACGCCATCGCCTGGGTTGGCTTCAGCCTGGGCGCAAACCGGATGCTGGATTTCGCATTGCAACACCCGGAACAACAACCGCAATTGCTCATCCAATTAAGTGGCACTGGTGCAGAACCTTCAACCTTCAACCCTCAACCATTAACCAATCTCTATTGCCTGGTTTTACTGGTTCATGGGGAGCAGGATGAAATTTTTCCCGTAGCCAACACCAAACGGCTGGCATCAGTTTTGCAAACCAACGGCCTGTCGGTGGATTTGAAAATCATCCCCGGCATCCCACATGGCATGGAGCCTGAACGCGGCGTGGTTTTCCGCAGCATTGGGGAATACTGCCAGTCGCATTTGGCAGGCAAGAACGTCTGGCAGAATTATCATTCCATTGCCCAATGGCAGGCGGAAGCCCCGCCATTCTGGCTGTTCTGGCTTCCAGCAGCGGTATGGACTGTCGGCTGGTTTGCATGGTCGTGGCACCGCAAAGCAGCTTCATCTGAAAAAATCAAACTCCAGCGCCATGAAATCGATCTTCGTTGGCTGGCGGTTTTACTTGCAACGTGGGCATTGGTAGAAACAGCCATTCATCTAGTCACACCCCATTTTTCTATCAGCGACACAACGCTTTTCCTCGCCCGCCGATTTTTGGTTCAACCAAAACAACACAACGACTTTGAATATCTGGCCGCACAACCGATTGGACAGGGCGAAAAATTGAACACTTTGCTGGAACATGCTGAACTGGCTGGTTACAACCACGAGCTGATCAACTGGCAATTGGACGACAAGATTTATCGCGATTATGTGTTGTCGCCAATCATCACTGGCAAGCCTGGCGAAAAACTGAACTGGCGTCGCCCATTGTGGGAAGAATTTTATCCCCGCATCCGCCACGAATCATCGCCAGAAGACGCTGCGAAGATCGTCGTCCGCCACCTGCGCGAACGCGTGACTATTGCTACATTACCCAGTTCACCGCACGACGTGTCGAACATCTGGCTGAAACAAATTACTGATGAAAGCGGGTTTGAAATCATCTATGTCGCTGCACTTCGTTCGGTCGGCGTGCCCGCCCGATTGGACTCAAACAGTCGCACTGAATTCTGGGACGACAACAAGTGGCAAATTGCGCCTCCTCCTCCCGTTATCAGTTGGTAACAACCAATTTGGTGTTCGCATCCAAATATTTCGCCAAAACCTCCAGTTGTTGGTCATTAGACTGACCGGCCAAGTCGGTGAAATTCTTGAATTTGTTGCTGTTCAGCCACCAGGCATAAGTTCGTCCCGGTTCCAGTTTCACTTTCGCCACACAGGTCCGGCCATCGGATTCGTAATGCGGCTGGCCGATGATTTCCGGCGCGGAATTTTCCCAGGCGGTGGACCAACTCCACGAACCATCGGCCATTTCCTTGCTGAACCGCACGCGAATTTCTGTTTCGCCCGGCTGAACGTCGCGTGCGCCGGAAAGGGGCTGCGTTTCGACGACAACCGGCGGTTGTTCTGCCAAGGTTTGGTCGGCGTTTTCCGCCGATGCGTTGACAGTCACGGTTTTTGTTTCAAAAATTCTTCCAGCGGCTTGGCGGGAGGCGCGTTTTCCGGGCGCGGTTCAATCATCAGCCGCAATCCTTCGCTGAGACGTTTTTCCTTTGCGGCGTTCAACATCTGGCGCGCAAGGTCGTCCGCCTGGTCCGAATCAACCATTTTTTGCGCCCAACTTTCGGCCTGGTCAAATTTCCCTTCGAGCAAATAAAGCCGCGTCAATCCGTACCAGGCGGCCGGCGCCTGGGGCGCCGCCCTGAGCAGATACGTCTCGGCTTGATCGTATATTCTCCGTGACAAATAGATTTGGCCAAGCCCGTTCAGCGCACCGGGCTGGTTGGTGTCCAGCGAAATGGCCTTTTGAAAAGCCTGCTCGGCTTCCTGCGATTTGCCGGAATTGAAGGTCGCCCAGCCCAGTCCGTTCCACGCGTCCGCATCGTCCGGCGCGAATTGGACGGCCTGCTGAAATTTTGCTGCCGCCCGGTTCATTTTTTGGGCCTGCCACAATTGCCAGCCTTCCTGTTTCCATTGCTGGGCGGCAAGCTGTTGGGAGTGCTGTCGCGCCTTGACGAAATTGGGGATAGCGATGGAAGCCAACAGGCCGAGGATGGCAATCGCAACCGGAATAAAAACCAAGCAAGCTATCACGACCGCAAAAAACCATCGCCAGAAATGGTCGGGCTTCGGTGTCGGTAGAATGGACGAGGAAGCGCCGGTTGGACTTTTCACGGGGCCGGTGATGTCTTCGTAGGCGTATGTCAACGCAGCGAACGTGATGGGGAAGGTGATAAAGAGGCCGACTCCGCAGGCGACGATTCCCGCCAGATTGATCAGCGCCAAAACGATCAGGAATCCAAGAAATTTCCACCAATGTTTGGAAATGATTTTGCGGCTTAACTGCATCGCCGGCCAGAATTCCAGCCGCTGGTCAACGATCAGGGGGATCACCAGTATCCAGGCAACCAAAAGATAAATGCCCGGTAAAATCAGGCATAAAAAACCCAAGCCCGTCAACAGACCCGCCAGAAAGTTGCCGATGACCAGATGGGGAAAAGGCTGGCGAAAACCGGTGAAGGCCGTTTCCACGCCCGCCTCCTCCCGGCGAATTTTCTTGAGGAAATACAAATACAATCCGCCCATGAGCGGACCGCTCAGGAGGAGCCCGAGGATGGATGTTTTTCCGGACTGGATGCCTGACGATTTCCCGGACGACAATACCACCTCAAACGATGCGGCGGCGGACATCACGACCAGCACGAATGCCGACATGCCCACCAGCGGCCAAAAATCATTTCGCACCAAAGCCCAGCCGCGCCGCAGGCAGTGGCGAATGTTCAAGGCATAATCCCGGGCCAGAATTTCCCCGGTAGACACGGCAGGAGCTGCCGCCGGGGCGTTGGTGCTGGCAATGTTTTCCACGCGCGTTTTGACTTCACTGACGTGCTGGTAACGACGTTCCGGCTCCTTTTCCAACGAGCGCATCACGACTTCGTCCAAACGCACATCCACCTGCACCTTTTGCGACGGCGGCTGAAATTTTCCCAGCGGCAATTCGCCGGTGAGCATTTCGTAGAACACGACGCCCAACGAATAAATGTCCGCGCGATGATCCACCGTCTGCGGCTTCTCGATCTGCTCCGGCGCCATGTAATGCGGTGTGCCCATGACGTCCTTCGCGCCGGTGAGCGCCTGGTGTCCGGCCTCGACACCCAGCATCTTCGCGATGCCGAAGTCCGCAATTTTCACCCGGCCTTGTTTGTCCAGCAGGATGTTCTCCGGCTTGATGTCGCGATGGACGATGCCCTGATCGTGGGCGTATTGCAGCGCCTCGCAAATCTTCGGCACAATCGTCAGCGCCTGGTCCGGCGGCATCTTCCCGGCCAGGAGCAACTGGCGCAGATTCAGGCCGTCCACAAATTCCATCACCAGATAACAATGCCCGCCCGCCTCGCCGAAGTCGTGGACGGTGACGATGTTCGGATGATTCAACCGGGCGAGCGTCTGGGCTTCGCGCGTGAACCGCTCGGCGAATTGCCCATCCTGCTCCTTGTCACGGGCCAGGATTTTGAGCGCGACGAGGCGGTTCAGGCGCGGCTGCCGTGCCTTGTACACCACGCCCATGCCGCCGCGACCGAGACATTCGAGGATTTCCAGTTGCGGGAACAGCGACGCGATTTCGGCCGGCGAAGGCGGTGGCTGGACGACTTTGGTTCCCTGCGGTCCGATCGCGCCCGGTCCCTCCGTTTGCGAGGCGAGGCCGGCCTTGAGCATGCATTCCGGGCAAATGCCGCCCAACGCCGTGGGGGGCACGGGTTTCCCGCAATGCGGACAGGTTTTTTCGTCAGCCATAAATCTCTTCTTTCACCTGATACAAAGGAAGAATGGGCCAAAGGTTACAGGGGATTGACAGAATTCAGAAGCCAGAATTCAGAAGCAGAAGGCGGCGGCAACGTCCGTCGCGGCCTTGAATCCGCAATTTGGAACGTTGTTTGGGGTGGTTAAAACAGCGATGGCGGCTGCTCAACGAACCGCTTGGCTTCTTCAACCATGTAGGTGGTTTGGCACTTTGGACACCAGAGGTAATACTCGTAGTAGAAATCGTGCTTCGGCTTCTTGCGCGACGTTTGCTTGATGACGGGCGTTGAACATTTCCGGCACGGTTCGCCTGCTTGCAGCTTTGGTCGTTCGCCTTCGGTTTCGGGCTTGTTCTCGTAACCCTCGTCTGCCGGGAGATTGGGCTGGTGCAGGGCGGCCATCGAGAGTTGATCGCACCATTCGTTTTCCAGAATGCCCGCGTGCCCCTTGACCCAGCGGAATTCCACCTGATGCGTCTCGCACAGCGGCAGCAGTTTCTGCCACAGGTCAATGTTCTTTGCGCGCTCCTTATTGTTGAGCCACCAATCCTTCTTTTTCCACGCCACGGCCCAACCCTTCATTATCGCGTCCACCAGATACTGCGAGTCGCTGTAAAGCGTGACCTTGCACGGCTGTTTCAACAATTCGAGTCCCTTGATGGCGGCAAAGATTTCCATCCGGTTATTGGTGGTCAACCGAAAGCCGCCGCTGGTTTCCGCGCGCTTCCTGGGATGCAACAACACCACGCCATAACCGCCCGGACCGGGATTGGGTTCACACCCGCCGTCCGTGTAAATCTCGACTGAAGGCTGTTCTGTCACAATTCGAGTATCGTTCATGTAAATTCGCAAAAGCCACTTCACTGAGTCGTAAGTGTGAATAGGAGGCGCAGTGAACGTGTTGCTGCATTCCGAACAGAAGCTTCTCCATCGTGGATTGCTTCCGACGCAAAACGATGCGCATCCGATTTGGTTAATGGAAGCGATGGGATGCCTTGAAAGAACTGAATCCTCACAGCCCGATCTGGTGATTTGGCAAGGAGGAGCAGTTCTGGGACAACTGGTATGAGAATATCACCAGACAATTTCAAGAGCGCCTCAAGCAGTTTGGTTGGACCTCCTTTATCTGCGTAACGTCGAAGAAGCATACGCAGCACCTCAACATCTGCTTTTCCCCAGTCGGTCAGTGTTTCGACGGCAGCATCTTTCACCGACCACCAGTTGTCCTCACATAACTCCAGCAAGCGTTCTGCTTTCAATGCGCCAATCGCTGCGAGGATGCGAACAACCTCCCCATGCGGCGTTGTCGGCACGACATGGCATTTAGGACACGATCCTTTCTCGACTGCCACGTTGCATCGGTTGCACCTGATTTCAGTTTCATTCCAATGTGCGAGAGCTCGCCTGATAGTTTTGGTGAATGACGGAGTGCCGCGAATATTCATTGCGCGGAGCTTGTTGCATCTTCTGCACCATCTGCTTCCTCTTGGGTCGCTTCAAGTTCGGGCCATTTGGTTTTCGCCAAATGAACAGCAAGCCGTTGAAATTCCTTCCATCGCCCAAAGTGAATCATGCTTTCCAAAGCATCTTTGATCTGGAGTTGTTGCGATTTCATCAGTCAAAGACAAAGTTTATGCTGGCGGCCAGAGTTTTTCCACGCGCAATCGTTTGGCAATCACTTCCGCCGAGACGCCAAATTTTGGCGCGTGGCGCGTGGCGATGCAGTCGAGCGCTCTCATTTCAGTCCAATTCCCATTTGTGGCTCCGGTGATAGAACAGAACGCTGTTTGCGGACAAGTTTTTTCTGATTATTTGCGTCCTTTGCGCCTTTTTTCCGCCTCCGTTTCACTATGGCGCGACACGTGCGGCAAATCTATTTCGTGATTTGAATTCGAGGACGAGCCGCCTCCATCCGATTTCGGCGCGCCAAGGGGAACGAGGACGAGGACGAGTGAGCATCACGCGCCCGCCAGTGTCCGGAAGAGATACCGCAGTTCGTCCTCCACTTCGTCGGGTGTGGACACGGTGTCGGCGATGGTGTCGCGCAACAATCCCCGGTAACGCTGGCGCAGCCGGTGCACGGCCACTTTTACCGCGCCTTCGCTCATGTCCAGTTGCCGCGCCAGTTCGGCGTAGGGTGCGGCGTCACTGGCACCGGCCAGCGTGGTACGCAGTGCGTCGAACAGCGTGCCCTTGCCCTGCGCGCGATATTCCTCGCCCAGCCGCTGATAAACCTGTTCGAGCAGGGTGATGGCCCAGCGGTGTTCAAACGCCTTTTCCGGCGTGAAATTTTCCACCGGGATTTCGCCCAGCCGCGTCTCGGCGCTCTGCAAATCGAGCGAAATCACCTTGCCGCCGCCGCGTTTCTGCGCGCGCGCCTTGTCCCATTCGTCGGAGAGGAAATGATTCAGGCTGGCGAGCAGGAAGGAACGGAACCGGCCCTTCTCCGGCGCGACGGCGGCGACGGCGTTGCGCTCCAGCAACCGCGCGAAGAATGCCTGGGTGAGGTCCTGGGCGTCTTCGGACGAATAGCCGCGCCGCCGCACATAGGCGTAGAGCGGATGCCAGTAGGTCTGGCAGAGATTTTCGAGCGCGGCGCGGGCGCGGGTGGTGTCGTTACGGCCCGCCGTCAGCACCACCGACCAGTGCGTGGTGACAAAAACCTGGCGATGGGCCGGTTCACCGGCTGGCGGCGATGTGGTTTGCTCTGAAGTGCTCACCCGCCTTCAGCCTAACGCCGCGGGGCAGAAGCGCAAGAAAACTGCTGGTGAATGGTCCGCAACCTGCGGTGGCTACGGTTTGACCTGCTTTCCAATCTTCTTTTCCGCATCGCTGACGGCAGATTGGAGTTCCGACACGTCGAGGACGGCCAGCGCTTCTTCGCGAATTTTTCCCGCGTCGGTTTTGCGGTTTGCGCCCACGAGGATTTCAATCAATTGCCGCGTTTGCCCGACGAACTTTTTATCGGCCAGTCGGGGCGGTTCCGGCAGGAACGGGGCGGGTGTGTTTGCGGAGAGCGAATTGGTTTTGGCCGTTTGCTCGAATTGCTTCGTCTGCTCCTGCCGGCGGGCGGCCCACTGATCTTCCAATTTTTTCAACTGTTCCCGAGATTGGCGGATTGACTCGAACGCCGTTTGCGGATCGCCGATGTAGCCCTGACACAGATCATATTCGCCGTGACTGACCAGCAGGTCTTCAATCACGCCAAAACATTGCCGTGCCAGCGGTGGGTCGGACTGTTCGATGCGCTTGAACAGCGAATAGGTGGCCTCATCCTCGCCGAGGTATTGGTTGAGGGAGTGAACATCCATGAACAGATCGAAATAGCCCCGGCCTTCGGCAAATTCTTGCGTATCGCGGTCGCGGATTTCAATCAACGCCTGCTTTGCCTTTGGATAACGCCGGCCCAGTTCAGCCCAGTTCATGATGCCAAAGGACAGGCGGACTGGATTTACCTCGCCATATTGCAACGCGTGATTGAAATACCAGATTTGCCGTTGCAATGCCTCCTCGCAACGGTCTTGCTCCATCAGGGTTTTCACCTCGTCCCGGATTTTCTGCATATCCGGTTTCTCTCCCAACGCGAGCGTGGGCGACCAGGTTTCGGCGGAAGCCGGGGGCGGGTTGGTCGCTGCCAATTTTTGCTGAAGCTTACGCACGGCGGCTTTCTGTGACTCCAATTGCGCCTTGAGGCCTGATAGCAGCCCATGCACCCGATCATCGATTTTCCGGTTGATGGCAGCGATGTAGTCGTTCAATTGCTGAACTTTCGGACCGGAATGATTGGTCACTTCCAGAACTGTCAGTTGCAGTTGGGCTGCGTCCAAATCTGCCAAGAGCCTCTGCAGCGTCGCATCCGGGATTATGTCAGACATGACTGCACGAAGTTGATCGTTGTTCAGCCTGGATAATTCCCGCAACTGCGCTGTCTGTTTGTCAATCCGCGCTTCCGCGTCGATGACCTGCTGCTTCAGCTGTTGGCCTATGAGTGAAGCCGGTTCGCTGGCATGGTCGGTCTGAGTAGTCGGCGGCACTTCATGGCGTTTGCCTATGAGATTTCCCAACGCGAGTGTGTCCAGCAAGCCGAGCGTTGGGATCACAACGAAAACGATGACAATGAAACGCCAAAAATAGTCGGTCTTTTGCGCCGGTGACACGGTCCGGGTCAGCGGAGGATAAATCAGTCGCAGCAACCAGACCGCAACGATGGGAAGTCCCAGCACCCAGAATACCGGGGCATCGATGCCAAAATGTACCAGCCCGACCGACCGACCTCCCAGGGCCGTTAGCCCGACGGCCTGGCGCAGCGCGATGGCGAGCAACCCGGTGGCCGTAATGCCGTAGGCGACCAGCCCCACCGCCCACCCGCCGAACGCCAGCAATCCCGTGGGTAAAACGCCCCCGGCGACCAGCCCCACGGCCATCACCCCGTAAGCTTCGAGGCCCACGGCGACCAAACCTTTCGCCGTAGGTCCGACGGCAATCCAGCCTTTGGCCACGCACTGGCGCCGGGTGGCGGGATCCGCGCCCCAGGTTACGTGCACCAGGGGCCATCCCCACAGGCTTTGTTTCGTGCGATAATCACGGACCGGTGAAGCTTTCAGTGAGGCGCCAGCCGGTGCGGCGGGCTCGCCCGGGCTGTTCGAGATGGTTTCCACTGCGGTTTTCACCTGGCTGGCCTGCTGGTAACGGCGCTCCGGCTCCTTTTCCAGCGCGTGCAACACGATTTCATCCAGCCGCACATCCACCTGCACCTTGTGCGACGGCGGCTGGAATTTGCCAAGCGGCAGTTCACCGGTGAGCATTTCGTAAAACACGACGCCCAGCGAATAAATGTCCGCGCGATGGTCCACCGTTGCCGGTTTCTCGATCTGCTCCGGGGCCATGTAATGCGGCGTGCCCACCACGTCCTTCGCGCCCGTAAGCGAACCATCCTTCGGCGCCTGGCCGATGATTTTCGCGATGCCGAAGTCGGCGATTTTCACCTGGCCCTTTTTGTCGAGCAGGATGTTTTCCGGCTTGATGTCGCGATGAACGATGCCTTCGTTGTGGGCGTATTGCAGCGCCTCGCAGATTTTCGGCACGATGTTGAGCGCCTCGGCGGGCGCAAGTTTCCGGGTGTGAAACAACTGCCGCAGCGTCAGGCCGTCCACAAATTCCATCAGCAGATAACAAAGTGGGACAGACATCTTGCCGGTCTCTCCTCCTCCGGTCTTCTCACCGGATGAAATTGGAGACAGGCTGGAAGCCTGTTCCACCTGGCCAAAATCATAGACCGTGACGATGTTGGGATGATGCAACCGCGCCAAGGCGCGGGCCTCACGCTCGAACCGCTCGGCGAACTGCTGGCTGCCCTGTTTTTCCGGCGAAAGGATTTTCAACGCCACGAACCGGTCCAATCGTGGCTGGCGGGCCTTATAGACCGAGCCCATGCCGCCGCGTCCGAGGCATTCAAGAATTTCGAGTTGCGGAAAAAGTTTGGCAATTTCAGCCGGCGGCAATGGCGGTGCGGGCGGCGGTTTGCTGGCGACTGTGCCGTGCGGGCCAGCCTCGCCGGGGACATCCGTTTGCGTGGCCAGATTCAGCGCGACCAGACAGCGCGGGCAAAGGCCCTCCGGCGCGTCCGGCGGCAGCGGCGCTCCACAACGATTGCATTTGGGCGAAGTTTCGCTCATCACCTGTTACTTAAGAAAATCCAGCGGGTTGTTACATTGATTTTGCTACGCGCTCAATACCGCCAGCAAATACCGGAGTTCGGTGTCAATGTCCTCGCCTTCGGCCAGCGTGTGCCCGATTTCCTCGCGGAACAATTCCCGGTAACGCTTCCGCAACCGGTGCACCGCCACGCGCAACGCGCTTTCGCTCATCCCCAATTCGACGGCGACGGCCGGGCAGGGGATCTCGCGTTTGTCCGCGGTGAGGAAGGATTTCAACCGTTCAAATTCGCCGATTTTGCCCGCGTGCTCGAACTCGGCGCGCAAACGCGCCATCGTTTGTTCGAGCAACGTCAAGGCCCAGCGGCGATCGTACAAACGGTCGGGTGAAATTTCCCCGGCGGTGATTTCCGCCTGGAATTTCCGCTCGGCCAGTTCCGTGTCGAGGGGAACATGCGTCTGGCCGCCGCCGCGTTTCTGGGCGCGGACCCGGTCCCATTCGTTCGCCAGAAATCGTTTGAGCGCCACCAGCAAAAAACTGCGGAAGCGTCCCCGTTCCGGTTCCGCCGCGTTGAGAAAATTCTTTTCCAGCAGCCGCGCAAAAAAAGCCTGCGTCAGGTCCTCGGCGTTTTCCTTCGATTGCCCGGTGCGCCGGACGTAGGCGTAAAGCGGATACCAATAAGTGCGGCAGAGTTTTTCCAGCGCGTCGGCGGATTGCGGCGAATTTTTGTCGCGCGCCGAGAGCACGAGCGACCAATGCGTGGTAACAAACACAGGCTGCCGCGGCGCATCACTCCCGGTCGGGGTCGTGCCGGAGGTCGCAGCGTGCGAGGAAGTGCTCACGCCCCAAACTTAACGAACTGAAACTGAATCGCAAGCGTCCGCAATCCAGGAGAGGTCCTGATTCAGGGATGCGTTGGCGAAGCGGCGGTCGCAACGTCTTTCACCGAAACGAACTTGTCCTGTGGATCAAACGTGAAGACCTGGTTGTTCGTCATAGTGTCCTTGTCCCAGATCTTCGCGCGGTATTGGTAGCGGATGGACGAGTTCCCCTTGTCGTCCGTGCTCGCCTGGCCCCACTCAATCGTGTCACGCGCGGTGATGTCCCGGTAGTTGTGCGCAAAGAAGTTTTCGACCAGGGCTTTCAACGTTGTTCGCCCGCGCCGGTTGAAGTCCCCGTGCGGAACGTGAGAAGATAAGGCACGGCCGGTTTGCCGTTGGTATCTATGAAGCTCTTGAACTTGTCGTTGTTCAGCCAGATGGCGTAGAACTTGTCAGGCTTCAAGTTCACGGGAAGCACACAGGTGCAGCCATCCGACAGATAGCGCGGCTTGCCGATGGTCTCGGGATAATTATCCTCGTTCCAGATGCTCCAGGACCAACTGCCGTCCTGCATCGGTTTGCTGTAGGTGACCCGGATTTCCGTCAGGGCAGGATCAACCCCCGCCCCGCCCGCCATGGGAACCGTGCGCACCACTACGGGCGGGGCTGATTCGAGCGAAATTTTCTCTGTGCCCTCGTCCAGATGCCGGATCCAAGTCAGCGGTTTTTCCAAACCTAGAGCCGCGCATTCCTGGACCCGGTCTGCGTCCTTGATTTTCAGGGCTTTCTGGTACCACGGGATGGCCTCGTTCCGGTTCCCCGCCCGGTCTTCGATATACCCTAGATAGACATAGACGTAACAGAGCAACTGGGAGTCGAGGGTGTTCTTGTCCTTCTCGACAATCTCCAGCAGCAGTTTTTTAGCCTGAACGGTGTCCTTCTGTTCCCCGGTCAGCGCTACCCGCGCTTTTTGAAGTTTCATTTCTCCGGCGCTTTCGGCGGCCAGGAGCGGACCGACCAGCAGGCACGCCAGGCAAATCGCGATGGCCGGCCTCATTATGTATTGCAGCAAGGCAAAGATTCGTTTCATAGGTGAAGTTTTGGTTGTGGATTGCATTGGTTGTGGATTGTTGACGAATATCGGGTCATTTCCGGGTTTCGAAAATCAGCAGATACGGCACCGCCGGCTGGCCGTCGGTGTCCTTGAAGTCGTGGAACTTGCCGCTGTTGAGCCAGATAGCGTAAACTCTGCCTGGCTTGAGCTTCACCGGCAGCGCGCAGGTCCGGCCATTCTCCAGGTAGTGCGCCGAACCGGTCGTCTCGGGATAATACTCTTCACCCCAGGCGGACCATGACCAACTGCCGTCTTGCATCAGCTTGCTGAAGGTGACCTGGAGTTCGGTCAACGCGGGATCAACCCCCGCTGTGCCGGATTCGGGAACCGTTTTAATAATTACGGGCGGTGCTGTTGGAACCGGCGCTTTGGCCGCGTCATGGGGTTCGTTGGCAACCGCTCCGGCGGCAGGTTTGGTTTCGCCCGGTCCCGGGTTCAGGTATGCTTTTACGGAAAAAAAGCCGACGAGAACCACCGTTAGAATCAGCACCACACCACCAACGATGATGGGGGCGATTTTTCTGCCGGCTGGTTCACCAAATAGGATGTGATGTTTGAGGCGATGAACGCTTTCAATCAGAACGGCGAAGCCAATGAACCCGAAGAATCCGGCGAAACCGAACATCCATTTCCACCCGGGAATGAATCCCAACGCGGCCAGACAGCCCAGGACCCATCCGGTGCGCGCAACATTGAGAGCAAACCGTGAGGTAAACGTTAACCCAAACGAAGGCGGAAACAGCGGAGTGCCCAGCCCGGCTTTGTTGGAAGTTGTTGCCGCGGCTTGTGGGGCTGAAGTTCCCGCTATCGTCTCCACCGCCGTTTTTACCTGGCTGGCCTGCTGGTAGCGCAATTCCGGTTCCTTCGCCAATGCACGCAGCACCACTTCATCCAGCCGCACGTCAATTTGCACCCCGCGCGTGCAAGACGACGGTGGCTGGAATTTTCCGAGCGGCAATTCGCCGGTGAGCATTTCGTAGAACACGACGCCCAGCGAATAAATGTCCGCGCGATGATCCACGGTTTGCGGTTTTTCGACCTGTTCCGGCGCCATGTAATGCGGTGTGCCCACCACGTCACGCACGCCGGTCAGCCGGAAATCTTTCGGTTCCTGTCCCAGAATTTTCGCGAGGCCGAAGTCGGCGATTTTCACGCGGCCCTTTTTGTCGAGCAGAACGTTTTCGGGCTTGATGTCGCGGTGGACGATGCCCTCGTCGTGCGCGAACTGGAGCGCGGCGCAGATTTGCGGGATGATTTCCAGCGCCTCGCGCGGCGGAAGTTTGCCCGCCTGTTCCACCTGCCGCAGGTTCGGCCCGTCCACGTATTCCATGATGAAATAATGAACGGGCGTGGTAGGGACGCGCTGCTGCGCGTCCTGGCCGAGCGGCAGCTCGGCCCTACCGAAATCGTAAACGGCAACGATGTTCGGATGACTCAATTTGGCGAGCGCGCGCGCTTCGCGGGTGAACCGTTCGGCAAAATCCAGGTCGCCGCCGGAGCGCGGCGCAAGAATTTTGAGCGCGACAAAACGATCCAGCGCCGGCTGACGCGCCTTGTAAACCGCCCCCATGCCGCCCTGGCCGATGAGCTCAATAATTTCGAGCTGGGGAAACAAGCTGGCGAGGTCGGGAATCGTGGGCGGCACGAACGGCGGCGTGCCGGGCGGCGCGCCGCCTTCGGTCGCGATGCCGCGTTGCAGCAGGCAGGCCGGGCAAAGTCCTTCCGACACGTCCGGTTTCAGTTCCGCGCCGCACTGGGGGCATTTGCGGCGGTTGATTTGAGTTGGCTGAGCGGCGGGATTTTTCTTTGATTCTTCAAGACGTATCCGCGCCTGCTTCTTGTTCAACAATAGAATACCTGCCACGAGACCAACGACATAAATTGGGATGAGCAATAACTTGTAAAGGCCCGGAATCAGGCACATGCCGGACACAAACGTCAGGACAAAAATCCAACACGCAATGCTCGCTTTGATGACGAAGGCACGTTCCCGTGGACCATTCGTGTTCTTGATGCTGAAGTATGTGCCAAGCAATCCACCTGCCACGCCGACAATTCCACCGACAACGCCTCCGATAAGTCCTATAAGTCCTGGATTCATATCGCGCCTTTCATTTTGCGATTTGATTTGGCCGAAATCACGTTTTTATGGCGACAAATGCCGCGTTCACCCGTTACTGAAGAAAAACCAGCCGAAGGTTACGGGAAAAATTTCAATTCCAGTGGCAGCCGACGTGAGGAGGCTCTGAAATATTTTTCCATTCTTCATTCTGCATTTGAAATGAGCCGTTGCCTCGGCGGCTACGAAAATAGGGCGGAATTCACCCCGCCAGCGCCGCAAACAAATTTCGGATTTCGTCCTCCACCTCGC
>OBLU010000831.1_pt1 | contig 28964 bp, 23 predicted proteins | sample 1518681 | NCBI WGS metagenome assembly OBLU01 (sample SAMEA3539304, study PRJEB22396) | soil metagenome | biome: tundra; feature: field; material: soil | place: USA | collected 2010-05 | depth 0.15 m
GGTCATGTGCGGATCGCCCCATCCGCCGCCGCTGGACGTGGTGTGCGGCGTGAAGTGTCCGTCGCATGTGTGAGCGGTGTTGCCCACCTCTGTCACCGTGAGTGTGAAGCTGGAGGTGGTCACCACGGCCGCCCCCGTGCCGCTAATCGTCACCTTTGTCCCCTGTGGCTGTTCCGTTGTGTTATTTGGATCGTCGATGCCGGGCGGGATTGTTACAGTCATGCCGGCGCACTTGTATTCGGTGGACGTATTCTTGGTGCAGCCGGCGGCGGGCTGGAACACCCAGTAGCTGGTGCCGGTGACGGTCGCCCCGATGTTGGGGTCGGTGGCGGCCGGGACAGGCTGGCCCGTCCCGACAGCATACGTGATGTTGACGTTGTTGCAGGGGTTGACGATAATGTTGTGCACCTGTGCGTACGCAGTACTACCGGCGAACATCGTCGAAAGCAGCAGCAGCGACGCGCGCCGTGCAGCTGACGCAGTGGGGGAGAGAGGTATCGTGAGATTCATGTAAGGTTCCCTTCTTGAAATTTGTAGGCCATTCAGGTACCACTTGTCTTGCGCGTTACTCGAGCCAATGCACGAAGATCCTTTCGCTGAGCCACGGCGGCGCGACCACCCCAAGACCCCAAGGCAGCCGCGCGAGGAGCACGTCCTGCGCATGCCGCTCGATGGTGAGAAGCCAGCCCGAGTCCACATCTTCGAGCTTCCCTTCCCGCAGAAAGAACTGCTCGCGCATCCACTCGGCAGAACTGCTGCGCAGCGCGGTCCAGTGCTTGAGCACCGCATCCAGCAGCAGCTCGCATGAGGCGATGTCGTCGTCCTGGAGCGGCACGGGCTCGAGCGGCTCCTCCAACGCGGCGCCGCAGAGCGCCTTCGCCAGGACCAGCTCGTATTCGGCTACGTCCAGGCGGCCGAAGGTGAGAAACCCGATCAGGTGCACGGCGCGGTGGCGCGCTTCGAGATCGCGAAAGACCCGGCCTTCCAGGAGACCGCGTTCGCGAAACAGTTGTTCCAGGAACGGATGAACCAGAACGATGCCTGCGCCCGGAAGGTAGATCGCCTCTTCTTCTACTTCGCCCAGGGGACTCTTCGAAGCGCCCGCCGGTGGCGGTGAATCGGCGGTTGCGCCGCGGTTTCGCTCGCCGGTGGCGGTCCGTCCTTCCGTCGTGTCGCGTTCCGGCGGCGCCGCGTCGGTCTGTGACTCGAACCACCCGCGCCAGGGCTCGGGAAGCTCAAATTCTTCGACCGTAGGGCTCCGGTCCGCGCGCTCCCCGCCCTCATCCGGCGCCGGGCGGAAGGGGCGGGGCGGCACCCCGTCGTGCGAGTCGAACGTGTGGCGCAGAGCGGTTAGCTCACTGACGAGCCTCGGACCGCCGTGCGGCGAACGGCATTTGCCCGTGGCAGCCCAATCCAGCACCACGGTCCAGAACCCGCGACGCCAATTCCGGCGCGTATCGGCGGCGAGATGGTTCGGCGTCAATTCCGCCAGCGCCCGCGCCGCTTCGGGCACGCCCGACCAAACGGCGATCGCCCGATCCAGAAAGCCGTCATCGACGGAGTACACCAGCCGCGATCGCGCCCGCGGATCCGAGACTACTGCTTCCCGCAGCCTGTTCCAGTCCGCCTCGCTAACGTTCGGCAAAAGGCCGGTCCAACTCTTCGCCGGCGCGGCGGACCACCACGGCAGGCGTCCGTGCGCCAGGAAGAAGAGGAACTGCCGCCATCCCTCCGCGGGCTGCCGGTCGGCGCGACGCTCCTCCGGCGATTCCGGAACAGCCGTGAACTGCGCGAGCGTTCGGGTGAGCTCCGCCACCAGTCTCATGCGGAATTCCGACACCCACTCGCCGCCGCCCATCGTTCCCAGATCCAACTCCAGGCGTTCCACCTGCAACAACTCGTCCGGGCCCGCTACCCGATCGAACACACGTTCCAGCTCGGGAGCGGCACGATCCCAGAACGGGCCGGCCAATGCCTGATGCACCGCCGGGCCTTCCGAGCTCGCGCCGATGGTGAGCTCCACAATCTGGCGTTGAATGCGATGGCGATTAGGGCGTGTCATTGGCGATGGCATTCAGCGACTCCACCATGGCGTTTCGCGCGGCATTGACCGTGGCGGCGGGAGCGCCGGGAATGAGCACGGAATCGAGCCAGGCGAAGTAGCGCTGCTCGAAAGCGTCGAAGCTGGCGGGCGGAACCGGGCTTCCGGGGCTGGCCCGGTCCACCCAATAGACAGTTGGCATCACATGCGCGGGGCATGCCTGCTCAATCGCGCTCTGGGCGTAGTTGCGGAACTCGGGATCGCGAAACCGGTCCGGAGTGAACGGCGTCGTCGGCGCCGTTCGGCGGGGCAGCGAAAAGTCGCGCGCGTAGCCGGAGGGAAAGACCAGCGAGATCCTCTGGCTGTAGGGATCGCGCTCCCGGGTCGTCGGTCCCGTGGGAAGCGAGAGAAAGGTGTCGCTGCTGTTCCGCGGCCGCAGCAGCAGATGTTCGATCAGAAAGACGCCCTCCGCGCTATACGTGCGGTAGAGAAGCTCCACAGTCGCCGCAAGTGCGCTCGCGGCATCGTCGCTTGATGCCAGAGCCGCATCGCGAACCGCAATCACCGCTGTGGAGGGATCCTGGAGCCGATACGTGAATTGGCTGGCCGCCGGGTTCGTGATGGAATAGTTCCATTCGTCCATGCCGTACCGCAGGACCTGGCGGATCGAATCCTGCGCCAACTGGGTCGCGAGCGCGTCTGTGGCGGCGACGAAACGGATCGGGCTGTTCAGCAACCCCTGCCCGGTGTTCGCGAGTAGTTCGAACAGACGCCAGCGTTTTCCGAACTGCCCGCCGCCGGGAGGATCATCGACGATCTGGAAGTTCACGCTGCTCGCCGTGAGCAGTTGACGGCGTTGCTGCTCGCGAATGCCCGTGAGATACGCGATGAGCCGTTCGAAAGGCGCCTGTGACGACTCGGACCGCAATTGCGCGAAGACTCCCGCGATCTGTGCCCCTGCCGCGTTGGCAGCGGGGTCGCCGGCGAATGTCTGCGTGCTTTCCGCAACCACCTGCGCCGCGGCCGTCAATCCATCCATCACGTGCAAACGCCGCTGGCCTCCGCCGATGTCCACGACGGCATATAGCGCAGGCCGGGCCGCGAACGCCAGCGCGCTTTCGGCGGCTATCTGCGCGGCCGCCTCGGTGTCGAACGCGACCGCGGAGCGCAGACGTTCCTGGTTATCGGGCGTCAGGTGCCAGGTGTATCCGGTGGCGCCGGACGTGATTTGCAGGAGATCGGTGTCTCCGAACAGTGGATTGCTGTTTGCCAGCAGGCGGAAGGCGTTGAGCTCCGGCGCGTCCGCCAACAGCCCCGCTTTGAGGCGTATCAGTCGCGCGTTCGCGGCGTCGCGCCGCGCGGCGGTGGCCGCCGCCTGTTGACCGGCAGGCAGATTCGCCGCGGCAAGCTCCAACTGGGCCCACCGGTGCAACTCCTGGCCGAGCGCGACCATGTCTTCGCCCTGGCGCGCCAGCAGGTGATCGAGCATCCGGTTTCGGCGGTCGAGCATCTCCGTCGGCGTTTCCGCCGCATTGTGCAGGGCGTCCGCCACTGGATTGTCCGGGTCGCTGATGAACGCGGCCCAATTGCCGGAGAGCGGAAATCGTCGCAAAAGGCTCTGCACGCCCGGCAGGTCGAACGGCGGCCTCGTGAAGTACGTGGTGTCTTCCGCTGCGTCGCCCGAGAAGAACCGATTGATGTTGCCGAGCTGTGTGGTGACGTCTCCGAGGATCTGCTCGAACAATAGGAGATACCCCTTCAACTGCTTCACCGCCGCCTGTCTCGCGAGTCCGGCGCTGTCGGGCAGCTCCGCCTGGCCGGCGCCGTAGATGGCCGGCAACTCGTTTTGCAGCGGCGTGTAATCCTCCACCGGCAGCGAATCGCCGTCCGCCACCGGCCAGACCGGAGATGTGTCACCCGTGCGCAACCCCAGGTCGGCCGCCTGTTGCAGGCCGAGGAAGAGCTGCTCCACGCGGTTGATGTCGTAACTGACCTCGGAATCGTTGCGCACCAGCACGATCCGTGATTTGGCGATGCTCAGGCGCGGCCGGTAGTGCTGGATATCGACCAGCTTCAGGCAGGTTTCCGCGTCGGAGGTAATCGGACGGTTGTTGATGAAGTTGGTCAGGGCCAGGTCGGTCACGGCGACGATATCGCGGCCAAGCGGATTCTCCTGGGTCACCACATCGGTATCCGCCGGGCTGCGCCGGCGCATGATCAGACGCAGCACGTCCGAGAGAAACAGGACCGCCGGATGCGTAACTGCGAGGGCGCTCGGGTCCAGAAAGCCGTTGCGCAGCAGCGGGCCATCGTAAATGCCGCCGGGATCCGGCTGCGTGCTCATTCGGGTGGCGAGCGAATCGAACTGCACGCGGGGTGAGAGCATCTGGTCCAGGTCGTCGAAAATCTCGGCCAGGAGCTGCTCCAAGTCGATACCGCCGGTCACTTCGATGCGCGCCCGAACCGCGATTTCCTGCACCCGCGCCACGCCGATTCGCACCGCCTGCTCGGCGAGATTTCGCCATCCGGAGAGATAGCTCTGGATCTGATTCACCGCCGCGGCGGCCTGCTTCACCCGGTCGGTGAATAGAAGAACAGGCGCGCCTGCCGCGGCGGACTCCACGGCCGTGCGTACAGCCACCAGAATTCCGGGAACCACGGCACCGGGCTGTGAGAGCACCGTCGTGATCTGAAGCAGGGCCCAGGTGACGACGTGGTCGGGTCCAGCGGAGGTCGTGTAGCTAACGTCCAGCTTCCCGAAGTAGCTTTGCGACTCCGGCAGCGGGCGCCAGAAGATGACGCCGTCGGGAACCATCGCCACGGCGGTGACCACCGCGCCTTGCCGGAAGGGCGCGGCTTCCGGCTCGTCCCAGAACGGCAATGCGAGATCGACGGCGTAGTTCTGGCCGCCGGAAGAGACCGAGAACGAATACGTGTTCGAGTTCAGATCCCGATCGGCCAGCTCGACAAGCACCTCGTAAAGCCCGCCCGGCCGGATGCGGGCGGTGCCGGGAGTGTAGGTCAGGGGCGGATCATTGCCCACGAGCTCGTAGAACTGGACTTCCCCGTCCGCCGGCAGGAAGATCTGCGCGTCGCTCACCAGCGGGTGATCGAGCAGCACACCCCGCAGATCCAGAGGATTGACCGGCCCCACGGGCAAGACGCGATGCGCGGGCACGAGGTCGGCTGCCCGATTCGATTCGCCGCTGCGCAGCAGGTCGCTGATATCGAGCTGAACCCTCAAGCCCAGCTCGGTCATGGCGTAACTGCAGGCCTCCAGGATCGTGATGCCTGGATCGTGGAGGTTGTGATCGGTCCAGCTTTCGCCGGCCCACTGGCGGATCAACTCCATCCCGCCCTCGCGGAGGGCGGAGTAGTTCATGGATACCTGTGCGGGCGGGGCGCTCGAGATGGTGACCGGATCACTCATAAAGGAGGTTCGGCTACGCGGTAGCGGATGCGATCGACGGCTTGTTGGCCGCCGCGGCGAGCTCCTGCTCCAGGTGCTCGACTTTGGCGGCAAGCTCCTTCACGGCGTTGATCAGGACAAACGTCAGCGCCGCGGGATCGAAGACTCGCAGATCGTCAAGCGACGGATCGTCCGCTACGTTTACGCGCTGGACGGTTTCGGGAAAGACCGTCTCGATCTCCTGCGCAAGCACGCCAACGCCGGGCCGGCCAGCCGGCGTGCCTGCGCGTCCGTTGTATCGAAAGCGCACCGGCCGCACCTGGCGCAACTCGGATAAGCCCAGATCGAGATCGCGCACGTCCTCCTTGACCCGGGCATCGGATGTACCCCAGACATTGGATGGGACTTTGAAAACATCTCCGTTGACTTGAAAGACCGCCCCCGCCGGTGCGCCAGGCAGATCGGCCTCGCTACCGACCACGACATTGCCGGCGGCGGACACACCCAGCCGAATCGAAGTTCCGCCCTGCCGAAAGCCGATGACCTGTCCGGTGGTCGCATTGATGTGCGTTGCCCCATTTGGAGATTGGCGCAGCGCGAAGTTGGTGTTGACGCTCACCGCTGCCTGAGCCTGATTGGAGATTACGGCGAAGCCGCCGGAAGCGGCACTGCCGTTCGAGCAGACGACGCTGCCGAATCGCACCTGATCGGCAACCGCGCCCGTCGTTCCCAAGGGCACCTCGAGGCGGAACGTCGGAGCCACCGTAAAGGTCCCGATCCCGACGTTCCCATCGTGCGCGACCGCAGCCGGGGTTGTCGTGGGAGGCGGCTGGAAGGCGCCGGCGCTGCCGGCCGCGACGTTGACCCAGGCGCCGCCAGTGAAGACCTGCAGCTGATTGCTGTTGAATCGCAGTCCGCCGGCGACGGCGCCCGCGCTATCGCCCAGTCGGACGCCACGGGGCAGCAAGAAATTCCCGTCGCTGTCGAAAGAGACGCCGTCAGTCTGCTTGTTGACGAAGCTGTCGATCAGGTCGCTGAAATCCGCGCCTGAAGGCCGCTCGCCGTCCTTAAACTCCGGTTTGAGAAAATCTCGCGTTCGTTCGCTCATAGGTTCTCCGCAACTGTTGTACTTCAGCCAACGCCGGCGCGCCGTTCATGACGCCGCCACCGGCTGCACAATCAAATCCAATCCCACGGTCATGTAACCAATCCCCAGCGTGATCGCGCCCGGGCACACCTCGGAGCCGGCAGCCACCGCCCTGATCAGGTGCTGGGGGTGCGACACGAGGATTGCCTGGGGCTGTGTCGTCTCGGCCACCTCGACGCCGCGCCCGACGACGAAATCGTCGTTGACCGCCATTTGGGAAATGGCGGGCTGAGGCTTGGCCCGGATGAAGAAATCCACGCCGATGGTCATCGAACCGATGCCGTCGCGCGGCGGACCATCGAAGCTGTGATAGAGGTTGAAATCGGTAAGGTGGTCGACGTAGTCGCGGCCTTCCACGAATGCCAAAATTTCCGAGCGGTAGATTCGGGCGCCGAACAGGATGTCGACGCCGTCCTGATACGCCCAGGGGGAGAGGAACCGCCGCAGGTCGGCGTCCAGTACCCCGGAGTAGTATCCCGGGTCGCGACCCGTCTGGAATACGACGTTCGCCTCGACGCGGAGACGCTCGAACACCGGTTGAATGGCATGTACGGTCGCGAAAGCCGACGTCAGCCCGGCCACACACTGCTCGATCTCTTCCATCAGCACGGCGCTGGCCCGCGGCTCCAGCACGTTGACGGCGCCCGTCCTTTGCACGTTCGGCACGATCACCAGCGCCGCCTCTCCGGCCTTGAACGATCCGGTTGCATCAGTGTGGGGCAGGCACTTGACCTTGAAGACTTCGGGAAAGGCTTCGAGCACGAGCCGCTCCAGATCCCATGCGGTGACCGCGCGGTTCCGATGACGCAAACGTTCGCTGATGCGCTGGAAGTACCCGGTGTCGCCTTCGAGTCCCCGCCCGGCGAAGGAAGGACTCGGCTGCTGGACGGCTTGGATGTTCGCGTTCCGCTTCACCAGCTTGGTGATGGTGCCGGCCGGCAGCGGGGTAAGGAGGTGCTGCACGTAATCGTCGATGGTCAGGCCGGTGGCGGGCTGAAACTGCGCCAATGCGGCATTCGGCTTCACATCCACCGTTCTCGAAGCGCTCTCGGGAGGGAGCTGGATGACCGCCCGCAGCCAAATCAGGCCGGAGGTCAGGCTATCGTGATCGAGAGCGGCGTCTGACGGCACCGCAATCGCGATCAGACCCGCCTTCTGAAAGCCCTCGGTGCTGTCGAGCACTGCGGACGAGTTCAACGTCTGCCACGAATCTCCCGCGGCGAGATAGCTCCACTGCGCGTCGCCGGGTTTCAGCACCTGTGTCGAGGTCGCCGTGCCGGCGTCGATCTGGAACAACAGCGGGAGGTTGGCGGGCGGCGTCACCTGCCCGATGCCGAGGTACAGCGCCGCCTGCCCGTCGATTTCCGGCACCACGCGCGCGGCCGCTTGCGTCCCCGCCCGTGTGACGCCGAAAGGGCCCACGATGAGAAACGTGGCGGCGCTGTGAATGTCGCCCGGAACCAGAACCGCCGTCGCGCTGTAATCGAGGGACAGGCTTTTGAGAACGGGGGTGTACGGGTCGCTCGGCAAAGCCGGCTTCGCGTTCGGTGACGCCGGCGTCCACTGGGCCAGGGCAATGGCACTCTGCGTGTACCGCCGGGGGAATGCGCTGTGGCCAAACGCCTCAAAGGGAATCGTCGAGGCATATTGGGCCATGTCAACTCGATTGGGCTCGTTGAGCATGAGCCGCACGAAGCCGAATTTGCTGCCGGTATCGAACGATTGGAGTGGTCCAAGATCCGGCTGCTCTTCGTACGGGGTTCCCGCGAACGCCGAATCGAAATCGCTCGATACGGCCTGGATCGTCTGCGGATCGGTCGTCACCGGGGAGAAGAGACGCTGGTTCGCCGAAAGGAGGCGGAATTGGCGACCGTAGAGCAGATCCAGGTTCGCCTGAAAGAATGCGTAGAAGTTGTCCGAAAGCGCGGCGTCCACGTAGTCGAAATACTGGCGGTAGTGGACGAAGAGATCCGGCGGAGGCGACTTCCACTCCAGGCGCACACCAAGTGAAGTCAACCTCTTCGCGAACACTTCGCTGCTGCCGATGTAAAAGGTCGAACCGAGCTGAGGCTGACTGCCGAACAGCGGCATGGCCTGGCTCGAGTTCAGCGGCCCATCCGTGTTCTGGACCACCAGCGTGCGAACACCCTGGACCGCGACCGACATCTCCACCTGCTTGACTACCAGGCCGTCGAGCGTTTCATAGATGCCGGTGGCGCCCTTTATCAGGCAGCGCAGCAGCGGGCCGGCCGCCGGTCCTGGCCCGTGCAGCTTCGGGTCGAACGCGACCACCGCCGTCGCGGCTTCGCCGAGCGAAACCGTGAGAGAGAGCGCCGGATTCCCAAAAGCATCTTTGTCGATCAGATTGGCTTGAAGGCTGTCGGCCGCCAGCCAGCCTTTCGCGCCCGTGAGCGTGACGTCGAGCGCATACCCGATGTCCTGGGCAACCACCGGCGTGGACGGCGGGGCGAGATGAGCGAGGATTCTGATGGTTCTGCTGCCCTCCGCCAGGCTCAGGATCGGCGCCGCCACCGCGAACCCCAGGGGCGCTTCGGTCATGTATCGCTGGGTGACATCGAGGTCGAGCTGTCCCGAGCCAAACGTGTACTTGCCGGGGCCTTCGAGGTCGGAAAAGCCTTGGGCCATGAAGAAGCGCCGGTTCTTGAGGCGATCGAGCTCCATCACCAGGCGCGCGATACCGCTCACCGTGGCCGCCGTGACCACCACATCGTTTTGCGTCGCGTAGACCAGCGCGCGCCCCTTCTCGTCTTTGCCGGCGTCCAGCAGCGTGCCGGCCGGAAGCAGTGTCGGAGCCGCATTCCGCGCCAGGGTGAACAGGACGTGAACGTCGTCGGGCGTGGCCGCCAGCGGTTGAATCCCGAGCGCCGTCCCGTAGTAGTAGCGCAGGTGCCTTACGGTGAGTTGATTGAGATCGCCTTGCAGGTTCTGGAACACTTTCAGAAAGGCGAGGAACAGGACCAGGTGCGGGGGCCAGTTCGCGCGTCCGTCCAGCAAGGCTTCGAGCTGCGCGGCAGGCACCACCTGGCCGGTCGCCGGATCCAGCAGCGATTCCACCAGCGGACGCCAGTCGCCGGTGGATTGGCCGCTCAGGTCGTAGTAACGGACTTCGGCGGCCACATTCCTTGCGTACTTCACCAGGTCGGAGAACGCCCGCTCGTCGGGGACGATGTAATCGGCCTCCAGCGCGGGCAGGAGGCGCTGCAACTGGTTCGTCCCGTCCGACCGCAGCAGGTTTCCGTAACGCCGAAACAGGTCCGTGCTCATACGTTCGTCGCCTGAGTGAGGTAGAACGGGTACACCAGATTGGTCCGCGTGTTCGTCGTCTTAATCGTGTAGTCGATCCGTATCAGAACCAGCCCCTCCTGGTCGGGCTCGGTCTCGAAGTTGACGCTGTTGAGTAGGATCCGCGATTCGAAGAACAGAATCGCCATCTCGATCTCCCGCGCCAGGTACGCGGCAAAGGATGTGGATAACGGCTCGAACATCAGCGAGCCGCGCTTCCAGCCGAACGTCGGATTGAGCACCCGCTCGCCGGTTTGCGTGGACAGCAGGATGTCAAGGCTCTGCAGGATGTCCGTTTCCGCCTCCACCACGGTCACGGCCCTGCCCTGGTTGGCAAAGGTCACCGGAAAGGCCCATCCTTTTCCTAGAAACTGCTCGTCCGCCACGGTCAGCCTCCGATCATCACCGTGAAGCAGCCGAGGATAATGCTGCCGCCGTGCGCCGTCTGATCGCCGAGCCGGGCGGCCGGCATACTGCCGATCGTGACAGTGCCGCTGCCGGCGGCAACAGTGTCCGGCGGTCCCGTGCACGTCAGCATGTCGCCCACGCGCAACGCGGGCATGCCGCCGATCAAGACAATCGGCTCGCCGGGCGGCAGGGCCGGGCCCCCGACGTGCGGCACCACGCCCGTCACCATCGGACAAACATGCATATCGCCGGCTCGCGCTGCTGGTGGCATCTCTCTCGTCTCCTCAATTGATCATGACCATCGATCCCTTGACAGTCAGTTGGCCGCTGCTCGAAATCTCCGCGGTGCTGGTGCCTTTGACCGTCGCGCCGCTGGTCGCCTTGATTGTCACGTTCATCCCATCGGCCTTGAAATCCGAGTCGGCCTTGATCGTCACGGCCTTCTTGCTCGTCAGCGCGATGCCGTCCTGGTTCATCACGATCGAGTTGCCGTTCTGATCCTCCAACTTGACCCCTCCGTCGTCGTCGCTCAGTGTGAGGCGGTTGCCTCCGGGCGTCTCCAGGATCGCGGCCTTCTTCTTGTCGTCGATCCGCAGAGCCACCTTGCTGCGCGAGACGTATCCCTTGAGGTCGTTGTCGGCGGTCGGCGTGATCGGCGGCGCTTTCGCGCCGCTGTGGAGCATACCGAGCACCACGGGCTGCCCCGGGTCGTCGTCAAAGAAACCCAACACCACTTCGTCGTCCTTCTCCGGACGAAAGACGGTCCCTCGCTGATCGCCGGCGTCGAGCGTAGCAACGCGTGCCCACACGCCGTGTTCATCCATTCCCGCGAGCGGGACTTTCACCCGGATGCGATGTTCGTTACCCGGATCACTGGCCAGTTCGGTGACGATGCCGATCTGCAAGCCATGGACGGCGGCCGCCAATCCCGCGGCCGGCAGATGACTCATCGCGACGCGCTCGGCGTGGGTCTCGCGCGGCATCCCGAACTCGGCGTCCGTGGTCCAGTTGCCGCCGCTGAACTCGTGGCGCACCCCGCTGACATAGACCGTCCCGTTGAAACGATCGCTGAGCCGCGACAGCGTAAGCACCGAGCCCGGCCGCACCGCGGACAGCCCTCGAAAGCGCACCCGGCCGCACGCGGCCGCGAGGCGCGCGCGCAGCATCGCGCCGTCAGCAAGCGCCTGTAGCTCGTCCGAGGCTAAAGTGCCGCCGTGCCACAGAAGATCCTCTTTTCGGCCGGCCGCGTCGCTCAGTGTGCCTGCGCTGAGGTTGCCGTTGCCGCTCCACTGGGGATCCGCCGCCGAAACGTCCAGCAGCGACTGTCCCGAAGGATCCCACGCCTGTGCCCGCACTCCGCCGGTCTGGGTTCGCGCGTCGATCTCGGCATCCAGCTCGAGCACCGTTGCGCCGAAGCCGATATCCGCCACCGGGTTGCCGTCGAGCGACGGTTTGGCGCTGCTGACTTTGCCCGCGTCCACAAAGCAGAGCTGGCCCGCCGATTCCAGGCGGGTGACCATGAAATCCCAATCGGTGGCCTGGTATTGCAGAAGCTGCGGGTGGACCACCGTGGTGGCCAGGATATCGCCGGCCGAAACGCCGTCACCCGAGTAGGCGTTCAGCACCGTTGTCGCGACGTCGCTGTCGCTCTGATTCTCGAAATAGCGGTTCCGCCGGACCAGGGTCATTTTGAACGCCGCGTCGCGGCACTCGACTTCGAGCCAGGAGGAGCCGCGCCGCACCACCACACGCTGACTGAGCACAACTCCACTGAACACGGGATCGGTCTGGCCGTGATAGCCGCCCTGGATGGAGATCGATGCTCCCGGAACGAACAGACTGCCGCTACTCTGGGCGAAATCGCCGCGGGCCGCATTGCCGTCGCCGATGCGCAACCGCGCATAGGGAATCCGGTTCGCCTGGCTGAGGATTTCCACGCCGAGAATCGCCACGGTTCCCGGCAGTTCGGCGTCGTCGACGCTGATCGTCAACGTTACGACGTCGGTCGCCGCGGTGATCGGCAGGGAACTCACGATTTCGCCACCTGTTTGTCGAGCGGCGGAAAGGAGAGGCGCGTCGCCGGCCGCAGCCGCCGGAAGTTGATCAGCTTGTTGACTCGCGCCACTTCGAGATAGAGTTGGGCGTCCGCATAGACGTCATACGCGAGCAACGGTAGCGTGTCGCCGTCACGAACGTCGCGCAGGTGGGTGAGATCCGGCGACTTGGCGTCTTTCTCTTGCTCGGCCTCGGCCTCCGGCACGTGCTCGCAGAACGTGCATTTTGCCACTGCGCGCAACGGCGTGCCGTCTTCCGCGAACAGCGTGAAGCGGTAGTCCACCGATTCCAGCACGCACGGAAATACCAGGGTTCCCCACACGAGTAGAAGCGCCCGCGGCCGGTGCTCCTCGCTCGAATAGTCGTATACAACCTTTTCGAACCTGGCGATTTCGTCCTGGACCACGAAGGGCTTGCTATGCGAAAGCGCCGACGCGATCGCCCCGACGAGTGGAATGTCCCCAAGCGGCGCCGGTTTCGGAATCACGCCAGTGCCGTCGAACAGGAACTCGAAATCGAGATCCACGGGATCGTCGTTCGCGTGGATCGCCTCGCCTTTCGTAAAGCCCAGTCCTTTGTTATACGTATAGTTCACCCGTCGATTGAGCGTATAGCTGCTGGGGTTGACCTGAACCGTATAACAGTCCGCGGCCGCGTCGGAGGTCTCCGGCTTATCGCCTGTTTTGGTCAAGGGTTTGAACGCGCGCAGCGTCAGTTTCTCGAGCTTGGCCGTGTTGAATAGTCCCATGTCACCGCTCCCGCTTGTCGGCGAGTATGCGCAGAACTTCCCGGACGCACTTCTGCACTACGTCGTCCCCGGCTTCCGCGTGCTGCCCGTACGGCGATTTCTTGTATCCATGCAACGGCTTGTGCCTGCGGCTCTCATGCCCGGCCGCCCCCGACGGATCGACCGTGGCGCGTATGACGAGTTCGCGGATTTCGATAGGCATGGCGCTCACAGACCGATAGCCGCGGCGGCGCCCGCTGCCGCATCCAGCGCGATGCTGGCCGGGTCGTAGTACTTGAAGTATTGGTAGTTCAGCGCCAGCGTCTCGACCAGGATCTCGTTGTTCGCGGCATTGATTCCCGAGATCTCCAGACGCTTCGGAACGGCATTCACGACGTACCAGTTATAGATCGGCAGGTGATTGTCGTCGAGCAGCGAGATCATCAGGTTCGTCGGCTTGTACTTGAATTGCTCCATCGCCTGCCGCGCCCATTGCAGGATCCCCGAGCCCAGAAACTTCCCCCGCTTGAGCACGAGCTCGCCGAACTGGAGGCTCTTCGGCAGTTGGTGCGCGAATCGGTTTTCGCCGCCTTCGGGCCAAGCCTCGAATTCCGTGCTGACGGTCAGGCCCGACACTTCCTGGAAGCGCACGTCGTTAGGAAACTGCAGCGCCAGTTCGAAAACCACCAGAAAGTGAAAGCCTGGATGTGGATAGTCCAGATCCATGCGTTACCCGTTCTCCATCGTCAGGCCTTCGTGCGTCAGCACCAGGGTCTCGATGGCGGTTTCGTTGCCGCCCGCGTTCAAATCAGTGGACGTGACCTTGGTCGGCCACGCCTTCTTGACCTTCCACACCACGACGGGATCGTGCGATTCGTTGAGCAGACTGATCGTAATGTCGCGCCGCTCCACCGTGTTCAGCGCCACGGTGTTCCACCATGCGTAGAACTCGTTGTCTCCTGCGAACACACCGCGTTTCAGTGTCAGATCGCCGAAGGTCTGCATGCCCGGCATGCGGGTCTTGTGATATTCCTTGCTCGCCCCGTCGCGGTATTCGATCTTCTCCGTGGTCACCTCCAGACCGGTGACTTCGGTGAAGCCGATCTTGGTGCCGCCCCACTGCACCTGAAAGTGGAATTTCGGCATCGGATAATCAGCCATATATCATCTCCTTGGTGATGTGTTTTGCGCTACGGATCTCAGGAAGTCTGCATCTTGTGCGAGAATCTCAGGACAATAAACTCCGCGGGCCTCACGACCGCCATGCCCACCTCGATGATCATCCGGCCCTCGAGAATGTCCTGCGCGGTCATGGTCTCCCCCAGCCCCACCTTGACGAAGAACGCCTGCGCCGGCACGGCGCCCGCCAGCGCGCCCTGCCGCCACTCTACGATTAGAAAGTTCTCGATCATGGCCCGCACGCGCACCCATGTGCCACGATCGTTGGGCTCGAAGACGAACGGCTCAGTCGCTTTCTTGATCGACTCCTCGGCCATGATGAAAAAGCGCCGCACCGGCACGTAGCGCCATTCGTTGTCGTTGCCGGCCAGCGTCCGCGCGCCCCAGACCAGGCAGCCCTTGCCGGCAAAGACGCGGATGGCGTTCACGCTCTTGCCCGTGTTCGTAACGTTCAGGTCTTCCTGTATCTGATCGTTGATCTTTACGGCGGCGGCGCTCACGTCCCCCAGGGACACATTGGCCGGCGCCTTCCATACGCCGCGCGTCCGGTCCACGAAGGCGTAAACGCCGGCGATTGCCCCTGATGGCGGGAGCAGTACCATAGTTCGGTTGACCTGACTGACGATGTCGCCAAAAACGGGGTGACTTGCAAATAGTTGATTCTCGGCTTCCCCGGAGAGGAAATCGGCCGCGGAGAACAGCGAGAGGACCGCCGCGGCGAGCGGTTCGAAATAGGTCCGCAGCGCCACCCCCGCATTGAGCGCCGTCTCGCGCAGGTTGGCGCCCTTGAAGACATCGGCGTTGGCGGCAATCGCGGTGACGGTGGCGTTCGGCTTGATCCAGTCCGACCCGTTCAGGCTCGCGTAGTCGGTCGCCACGTCGGTGGCCGCCCGGGTAGACGAGACGGCGCTCATCACATCGGTGTTCTTCTCGTAGGCAACCAGCCCGCTTACGGTCGCCCGGAGATCGGTGTTGCCTTTCAAATCGGTGATCGCCAGCGAGAGCCCCGCCGGCAGCCCAACGGTCGTCTCGAGCGCGCGCAAGCCAAGCGCGATGGCGCGCCCCAGCAGCAGCAGATTGGTGAACCGCTGCCGGACGTCCGCATCCGTAGCGGCGGAGGGCGCCTGCCGCAGCCTGTCGAGCAGCGCCGCGAATTCATCCGTCAACTGCGCGAAGTTGTCGCGGGTCAGCGTCAACGCGCCGGGGTTCGTCATGGCGCCCACGTTCACGGCGCTCACCACGGTGGCCACTGTCGAATCGGCCCCGCGCACCGCACCCGGCAGGGCATCCAGAACGGGGTCGCCCGTCAAGGCGTCGATGGTGGCATTGGAAATCGCGCCCAGCGCCGGCGTAACCAGGCTCAGTTGCCGGAAATGCACATCCGGCGTATAGATCGTCTGGAGCCACGGGTAATACGCGGCCCCGTATTTGAGGCTGTTGGTGCCGACGTTCTGGCGGAAATTCGCGATCGGGTCAAGCGCCAGAGACGCGGGCTGATCGCCCTGGCACAGATCCATGATCACGAACCGGTCCTGCAGCGTTTCGCACTGTGCCAGCGCCGCCACCTGCAACGCGCCCATATTGGCAACGCTCAACGACACGCCGTCGGGGAATACCAGCAGCGTGGGATCGTCTACCGGCGCGACGCTGGTCAGGCCGCCAAGCAACCCCGTAGTGCTCGTGCCCAAAGCCGGCGCGTCGGTGTATGCTCCCACCGAGACGATGTAGCATGGCCCGCCGCCGTTGGCGTAGTAATGGCGGACGCAGCTGAAGAGGCGATACCGCCGCTCGGTGTTGCCGGCATTGAGCGGCGACACCGCTCCCACCGCGTTGCCCGCGGTCGTGTCCAGCACCACTTGGTACATGGCCGGCACGAAGTCCCCGCCGAACAGAGCTTGATAATCGAGCAGCGACGTGATGCGCGTGGGCACAAACGTGAGATTGTTCCCCCCCGCATCGACTGCCGTCTCCGTGTACCCGATGAATGCAGGAATGGCGGTTTCGACGGCGACCACTGAGGGCGCCAGCGTGGTGATTTCTTCGACGTAAACTCCGGGTGTTTTGTAAGCCATGGCGACTCTCTGCTCCCGCTTTACCTGCTATGGAATTGCTCAACCGCGATGCTCCGGCTCACGCCTCCTGCATCTTGTGAGAGAACTGCAGGACGATGAATTCGGCAGGGCGAACCACGGCCATGCCGATCTCCACGATCATCCGGCCCTCGAGAACGTCCTGGGCGGTCATGGTGGTTCCGAGCCCCACCCGCACGTAGAACGCGTCTGCCGGCTTCGCCCCGGCCAGCGCGCCCGCCCGCCATTGCACCACCAGGAAGTTCTCGATCATTGCCTTCACTTTGACCCACGTGCCGGCGTCGTTCGGCTCGAACACGAATGGCTCGGTGGCGTTCTTGCACGACGCTTCGACCATGTTGAAGAAGCGGCGAACCGGCACGTACCGCCACTCGTTGTCGTTGCCGGCCAGCGTGCGTGCGCCCCAGACCAGGAACCCTTTGCCCGCGAACCCGCGCAAGGCGTTGATCGATTTGCCGCTGGTATCGACGTTCATGTTGTCATTGAGGTCCTGGGTGATCGCCACCGTCGGGGAACGCACCGATGCCAGGCTCTCGTTCGCGGGGGCCTTCCAGACGCCTCGCGTCCGGTCGACGGTCGCGTAGACGCCGGCTACGGCGGCGGCCGGCGGCACTATGACGCTGAACAGGCTCAGCGCGCCGCGGACGTTGGCGTAGATCAGAGGGCTGGGATTGGTTGCGTCCGACGTGAGCGCCGTCAAAGTCATGTTGTTGTGCGGGCTCGGCCGCGTCAAAGTCCCGTCGTCGTTGCGGCGCGCAAGTTGCGAGACTTTGATTGTGCCCTCGTCCCAATTCCACGGCATGGTGGTCTGGATGAACGGGTGATAAGCCGCCCCGTATTTCAGGTTGCGCGTGCCGATTCCGTCGCGGAACGCCGCGATTCCCGCGTTACCGGCCGTGGCGCCGTCCCACAGTTCGCAGATCAAAAAGCGATCGCCCAGCGTCGCGCACTGGCTGAGCGCCTGCACCAGTACCGAGTGATACGACGCCCGAACCGCCGCCACCTGGTCCGCCTTGCTTGCATCCGACGGCGCCATGCCGCTCAAGTCGGGAAAGACCAGCAGCGTGGGCTCGTCTTCGCGCGCCAGCGCATCCAGCCCCGCCAGATGCGCCGTGGCGATATCGGTGAAGACCGCGCTGGCGGTGTAGTTTCCGATGCTGACCACGTAACACCGGCCGCCGCCGTTATCGTAGAACTGGCGCATCGCGTAGGCCAGCCGGAACCTGGAGTTGGCGGTCGGATCGGTGATGGCGCCTGAGACGTTGCCCTCTTCGTCCACCGCCACGGTGAAATTGCCGATGAGCGGCGCCGGCCCGAAGATCTCCTGGAACTCGAGCAGGTTATTTATAGCGACCGGCCGGTTGAGGAGGTTCTCTCCGGAGTACTGCGTCGCGTTCGTGTAGCCGACGAAGGCGGGAATCGCGGTTTCGACCTCAACCACGGATGGTGGAAAGGTGGATTCCTCGATGATGTATACGCCCGGCGTTCTTAGATTCAATGCCATCGTTTTAGGGTCCTACAGTGATGTTGGGGACATGGGTTTCGGAAAACCATTCGGCGTTTTCGCGCCGGATTCGTTTCACTTCGGGGGCCGGCAGGAAAATTTCCTCGTTCACAGCCGGCGTGGCGGGGGAGTCGGCCTGTAATCGCGAGCCGGCGCCGAACCGCGTTAGGGGGCGGGGATCCGGCGTGACCAGAATACTGTTGTTACCGGAATCGACAGCCACATCCGCGCCGGTGCCAACCTTCTGCGCCGCGGGAAAGATGTAGCGCCAGCGCGTGGCGCGGTTCAGGAAGCGTGCAACATAACGCGGAGTTCGCAGGGTGCCATCGTTGTTGAGTAGGGCGAAATTGCCGGTACCGATGCCGATCTCGATGACGCCGAACCAGTTCTCGATGATGGCTCGCGGCGAGAGGAAGCACGGGAGTTCACGAACGCTGGCGTTGTTCGAGTCGAGGATGACCACGCGGTAGCGTCCCGGCGCGAGCCCCCGCAGATCGATCTGCACCTGGCTAAGTGTGCCCTGCGCGGCCGTGAACGTCTGCTCCGTCGCGGCGGCGGTTCCGCCCGCCGGAATGACGCGAATCGTCGCCTGCGCCAGGGACGCGTCACTGATGTCCAGGTTGAACAGGGCGGGAACAGGCAGGATCGCGTCGGTGACGGTTACGTACTGATTACCCAGTGTTCCCACCGCTTGCCAGTCCGTTGTTTTGGTCAGGTCCGTGCCCGGGCTGTCCACCAGCGCCCGGAAAATTTGGTTGCTGAAGAGGACCACGTCCCCTTTTTGAAACGTCGCGGCCGCGCTCCATGTGTCGGGCGGAATGCGCCTCCAGTCGGCCGCCACCGGCGCCGCCGCGGGTCCGGTGTCTCGGAGCGCGAGAAACAAATTGAAGGTCGCGCCCGACGCCTCGGCGCGGATCTCGCCCGCAACGTACTTTCGCGTCGCGGAGAAGACCGGCACCGGGCTCGAGAGAAAGTTCACGCCCGCCGTGCTGTTCTGCGAGTCGTTGCCGAGCCGGTAGAAACCCGTGGTGACCGGACCAAGTTCCGTGTAATTCCCAAACTCCGCTTCCGCCAGTCGCAAGGCGAAGGTCAGTTTGAAATCGGCCGGTGGGGGAACCAGCGGTCGAATATCGGCTGCCAGCGGGTCGAGTCGAACGGCAACGGTGAATCCGGTGCCCGTCGCCCTGAAGAGCATCTTGTGGCCTGCCAGCGTCGAGACCGTTGTTTGGTCGGGAACGATTTCGAGATAGTCGTTCACGGCATAGAGACCGGAGAGAGCCGCGCGATCTGCATCCGCGTTCGCCTCGAAAACGACATCCCCTCGGCTGAGAAAGTAGTCGTGCACAATATCTAATTGAAAGAGAGGCCGGTACCGAATCATGCCGTCATGCCTTGGCTCGTAACCACAAGGTCCTGGATGGGCGCGCCACTGTCCAGCACACGTTGGTCGGCAATCACGACCAGGCGGCCCCGGTAGAGGGCAAACGGACTTTCCTTCATGCCGAGAAATCCCCAAAGGTGGTTGACTTCTTCGAAGCTCAGCGAAAGCAGATCCATCGCCAGCGAGAAGTCAATGATTCCCGACTGAGGAAGGTTGGGAATGGGGGAATTGGCGAACGTGAACTTCTGCTTGCCCTGGAAAAACGTCAACACTTGCGAGAGACGCCGCAGGGCCGTTCCGTAGGTGCGGTAATTGGCGGTGAACAGCAGGGAGAGGTTGAGATGAACCGGACGGTTCCGGTACGTGACAACGCCGCTGCCCGTGGTGAAGGCCGTCGGGCCGTTCTTGAGCGCCCGCTCTTCCTCGATGTTGACCAGGCTCAAGACGAGGTGGTTCTCCAGTTCCGTGGCAACCTCCGGGCGATCCAATTGGGCGATGTTGCCCGACACCGCCTCGTCCGGGGCGCCCGCACTCACGTCTACTTGCGAGATGTAGTCATTCAGCTGCTTTAGAAGCATCGCAAGCGCCTCGACCAGCATCGGCAAATTCTCCTTCCCGTTCCCTGAGAGCCCTGTGATCCACGGCGGCGCGGGATCTACCCGCCGGCGCGGCGAGCTTCGAACTTTGATGCCCCTGCGTCGACCTTCGCGAGAGAGTGAACGTCCACCACCGCGCGCGCCCGCCAGTGGATGGCCGACAGCAGCACTGCCACACGTTCGCAGCCCTTCGTCTCACCCTCAAAAACGCCGACCAGATTTCGCAAGGGCCCGTCCTGGATGATCACGTTTTCGCCCGGCACGAGCCGTGGCGTCTGCGTTTGCGTTTCGTGTTGGGCGACCCTCGCCCGCAGCAATTCGATCACCTCGTCATCGACTCGAGCCGGACCGTTGCCGAAATCAACGATATCCCGCACGCCGCTAGTCCTTCGGATGCGCCATAGGTGTTGTTCCGCGACAAATCGGGCAAAAATGTAACCGGGAAAGAGCGGCGCAAGACGGTAGCCCATCTGCGTCCCGATCTTGAGCGGTGACCGCTCGCGAATCGTCGGAGCAAACGTCTCGAACCCGGACATACGCAGGTTCTGTTCGGTTCGAGGCTCGTGTTGCGGTTTCGTTTGGACGGCGTACCAGAGAAGTTCGCCGGGGGTCTCGTGAGCTTCCATAATTGACACGATCCTGGGTAAGCTTCCGCCGTTCGGGACCTCCGACGAAGATCGCCCCGCCAGGTAATTAGTCCTTGTGGCCGTTAATGAAGAGAACCAACGCCAATGGCACGACCACGGGTTTGTTCATCCCAACCATTTGCACGACCGCGAACCCCTCGCGCGTATCGCCTTGCCCGGATACGTCGATTATCGTGCCCTCAACAACCTGTTCGCCATAGAGCGTAGCCAGCAACTCATCTACATCCGGAATGCACACGTCGCGAAGCCTAAAGCGCACACGGCGGTCAATCACGTTGAGCACCGCACTCCTTCCACAGGAACCGTGCCAATCCCCAAGTGTCATCCGTATAGCACGTGTTTGGCCAGAGCGTGATTCCCTGGCGTCGCCCGCAAGTTGCTGCAAAGCTAGTAGTGGCCCGACCCGGGACATCGTTACACCCGGAAAGAGATTTCTTTGGGGGGCTCAGAGATGCCGGAAGACTGTTTCCGAGGGATCTACCTTAACGATTGCTGCCGGTCCGCCAGCTCAGCCGCTCATAAGCGGTGTCACTTGGGACCGTTCAGTCGATGTTTGTGCAGTTTGTTGTAGAGGCTTCGAGCGCTGAGACCAATCAGTCGAGCCGCTTGCGACTGATTCCCGTTCGCTTTCCTGAGGGCCTCTTCGAGCAAAAGCCTCTCGCAAGAATCGACCGACTGCCGGAAATTCCATGCGTGCGTCTCGAATAGACCCTGAAGGCTTTGGGGAAAGGCCTCATAACGGGTGGGCGCGGGAGACAAATGCTCGAAAGTCCTCGCTCGCTCCGCGAGTTCAGCCCACACTTCAGGTTTGAGGTCTTGCAGCTCGAGATGCGTGTCGTTTCTGTTATTCGCGAGCGCATGATGTACCAGGTTCATTACTTCCCGCACGTTCCCACGGAGTTCGACAGCCTGCAGCGCATCCACGAACTCCTGGCTTGGCGATGGCACGGGTTTTCCGGTAACGGAGCGACGCTCCTCTAATATGTATTTGATGAGCATCTCGATGTCCTCGGGTCTTTCGCGAAGCGGAGGCATGACTAAGGAAAGGACATTCAGTCGATGGAGAAGGTCAGACCGGAACGTACCGCGGTTCACCGCCTCGGTCAAATTGCGATTGGATGCTGCGATCACCCGAACATCGACCGGCACTTCTCGATCCTCACCGACGACAAGGACGCGGCGCTCCTGCAATACGCGCAATAGTTTCGCCTGTAATGCGAGATCCATTTCCCCGATTTCATCGAGGAACAGGGTTCCACCGGCTGCTGCTCGAAACAGCCCTTTCCGCTGCTCCTCCGCACCGGTGAACGCCCCCCGGCGGTGCCCGAAGAGCTCACTCTCCACGAGCGAGGCCGTCATCGCGCTGCAGTTGACGGGCACGAAGTTGTTGGATCGCCGTTTGGGATCGAGGGCGTGAATTGCCCGGGCCGCGACCTCTTTCCCCGTCCCGGTCTCGCCCAGGAGCAGGACAGGCAGATCGCTGATCGGGGCAAAGCGTATGAGTTTGCGGAAAATACTCAGCATCGCTTCGCTACGTCCGACCAATCCGAGCCGCCGCATACAGCCGCGGGTCTCCTCCGCGCTCTCGCAGTGCGCCCGCGCTTCGGCCAGCAGGCGGAGGGCCCATGCAGCCACATCTTCGCTGAACCCCGGCTTGGTGCTGTCCAGAAGAGCTTCCGCGCCAGCAAGCAGAGGCTCGCAACGCCGGCCGATCGGCCAATCGTCCGCACCATCCGCGTAGCAGAGAATTACACAACCGGAATGCCTGATTGTCTGGACGATCTGCAGCGCGGCTTCAGTCGTGCCGTCCAGAGCGACGAGAACGATCGCAGCGGGTAGCAGCTGTTCGACGTCCGCGGCAGTCGAGGAGTTGTCCAAGAACACAAATTCCAGGCGCAGATCGGACAGTTTCAGATCGAGGAGCCGCCGGCGATGAGGGGCACTGTCAATGACGAATATCGACGGACTACCGGCACAAGACGGGTCGGACTCGAAATTCCTCCAGGCGTTGTTCTTATCGCTCGTAGGCATGGTCCTTTTCCGTGCTCAAAGAATCCAGGTTCGACGTCTGCGATTGCCCTGCCGGAAATTTGAATCCGTTGGATTAAAGATATCACCCCTGGGCGTGAGTTCCTTCACCATCTTTTGCCTGCGCACCCGGCGAAGGCGGGGAATCTCCGGATTCTCCTGAGAATGCAGAGCTTGGTTGTCTACAGTTGTGATAAACGTCACAAACGACGAAAGCTCATTTGAGCTCGGACCACAAGCCTACGGCTTTTATCCAGCCGCGGCGCTCAAATCTGATCGTCGTCCAGGCTTGCAGCCTACCGCCCTTTCTCTTGGACGAGCTGGGCCGGCAACGAGGGCAATCACAGCGAGGACGTCAAAGAGTGCTACTACCATCTCGACAGCACCCCCACCCACTCCTACAAGAAGTAGCTCTACAAGTACCCGCAGGCCGCTTTTCCGTACAGCGGTACGCTTAGGATCGGGCGTGGTCGTGCGACAGGCGTGTCAAGCCATTTAACGATGTAACTCAAAGCGGCCCCGGTTGGGTCAAATGAAAATGTAAGATGCGGCGTAGCGTGGCTCTTGACCGGGCAGGGGCCGGTTGGGGCATCTGGGGAAGTGGACCGCAACCGATGGCTGGTCAATGCAGCACCGCACTGCCAGCCGCACTGCATCTGCGGTCCCCGGGGTCGCCCGATCAGACTGAAGGTATGGTCTTGCGCCCAGAGGCGCACACGGGCATTTCTAGTTTCTAGCATGAGCCAGTCTGAGAATTCATCTCTCAGAGTTTTCATGCGGCAAGCAGATCGAGAACCTGTTGAATTGCGTGATCGGCCTTATGATAGGCCGTTTCGACCTTGCTGACCGGCTGGAGGGCTTGGTCGGGGCGGTGATGGAACAGCGAGTTGGCCAGCGGCCCGCAGACGCGCTTGTGGAACAGGATGAACATGAGCGCGGCTTTGGTTCCCTTGTCGGTGAGGCGGTAGGAGTAGGTTCGTCCGATGCGTCCGAGCAGGCCGTGGGCTTTCATCTTGCGAAGGTCGTAGCGGAGTTGGGTGAGGGTGTAGGCGCTCGCCGGTAGGCCGAAGGCGGCGAGGATGGCATGATGGATGTCGGCGGTTCGCCACCCGTTGAGTTGCGTGCCGCCGTGCAGCAGCACCTCCATCAGCCGCATCATCCGGGTATCGTGAACCTTGATACCGGCGATTTTGGTTTTGCCGGCCGTCACCGGCAGAGCCATTCGTTGAAAGAGCGGGAAGTCGACGTGAACGTTCAAGGACTGGGCTTCGAAGCCGGCGAATCGATCCGTAATGGCGACGAGTCTCTGGCGCAAGCAGCCCAGGTTCTCCAGCCCTTTTTGGAGGCCGAGGTCTTTCATCCGATTGACGCAGACTTCTACCCGCAGGAAGGTGCTGAACTTTTCGTACATGCGGCCAACCAGATTCTTGCAGTAGATGCGCAGCAGGTGATGGCCATGGTCGAGCTTTTCGAGCACACTGTGCAACTTGCCGCGCAGCCGTTTGCTGACGCGTACTCCGAAGATGTATGCCACTTTGTCGGCGGTCAGGCGGAACAACCCCATTTCGCAGGAGTGCTCAAAGATCTTGTGGATCGGGAAGTGTCGTTTGAAAATGAAGTTCCGGCAGTATTCGATCTGGTTGATGGAGTAGGCGCGGCGTAGGTTTACGGCTTGGCGATCCTTTTGCGAAAACTTGGGGCAGAGAAGCCAACTCCAGTAGTTCAACCGCTTCTCGATAATGGAAGCGCTCAACTTGTCGGCGGCCGCCTGCAATGCCTTCGGGTCTGCGGTCGCAAGGAAGGCGTTGTCGTCTTTGCGAAAAGCCACTCCCTGACGACGGAGTTCAATCTCCATGAAATTGTGGCCGTTGAGGTAATACGTCGTTTGAAAGGGAAGGTACGTACCGGCGCACATGGCCAGCGGTCCGATCACCGGATCGCGGATGTAAAAGTAGTAATGCAAATAGCGTGACGGAACGCGGCGGATGATGCGGTAGTCCGGATCATCGGTAGGAAACTTGGGCATCTTCGAGGTGAACGTGCTGCCCATTTCCATGCTGGTGAAAATGCAGTAGACCCCGTGTTGATTGCGCCGCTCCATGCGTTGCAGATGAGGCCGGACGCAATCTTCCTTGCTCACGCCCTTTTCCCCTTTGAGCACGGGGATTTTGTGGTTGCGAGCGTAACCTTCTACCCACCCCCGGTATTCCAACGTGCGTTTGGCCAGGACTTGCGGGGTAACCGGATATTGACCATGCACATCGCGGAAGAAATGCACGAATGGGGTATCTGCTTGACTCAGGTAATCGCTCTGGCATCGGCGTGGTGGGGCGGTCCCCCTGGACCGCGGCGGACGCCCGCGTCCGCCTGCTGGAGGCCGGCCAGGGGGCCGGCCGCGGGCGAGGGCGCCCGCCCCACAAGACTCCATAGAACACCCGTCTACCTGAGTCAAGCAGATACCCCATATGCACGATATGCGCGGGACGGGTCAGCAGGGGCAGGTATCCCTGGATGACGATACGGTCAAAACAGTGATATACAAAAACCAGGAAGCGTTCAAAGAGCTTCGCGAAGGTTTCCATCGGTCGCCTCCTCAGATGTTTGGCTGGATACCAAAATCATCCGTCTTGGCGACCGGTGGAATCAACCACCCGCACCCGAGGGTTCCCGACTCCCTCTCCTTGGGATTTCAAGGGGTGCGTCCGAAAGTGATGTTGATGTACTTGCTGAATGAAAGGAATCAGCTCGGGTAATGACTCGTTCACCCGATAGCCTGGTCCCCTCCGACTCGGGGCAACCTGAACCGGAGAAGCGGGACGACAAAGCTCTCACCTGTTGGCAGGAGGGCGAGGCGAATTTGCGGGCCGCAACAGAAGTAAACGCCGTTACAGCATCGTCAAATCCACCAGCGATTACGCCAATTCAGCTGGATCTTTTCCCGGGGCGAGCCTGTCCCTTGGAGGCGAAGCCTGCTACGGACCGGGATATAGCGAGAACCAATCCGGTCCGCCGGGACGGTGTAGAGGGCGGCGGCACGCAGAGACAGCGCATCGACACAACCGGAGAGACCCTGTTCGGTCCGGCGGAGGCAACTCCGTCCGGTAGGGAGGCGTATAAGGGCGAAACCCGAAAGCGCAGCAACGATGCCGAGCAGGGAGTCGGAGGTGGCCGTACTACCGATGAACCTCGGGAGAACCGAGGGGAGGGAAGGGCCGCTACTTCCATCAATCGTCCAAAGTTGGGAAAGGCAGCCGGACTGCCCCCGCAAGGGAAGGCTTCACCCCGGCCCAATCGAGCCAGGCGCAAAGCGCCCGCGAGATTAGACAATGCTCACAAACTTCAGAGGACGCTATACCGAGTGGCCAAGCAACAACCGGAAAGGAGGTTCACGCTTCTCTACGATAAGGTCTGTCGGCGGGACATCCTGCAAGAGGCCTGGCAACGGGTGAAGTCCAATAAGGGTGCAGCGGGTGTGGACGAGGTGGCTATCGACGAGATACGGGAATATGGCGAAGTGCGGTTTCTGGGCGAGATCGCACAGGAACTTCGCGACGGCAGCTACCGGGTTTCGTTGGTCCGCCGGGTTCACATTCCGAAACCCGGACAACCGGGGAAAACCCGGCCCTTGGGCATCCCCACGGTGAAGGACCGAGTGATCCAGATGGCCGTCAAGTTGGTGATCGAACCGCTGTTCGAAGCTGATTTCGTGCCCTGTTCGTTCGGGTTCCGCCCGGAGAAGACACCGCGCATGGCGCTCAGCATCATCGCTGAGAAAACGCAGGCCGGCTATACTCACGTGGTAGACGTTGACTTAAAATCCTACTTCGACACGATTTCGCACGAACTGCTTTTAGAGTTGGTGGGACGTCGGGTTGGGGATGTGCGAGTCATACGCCTGATCCGAGCTTGGCTGAAAGCAGGAGTTCTGGAGGAAGGCAGGGTGACCCATCCTGACCGGGGTTCTCCCCAAGGCGGGGTGGTTTCACCGCTGCTTTCCAACATCATGCTTCACGAAGTGGATCGTCAATGGTGTCGCGGTGACGGCACGATGAGTCATTCTGTCGTGCTGGTACGCTACGCGGACGATATGGTGCTACTGGCGCGCACGGAATCAGAGGCCAAGCAAGCGTGGGAGCGTCTCCAAAGCCAGTTTGCGGCTCTTCGATTGGTGGTGAACCCGGAGAAGAGTCGTCTGACTACGGTGGAGGAGGGTCTCGCGTTTCTGGGCTTCGAGTTTCGGAAACCCCCGAGACGGATGCTGTACATGTGGCCGCGCAAGAAGGCGTGCCAACATATCCGGGACCGGGTGCGCGAAGTAGTGCGGTCGTTTCCCAATAGCGCGACGATCGGAGAGGTGATTCGGAAGCTGCATCCGATCCTGAATGGGTGGTGTACCTATTTTCGGGTCGGCAACAGCAATCGGATCTTTCATCAGATCGATTGGGCCGTGCAGAGCGAGTTGCAGTTGTGGCTCCGACGCAAACACCAGCCGATCGACTCGGTCGGAGTGAATGGCCGTCACGCCGTGGTGATTGCGCTTGGGCTGGTGAGCGTGGAAGTCTTTCGCGTGCGAAACACCTATGACGTATTGATCGCGAAGTACGAGGTGTCGCAACCGGCTGAGGGCCAGCGCGGGCGGATCGAAGCCAGAGTGCTCTTCAGTGGCCGCCAGGGTCATCTGCCGCTTGATCTTACCGGCGATGAGAAAGGGATGGCGGGCCAAATCGTTCCCGATTTCTTCAACAGGGCTGGTGAACGTGTCGAGATCCCGCCGGAGTTCGTGGGGGTGCTTAAAGCCGCCGTGCGCGGCGCGGCCTGTGTGGGATGCACGCATCAGCACTATCTGACGGCTCCGAAAGCGGCGGCGGCGAAGAAGGCCGATGCTGTCACTCCGGTGGCGACCGGCGAACCGGCGGCTAGCGTGGATGCGGTGGCGGTTTGAAAGGTCACGGTTGTGAAAGGGTTTTCGAAACGGGGCGTGCAATGGAACGACTCAAGAATACAGGTTTGGTACTCTGCCTGTTCGTTGTGCTGCTTGTGATCTTCAGCAGCTACTTCCGGGCAAATGAAGTGGGCACTTTCTTCGGCGCACTCGCCGGGACACCACTTCTGGTTCATATCTTTAACCGCGTCGCGCCGAGCCGGAGTAAGCCAGAGTCCGAAAGGACCACGACGGCACTCGTTGCGCACGCAGAGCCGTTGCCGCGACCGACCGAGCAAGTCGTAGTGCTTCGGAAGGAGGGGCCGACTGGACGGCCATGAACAGTGACGCCGAAAGCGTTGATTGTTCGTTTCGCGTCTCGCCTGTGGATATCGGAGGTTCAGTTCGTAGAGGCCGTCCGCGGGCGGTGACTCTAAATTCCGCGCCCGAGTCGAACTGCCAATTGGTGATGTCGCCCTTCCATAGGTCGGAATCACGATTCTCGTTCCTGCCGACCGGGCTTCCCTCACCCGCCCATCCCCGCGGCGGCACCCTCAGACCCTCCTTCGTCTTTCTTCAACATCGAACCACCACCCTCAAAACGGAACAATACCCATTAAAGATCGACCGTTGCGCCAGGGTTTAGTTCACTGCACGGTTTCATCACTTTCGCTGCCTCCAGCACCTCTTCTTTCCTCCAGCTTTTTCGGCCGCGAAACTGATGAAACCTTTATCAATTGCGTCAAAGACGAGTTTGTAAGTGCCTGTGCAATCAATAAAATGGAAGAGGAGGTAGTGCTTCACACGCAGGAGGTCCAGCCTCTTGCTGACGTAGTGGATTGTTAACGCTGTTGGCGGGCAAGTGCGATCGGACCGGCGAATAGGCTTCGCGGCGAAGCCGAACTCCCCCGAAACGTTGCTAGGCGTTTACCGAAGGCCGATGACTTCGCCGCCTTTTACTCAGCGGAAGCTTCGGACGTTGGTCCGGCGGCAGTGTAGGGACTTTTGTAGGGAGACTCCTTCAAAAGGATGGCAAATAGAGCGAACTCCTACATTCGGGCTCAACATAATTGGACGCGCAACATCCTTGTTATGAGCAACCTGTAGAACTGGAACACACTGGTGCACAGACCAGGCACTATGCTGTTAACCGAAGGCTTGTAGATTCGGGCCGTCATTGGACGGAGGTAACCTCCAAAGCACTTAAGGTTGCTCGGGAAGGGTGTCACGCCTCGCGCCCTCGGAACCGTTGAGTGTGGGCCGGATCACGGGTCCCGACGACAGATCTGGGGAGCCGCCGATCCCTGAATACGGGTAGCGTCGGCAGGTCAGGGGCGACTTGGACGCCTATTGATCGAAGTCCCTCCGCGAACCGGCCAGCGTCGGATTCCCCAGCCGAGCAACTCTCGAGATGGAGACGATGGTCGACTCCGTACTCTTCAGGACGGCATGGGAGGGTGAACCGGCGGATGCCGTAGGAATCCACGGGCGACAGCCCAATCGTCGAGGGAAATCGCACGATAGCGCC